>JGI12635J15846_10000520_pt1 | contig 32969 bp, 33 predicted proteins | sample BlaSpr_A8_OM2_M2_FD_15846 | JGI IMG/M metagenome (IMG submission 15846)
GTTTGAGCGCCCGGCAAGCCCGATACCAATCCGTACTTTAAGGACGCTTTATGCACATTCGCTCATGCTCGTACGGTCGCCGCGGTTGGCTTCAACTAGCAGCTTGTAGCCTGTTCCTAAGCTACACCGCACCAGGCTCTTGTGCTGCGAACCTCGGCTTTCTGATGAACACCCCGATCAGTTATATGAAAGAGCGCGATCTGCAGCAGCTCAATCGTGCTGCGCGAACGGCTCTGGCCGGCGAGGCGCTTGACTGGAACAACGACGGCACCGGAAATCTCGTTCATGTGACGGGTACGATAACGCCATTGGATACAAAGAAGGATGGTGACCGGAGTTGCCGGACACTTGCCATTGTCGCTAAGGCCAAAGGCCAGACGCAGACATGGTCGCCGACCGCATGCAAGGACGGCGGCCCGGATAGCAAATGGCAACTGCTTAAGCAGTGAAGCATGACGCGCCAAGAGCATCGCGCAACAGCGGCAAATGGACCGCGGATTTGAATCGCGCAGGCAAGTAAAAGAGTGGGTGCAGATGACATCGATTTTTAAAATCTTTGACCTACACTAAATGCGTGTCTGAAGGACCTTTTTACAAGCGAAATCCATCGTGCAAAAGGCGATGCGTTAGCTGCACTGCACCATGGATTTGCAGCGGTAAGCCGCCCAAATCCACGGCGTGGCGCGTTCATGCTGGGCGGGCTGGTGGGCCTTGCTGACAAGGCCGGTCGGACCCATAAACCGTAAGCTGAAACTTGAACAGGATCGTATATAAAAAGACGAAGCATTTCGTTTAGCGCAATGTCAGTTAGAGCAGTCTGGCCAATTCGTATTGAAACCGTTAGACAATCTTGGATGGCACATCATGCGATTACAACAACGTCTCGCAGCGGAAATGTTTGGCACGTTCTGGCTAGTTCTTGGCGGTTGTGGAAGTGCAGTTCTCGCAGCTAAATTCCCGGGTACCGGAATTGGATTTGCAGGCGTCGCGCTCGCGTTTGGGTTGACAGTCCTGACCATGGCCTACGCGCTTGGACATATATCGGGTTGCCACCTGAATCCGGCGGTCAGCGTGGGCCTTACCGTCGCGGGCCGCTTTCCTGTCAAAGACCTGGTTCCCTATATCGTGGCGCAGGTTATTGGCGCGATCATTGGCGCATTCGTGCTGTATCTCATCGCTTCGGGCGTGCCCGGATTCGACGCGGCCGCCAGTGGATTTGCCTCCAACGGATACGGCGCGCGTTCACCCGGCGGGTATTCGATGACAGCCGCCCTGATCTGCGAAATCGTGATGACGTTTTTCTTCCTGATGGTCATTCTCGGTTCGACCGATGGACGCGCCATATCCGGTTTCGCCCCGCTTGCGATCGGCCTTTGCCTGACGCTGATTCACCTCATATCCATCCCGGTGACCAATACGTCGGTCAATCCCGCACGCTCGACCGGCCCGGCGCTTTTCGCCGGTGGCGCAGCACTGGGACAACTCTGGCTTTTCTGGGTGGCACCGATCATCGGAGCGGCCATTGCCGGCGCTTTGTATCCGCGGCTCTTTCCGGACAAGACCGAGGCGGTTGCCCCGGCCCCTCTTGCCATCGATGCCCCCTGAGCGAGCGCGTGGGCGGCCCGTAGCGTCCCCACCCGCCCGCCACCGCGTCCGTCGCACCAAAACAAATGGCCCGCCTAGGCGGGCCATTCGGTCATGCTATCAAGCCGTGCTGTAACGAATTACAGCGGCTGGATGTTCGACGCTTGCAGACCCTTGGGGCCTTGCTTCGCTTCGTAGCTTACTTTCTGGTTTTCCTGCAGTGTCTTGAAGCCTTCCGAGCGGATCTCAGAGAAATGCGCGAAAAGGTCATCACCGCCGCCGTCCGGCGTAATGAATCCAAAGCCCTTCGCATCATTAAACCACTTCACAATACCTGTTGCCATTTGCTGATTTTCCTAGAAGAGACGTAATTCCGTTTTGGTAGCGCCACCAGCCGTCAATCGGCCAAGCGTTGCTGCCTCCTTTTACCACGCGAAAATGACAGTCGGCAATTGGATTCTGCCCGATGTTTCCAAAACATAGGTCCAAAAACCTGCGCGTACATGGTGCAGAGACGCTTGACGTTCACCGTGCGGACGCCCAGATAATAAATAAAACATTTCGTAAGACAAAGAAAAAAATCTATTTTTTAGCANGCAACGNGGGGCCTGAGAGCGCCAAATCNGTTAAAAAAGTGCCGGATATCGGCANTTGCNGCNCCGTTCTTGTTTCNGAGGCGCNGTCTGGAACGGCCATGCAGCATGCAGTTCGACCGCGCCGGGCGCTGGATCTGGCGGCAACGCGTCCTATCGTGCTTCGCGCGNCGGGCGGAGCTATCGATACACAAGCCTTCGATACCACCGTGGCGCAAGGCATCTCAGGCGCGGGTTTGCTCGCGGTCGGTGATATATCGCATTTCAGCGCAACGCTCGGCGGCGGACCCGTTTCGGTGGCGGCCGGAGCGAATCTTGAATTGGGTATGGAAGCGTGATCGGCGATGTGACGAACAACAGCGTGACGGCCGGGACGAGTGAAAGCTGGTATCTGCGCAATGGCGTGGCTACGGCGCCCGCGGTCGCGCCGACGCAACCCAGCACTCCGGGCGGGTCCAGCGACGCCTGGGGCGCCTGCTGGGGCGCCTGTTGGGACGTCGCCCGGTACACCGATGAGAACTTCTCCCGGCACGCCGGCCGAAACGCCTACAGGCACGCCGCCGGAGACGGGTGCGCTGCCGGCCGCGTAGGTGACCACGTGATCTAACCTCACCTCACCTGACGCCGGAAGCCAGCGCCAGGCTCGACGCTCAAGACACTATTACTTATGCAGCCGTGACCGGCGCGCCGGTGAAGTGCAAACCATCGAGGTGCTTCGCGGCGTCATCCGGCGACTCCAGCGTGGGGACGATGCGTCCCACCAGCAGGCCAAGGCCGACGCTGGTTTTCACGTATTTCGTCTCGCCGGCATCAAGATGGAACGTCACCGACTTCTCGGTTTCCGTGGATGTAGATACAACGTACTGGCCTGCAAGTTCATCGACGAAGAAAAATCCGCCGGGCTGCGACTTGCCGACCACTTGATCATTCAACTTGATTTCCGGCTGGAGCGCTGCGCCGAACATTGAACCCGAGCGATAGAAATACACCCGGCCTTGTGCATCCTTCATGGTCGGAATGCTTGACGCGACGTCTTTGTATTCCGGTCCGCTCGCGCACCCTGACGCGGTGACGGCGACGAATGCACAAACTGCCAAGGCGCGGAAAAGCTTAGTCATTGATACCCTCGATTTTTATTGGTTGAGATGGTGCCAAAGGCGAAAAGCGAGATTCGCCGGGCAAATAAAAGCCGACCACTGCGTTCTGGCTAACCACCAGATAGGCCTCGTGAACCTGACGGCCTTCTATGGTCAGCACAGTACCGACAGGTTGCAGGACCAACCCTTGAGGAACCTGTCCCACCGGTCGCCAGAGAGAGCCGCTTGCCAGCCGTCGTGAATAACCCGTCGACAGCTTCAGCACGACGTTTTGCGTGAGCCGCATGCGCGGTTGCGTCGAGGTGAGCGGTAAGAGTTGTGCACTCTGTACCGGTATTGATGGAGCGCAAGCGGATAAAGCGAGTGCAGCCGCCAAAGCGGCCGCCAGGACGTGAGATCTGAACAAGGTGTCGGATTCCTTTTATTGTTGCCGGCGACGGTTATCGGCAAGGAATCCGCAGACTTTAGGTTAATAGACTGAAGAAATGGCAGCGTCGAGGGTTGTCGGCCTTGCGCTCGATCACGACTCTGCGTGTTTGTTACTGCTGACCGCGTTTCGGTGCGTTGCAGTCGGGCGTGCCGTTACTCTTGAGAAGCGGTGTGATGCCCTGGCTTTCTGCGATCAGATAACGGCAGCCTGTTTCGTGATCCGTTTCCACTTGAACGTTGATGTCCTCGGTGGTCTCGCGAGTGAACCGCGAAGAATAGGCATTGGCGGGCGGCTTCGGTTCAGCGTTCTGAGCATGTGCGCTGTATCCAACCAACGTTGCCAGCAATACGAGTAGCCACTTCATTCTTTGCACTCCGTGAGTCTTAGCGATAAAGCACCCTAGTGTACGAGTGAATCGGGAATGTTAAAGCGCCGGTGCATTTCGGCACCGGCGCCTGGAGGGGATAAGTCGACGAGCTCGTGCCCGTCGACTTATCCCCCGGCGGTCCTACTTCGTACCGCGCTCGCGCAAATAGTTCTCAAGTATCTGCAGCACGTCCGGCATATTTCGCCGTCCCAGGCCGATACGGATGTGCTCGTTGCCATGATCGAGCAGCGTGCTGGGAAGCAGAAGCACGCCTGTATGCTCAAGGACCTCGGCACAAAAGCGCTCTGCTTCTCCCCGCTTCAGACGCGGAAAGGCGACCGTCCCTGCCGACGGCCGGCGCCATTCCAGAATCTCGTGATGACGTGCGAAGAACGTATCGAGGACGGCGAGATTGTTTTTGACAATCGACGTATTACGTTCGATCAACGCACTGGTGTTACGCACCGCGATGGCCGCAAGATACTCACTGGGTGCGCTATTGCTGATGCTCAGGTAATCCTTGAACGCGCTCATGCCCGCGAGCACATCGCGATCCCTGGTCGCGACCCAACCCACGCGAAGGCCGGCCAATCCATGCGACTTCGACAAAGCTCCCAGCGATATCGCCTTCTCATACAGATCGCACGCCGCAGGCAAACGCTCTGCGGGATCATGCTCGAGCCCTCGATAGACTTCATCGCTGAAGAGCCACAGGCCGCGTCGCCGGGCGAAGTCGATGACCGCTTCGAACCTCTCCCGATCAGGCAGATAACCGGTCGGATTGTGCGGAGCGCAGATCAGCACGGCCTTCGTTTCCGGGCGGACGAGCTTCTCCAGCTCGTCGGGATCCAGTGCCCAATTCTCCGATTCGCGCGCTAGCCACGGCGACACCGAAACACCCAGCGCTTCAGCGATCGAATAATGCGACTGATAACCGGGCATGTGGACGATCATGTGATCGCCCGCCTTGAGCATGGAGTTGACGAAGGAGAAGATCGCCTCCTGAGCGCCTGTGTGCACGATCAGATGGCCGATATCGATTGATTCGTATAACGTCGCAAGTTCTCGCCGCAGCTCAGGCGCACCGGGATATTCGGTGTAGCCCAGCCATGTGCGGCCTAGACCGTCCATCGATCCCGGTTCGAACGCAAGCAGGTCCGCTATCGACAGGGATTCCGGATCGGAACTGCACATCAAATAACGCGAGGTGAATTCGTGAACGGCGAAATAACGCTCGAGTTGAAACGGGGCTGGATTCATGATTTTTCTGGAAAGATAGTTGTCTTTGCAGCAGGCGCCGAGGCGTGCATAAGACAAAAGCGATTAGTCGACCGGCTGGACTGGCGATACCAACAGGCGTAGTCTGCCTCTCGTCTTCACATAAAAGAAGCTAACTTTCCTAATGCGAGTTAAATTTTCCTAATGTTAGATTACGCATTGCTCGATGCCCTAGGAGCGGTCGTGCGCCTCGGCTCGTTCGATCGCGCCGCGCGCGAACTCAACGTGACGCCATCGGCCGTTTCACAGCGCGTGAAACTGCTGGAGGAAAGGGTCGGAAGCGTGCTGGTCAAGCGCGGCCAGCCGTGTATTGCCACGCCGCCAGGCGCGCTGCTTTGCCGACATATAGAACGCGTGCAGCGCCTCGAAACAGAACTCGGCGGGCAGTTTCCGACCCTGCCGGGCATGCTTGCCGAGTCGTGGCCTACCTTTCGCGTGGCGGTCAACGACGACAGTGTGGGCACCTGGTTCATCGACGCAATCTCCGGTTTCTGCGCCGAGCGGGAAATGCTGCTGGACCTGGTTATCGATGATCAGGAATACACGGCGCAGCAACTGCGCGAAGGCAGCGTGCAAGGCGCCGTCACTACCCAGGCCGAGCCGGTGCAGGGTTGTCGCTCAACCAAGCTCGGGCGTATGCGATACCTGCCCGTCTGCTCACCCGCGTTCTTCGATCGTCACTTCTCCGCAGGCGTCACGCGCGATGCACTGCGTCATGCGCCGCGCGTCGACTTCAGCCCGAAAGACCAGATGCAGAAGCGCTTCATGCGACGCATCACGCGCGCGGAACTTGATCCACCGCGGCACCTCATTCCGCACGTAGCGGGTTTTGTGCGCGCGTGTCTTTCCGGAATGGGCTGGGGCATGTGTCCGACGCAGATGATCGGACCGATGCTCACATCCGGCGAGCTGGTTGAGATGGTGCCGGGTACACATATCGACGTCGATCTGTATTGGCAAAGCTGGCGGCTGTCCATCAGTTGGCTCGATGACTTCAGGACCATGCTTCAGCAACGTGCGACCGAGTTTCTCGACTGACTCGCGGATCACGTCATAGCGCCTTTGCATCGGTTCACGTAAAAGCGCGATGCAGTCAGGCCATCTATCATGTCTTCCAACCGCGAAGGGCTCGCACCCAAGAGCCGGCGGCTTCCAAGGAGGGTGGCTGACATGAAAAAGCTTATCAACGACGTCGCCGAGGTCGTGCCCGACATGCTAGACGGACTCGCCGCGCTCAATCCCGGCTTGTCGTTGCTGCAAGGCAGCACGATCATCGTGCGCGCCGATGCCGAGGCGGCAGCGGCGCGCGGCGAAGTCGCGTTGATCTCGGGCGGCGGCTCGGGCCACGAGCCCGCTCACGGCGGTTACGTGGGTCCTGGCATGCTCAGTGCGGCAGTGGCTGGCGAGGTGTTCACGTCGCCCTCGACCGACGCCGTGCTCGATGCAATCCGCGCCGTGGCCGGTCCCGCGGGCGTCCTTCTTATCGTCAAAAACTACACGGGCGACCGCTTCAATTTCGGCCTTGCCGCGGAGATCGCGCGGGCGGAAGGCATAGCCGTTGAGATGGTAATCGTCGCGGACGATGTCGCCCTTTCGGCGCACGGCGAACACGCAGGCCGGCGCGGTCTTGCGGGGACGGTGTTCGTGCACAAGATCGCGGGCGCCGCTGCCGCCGAGGGACGGCCGCTCAGTGAAGTCGCGCAGGTTGCCCGTGACACCGCTGCATCGCTTGGCACCATGGGCGTGGCGCTCACGCCATGTACGGTGCCTGCAGCAGGCAAACCCGGCTTCGAACTCGCCGACGATGAAATCGAATGGGGTCTCGGCATCCACGGCGAGCCCGGCGTGCAGCGTGGCGCGCTCGAACCGGCAGAGCGGATTGTCGGGCGCTTGCTCGCGAAGATCATCGACGACCTTGCGTTAAAGGCCGATGATCGCGTCGCGTTGCTCGTGAACAATCTCGGTGGCACACCATCGAGCGAGCTGAGCATTGTCGCAGGATCGGCGCTGCGCTACCTTCGCGAGCATCGGATCAACGTAGAGCGTGCGTGGACAGGCACGTTCCTGAGTGCACTCGATATGGCCGGCATTTCCCTCACCTTATTGCGCGTGGACGATCAACGGCTCGCATGGCTCGACGCTACCGCGCAGACCACGGCGTGGCCCACGTTGAGCGGTCGGGTGGCGCAAGCGTCCGTTAAACCAGCGCCCGCCGCGCCGGTCGCGGCGAGCGGTGCCCGGCTCTCGCGCGAATCATCGTTGCGCCGGGTTATCGAAGCGGTGTGCGCGTGTCTTCTTGAAGCCGAGCCAGTCTTGACCGAAATGGATCAGCGCGTAGGCGACGGTGATCTCGGCATTAGCCTGTCCCGAGCGGCCCGGAGCATCCTCCACGAGATCGATACCTACCCCACCGAGACCGCGCCGGGCGCCGTGCTGCGGACCATGTCCGCCACCATCCGGCGCGTGGTGGGCGGTACATCGGGGCCGCTCTACGCGGTTATGCTGTTACGCGCGGCGGCAGTGCTTGAGCAGTCCGGCGGGGTCGCTGCGAAGGAGTGGTCGGCGGCGTTCACTGCCGCGGTGGATGGCGTGATGGAACTCGGTGGCGCGCATCCCGGCGACCGGACGATGGTCGACGCGCTGCATCCTGCCGCCGTCGCACTGCAAACAGCGCTCGCAAAGTCCGGTACCGGTGAAGCGTTAAAAGCAGCCGTCGATGCAGCAACATCAGGAGCCGCGCAAACGGCATCGATGAGCCCGAAGCTCGGACGCTCCAGCTATGTCGGTGATCGCGCGCTCGGTTTTGCCGATCCCGGTGCGCACGCGGTGGGACTCTGGCTCGCCGCGATCAGAAGCTCGCTTCAAACCTGAGCAATTAAAAAGGAGACGATGAAAATGGATCTGAATCTACGTGGCAAGGTGGTGGTATTGACGGGCGCGAGCGTGGGCATCGGGCTGGCTGTGGCCGAAGCATTCGCGGCGGAAGGCGCGAACCTGTTGCTCGCCGCACGACAGGAGGACCGGCTGACAGAAGCTGCTACGCGCATCGCGCGGGAGTTCGGCGTGTCGGCCGTGCCCGTCGCTTGCGACGTTGCCACGACGGCTGGCGTCGACAAGATCGTTGCTGCTGCGAGCGCGAATTTCGGTGGTGCCGATATCCTCTTCAACAACGCCGGCACGGGCAGCAACGAGACCATNATGGAGGCGCCCGATGAGAAGTGGCAGTCCTATTGGGACCTTCATGTGATGGCCGCCGTGCGCCTCGCGCGCGGTCTTGTACCGTTGATGAAAGCACGTGGCGGTGGCGCGATCCTGAACAACGCGTCGATCTGCGCGACGCAGCCGCTCGGCTACGAGCCCATCTACAACGTGACGAAAGCCGCGTTGATGATGTTGTCGAAGAATCTGGCGAACGAGCTCATCAAGGACAACATCCGCGTCAACACAATCAATCCGGGGCTTGTGCTGACACCCGACTGGATCAAGACGGCCAAGGAACTGACACGCGATTCGGGAGGCGACTGGGAAGCCCATTTGCAACACGTCGCCGACGAACACGCGCCTATCCGCCGCTTCGCCACGCCGGCCGAGCTGGCAAGCTTTATCGTCTTCCTGTGCTCGGAGCGTGCGAGTTATAGCGTGGGATCGACTTATTTCGTCGATGGCGGAATGCTGAAGACGGTGTGATGCTGGCCTCTGCAATCAGCCGTCCTTGCGGCTTACCGACAACGCATTCGCCCGTCTGATCTCGCGAATGAGCGCGCTATGGTCGAGATCGCCATCGCCGTGATCGACCATGGAAGCGAACAGCGCGTCCACGATGTGCCCCACCGGTAGCTCCAGTCCGAGGGACCGTGCCCGCGCCAATGCGGTGCGCGTGTCCTTCAACTGATACTTCGCGGCACCTCGCCCATCAGGCCGGTACCCAGAAATGCAATCACCTCGTTCTTCATGCGTCGCCTCGCTGTTCAGTAGTCGCTATTGGCATGGTCGCCGATCCGGGTCGACGCGGCAGCAGCAGCGCGATTCGCTCTGCGTAGAAGCTTCGATGCGCTTCGGCATATCGCGCACAAAGCTATGGATAACTCCGGCATAAGTCATTGAACGCCTGTGGGCGGAATCTTGATAACTCGGGCGCTGTGCACAAAGCGCGCGAAGTTATCCTTCGGCCGCCCGCGCCTTCCACATTTGGTACGCGAGTTACCTGTTCGCTAGAGCGTTGATCCGATGCAAGATTAAGTGCTTATCCACAGAATCGGGCGATGCTTGTTAACTATTACTATGTATACATATCACTCAATTAAAAAACTAAAGGATGGGTATGCATAGCGGATGGAGGCTGCCGCTTTAATGGGCTATGGGACCATGGTTGACGACCAGCACTCATAGACGATGCATTGCGGTGCCAACCGAATCGCGAAATCACACACCATGGAAAAAACTGGCGGATGACGTTGCAGGTTCGCATCAACGAGCATCACGCTGCCGTTCCCGCGCTCAGGCTCGACAACACACCGATCCTCGGTAGTTAACATATGTTGTCATTTATTTTGTTATGGCAACATATGGTTATCAGTGCTGCGAAGCGCTATAGATAACCAACGGAAACACTGAGGAACGTCATGAACGGGTATAAATTGCTCGCGGCCGCCGTCATGGCGGCAGTGTCTACGGGCGTCTTTGCGCAGGATGCTCAAACCACCTTGGGCAAGATTCAAGCAGGAAATACGATTGCAATCGGGCATCGGGAGACTTCAGTCCCGTTCTCCTACATGGACGCCAACAATCAGGTCATCGGTTTCTCGCAAGATATCTGCAACAAGGTGATTGATGCGGTGAAGGCGAAGATCAAGAAACCTGATCTCACGGTACGGTTCATCCCTGTCACGTCGCAGAATCGGATTGCGTTGGTGCAGAACGGTACGGTCGACCTCGAATGCGGAGTCACCACGAACCTGAAAGCCCGTCAGGCTCAGGTCGCGTTCTCTGATACTTTTTTTGTCGCGACGACTCGCCTGCTGACGCGCAAGGACTCGGGCATCAAGGACTTCCCAGACCTCGCCGGCAAGACGGTGGTCACTAATCAGGGAACGACGTCCGAGCGAATTCTCCGCAAGATGAATGAGGAGAAAAAGATGAACATGCAGATCATCAGCGCGAAGGACTATGGCGAGGGCCGTCTGACACTGGAAACCGGCCGGGCAGCCGCATACATGATGGACGATGTGCTTCTGGCTGGTACGCGCTCGCTGACGACCAATCCCTCGGACTATGTGCTGGTCGGCACGCCGCAGTCTTCCGAAGCCTATGGCTTCATGCTGAGAAAAGACGATCCGGAGTTCAAGAAGCTGGTGGATGACACCATGAGCGAAGTCATGAAGGGACCGGAAATCAAAACCATGTACGCCAAATGGTTCATGAAACCGGTACCGCCGAAGAACATCAGCTTTGATTTCCCGATGAGCGATGCCCTTCAAAAGCTGTATGCCAATCCCAACGACACCGCTTTCGAGTAAATGGCAGCAGCGTGTAAAAAAGCCACCTTCGAAGTGAGGTGGCTTTTTTTGGGGCGCGTTATTCGGGGAACGGGAGTGTGGTCTGCCCTTCGGCACGCATGCCGAACGTGTTCAGGGTCATGGCGACCAAGGCGTAGTAACCGAGCAACCCGACCAGATTGATGACGACCACATGCTCGAAGCGCGCGACGGCTGCTGCGAACGTCTTATCCGATACGCGCCTGGTTTCGTATAGCTCCGTCGCGAATTCATAGATGAGCGCGTCGTCAGCGTCGTCGAACGCCGGCCGCTCGCCTCGCTGAATGGCATCGGCAACAGTCTGCGGAACCCCTGCGTCCAACGCGATGGGATAGTGGATGAACCACTCCCCTTGTGACTGCCAGCGCGCGGCCGTCACCAGAATAGCTAGTTCCGACAAGCGCAATGACAAGCCAGTCTTATAGCGACAAAACGCGCCAAGCCGTTGAGCGTGCTCAGCCAATTCCGGGCTGTGAATCCATCCCAGGAACGGACCGTTCAGGTTGCCGCGCGGACCGCTCAAGATACTTTGAAGAACGGTCTTCTGTTCGTCAGTAGCATGAGCGATGTCGAAATTGGGAAGGCGATTAGTCATAGATTGTCCGCGGTTTGATTGTCTCTCGAAGGCGATTGCATCTTCAAACGTGGAGCTCGCTAGTGAGCAATCAGTGCGCCGATTGACGTTAATGCTCCGTCTATGGCGTCGGCAAGGCGTGCGACGATCTCATCGATTTGTCCAGCCGTCGTGATGAACGGCGGAGCCAGAAGCACGTGGTCGCCCGCCACGCCGTCGACCGTGCCGCCCATCGGATACACCATCAGTCCGCGCTTCATCGCTTCGCTCTTGATCACTGCGTGCAGTTTCTTGGCCGGATCGAATGGACTCTTCGACGCGCGGTCCTGAACCAGCTCGACACCGATAAACAAGCCTCGGCCACGGATATCGCCGATGAACGGATGCTTCGCATAGTGCGCGCGAAGCAATCCACGGAGCTGCTCACCTCTTGCCTGCACATTGTCCAGCAACTTCTCGTCCGCAATGACGCGCTGAACTTCCAGCGCTGCCGCACAAGCCGTCGCGTGGCCAATGTAGGTATGCCCGTGCTGGAAGAAACCGGAGCCATCGACAATGGTGTTGTAGATCTCGTCACTGACCAGCGTCGCTCCAATCGCCTGATAACCGGCTCCCAGGCCTTTCGCGATTGTCAGAAGGTCTGGGGCCACGCCGTCCTCTGCGCAGGCGTACAGGTAGCCGGTACGCCCCATTCCGGACATGATTTCGTCCAGGATCAGCAATACGCCGTACTTGTTGCACACCGCGCGAATTTTCTTGAAGTACTCGCGCACCGGCGGCACCGCGCCCGCCGTTGCACCCACGACCGTCTCGGCGACGAAAGCCGCGACCGTATCGCCACCAAGCTCAAGGATTTTTGACTCGAGTTCGTCCGCTAACCGCTGCGCAAACGCTTCCTCGGTTTCGTCGACGCGTTGCTCGCGATACGCGTAGCAGGGACTTACATGGTGCGCTTCGATGAGGATAGGAAGAAACGGCTCACGCCGCCACGCGTTTCCACCGATGGCGAGCGCTCCGAGCGTATTGCCGTGATAGCTCTGGCGACGAGCGATGAAATGACGCCGCTGCCCCTGACCCTTTTCGACGAAATACTGCCGGGCGAGTTTGAGGGCAGCTTCGATAGCTTCGGAGCCGCCGGACGTGAAGTACACATGCCCCAAGCCTGCGGGCGCGTCCGCGACCAAGCGGTCGGCCAGCTCCTCCGCGACTGCCGTCGAAAAGAAAGAAGTGTGGGCGTAGGGAAGCTGCTGGGCCTGCCGCTTGATGGCGTCGATGACGCGCTGATTGCTGTGGCCCAGGCACGATACGGCGGCGCCGCCCGATGCATCGATGTAGCGCTTACCTTCCGAGTCGACGATCTCGATTCCGTCGCCAGCGACTGCAATAGGGAGTTTGGCTCGCGGAGCACGGTGAAAAACAGTTGTCATTCCGACCTCAACGTTGATGACGATGCCCGGGCGCTCGTCTCTTGGAGAATAAGGGTTCTGAGCCGGCGTTCGCCTTGTTTGTCGACACCCTCCTCCGGCATGGAGGTCAGGTGACGACAATATCAAGCGCCCAGTAACATGCGATGCGTTATTCTCCATCGTTACAACATATGTTGTCAACGCGGATATTGCCTGCTTTGGAACGAGTCGATGAATTCTTTATGGCTGGGAGAACCGAGCGCACGTTGACGCAGCGGCTGGGGGCTTTTCGCCTCCGCGCGCTGCAACGCGGTTTATGACGAGTAAGCGCCCTTTGCATGGAGCGCGGATTCGGCTTCTTCCAGCAATTCGACGGCCGATCGCCCTTCGAGCGCAAGCAAATGGGCAACCAGCGACTCTACTATCGCGGATGCTGCGACGAGCGACGGAAAAAACGACGGGCTTTCGTGCGAAAAGATGAGGACATGGTCGGCGTTGAGGGCCAGGGGCGATACGGCGCTGTCGGTGATGGCGACAAGCTTGCAGCCCTGCTCTTTTGCCGCTTGCGCGACGCGCACGGCTTCAGCTGAATACGGGGCGAAGCTTGTTACGACAGTCGCGTGCCCTTTGGCCATACCGCGCAGCTGCATTTCCAGCGTGCCGGCCTCGCCGTTCACCAGGCTCACTGAGGACCGAAACAGCCGATAACCGTAGACAAGGCTGAACGCGACCGGGTAACACGAGCGGAATCCCGCCACGTGGACATGCGGCGCTTTGCGCAGCATCTTCGCGACCTCGACGATCTTCGTGCCGTTCTGCGCGAACGTGACTTCGAGGTTGTGGCTTTGTGCGATCGCAAGCTCTTGATCCAATGACTCGCCCGAGCCGCCTTTGACTAGTGTGCGCGCTTTGGACGTAAGCGCTTCCGGCCGGGTACGGACACGCGCGACGAATATCTCCCGGAGCTCGTTCCAGCCAGGGAAGCCCAGTTGCTGCGATAGCCGCACCAGAGCTGCGGGTTGGACGTTGGCTCGCTCGGCCACCTTCCGCATTGAAAGAACCGCGACCTCGTCCGGGAAGTTCAGCAGGAAACCGGCGCCCGCCTGGAATTGCGGGCTGAGTTCGGGAAACTTCGCACGTATCGATGAAACCAGGTCTTCGAAATTGGACGACACGAAACAAGCCTCGTTAGGTTGACAACATTTGTAGTTTAGCGAGGTTGTGGCGTCGGCGGGCTGTTGTAGGTGGCTGGAGGTCGGAGAACGTCGATGACCCTCGTTTCTCAGGCGGTGTCAGCTTCTGCTTCCGGCCATAGCCGCGGGAACAGATACCGGAACAACTTGATTGGCAATGCGAGTTCGATTGGGCCTTTCGGTGTTTTCGAACTCACGATGCCCAGCTTAAAGAGGTCTGCCAGCGCGCGATCCGCAGTTCGGCTTGCGAGCCCCATCATCGCTTTGAACCGGGCTCTGTCTATCGACGTAACTGTTCCCAGATAGGCAAGCGGTTGTGCCGCTTCGGTTCGCAAGAAGCGGGTGTCGGTCTTGGTCGCTTCGGCAGCCAGCATCTGGGCAAGTCTCGCCTCAAATGCCTGTATCTGAAGCATGCCGTTCATGAAGGCGATCTGATCGAGACAGAGGCTCATGCAGAAGGAGATAAATTCCACCAGACCGCTTTCGCTCAACACTCCTCGTCCGTCATAGTCGCCTTTGCGGCGTTGATCGGCGGCTATCAGATGCTCATAGTAAGCAGTCTGGTCGCGAGCGAAGCCGCGCATTGGAGACCATAGTCCTTGCGTCAGTCCGAGTGCCGAAAGTCCGGTGTGCGTGTGCAGCCGCGCGGTGCGTCCGTTGCCATCGAGAAAAGGGTGAATCCACGCGAGCCGGTGGTGGGCCGCCATCAATGCGATAACCGCCGTCTCGCCGGCTCGGGCGTAACGATAGCCGCGGTCCCACTCGTCCATGAAGTCCGGTACCGTTGCCGGGTCAGGAGGGATGTGGGAGCCGACTTTGACACCTCGGTCCCGCCATGCGCCGGGGGTGATTCTTTCCTCTTTGCCGTCGTCGTCGATCTGAAGCAGATCTTGCGGCGATAACTGGTCGTGCAGATGTTGGTGAATAGCTTGAGGTACCGAACCCTGGAAGAACACACTGGAGTCGAACGTAGGGAAGGTCTCTTCGCCCCAACGCTCGGTGACAATATGGGCGACCGCGATGCGTTGCTTGCGCGCTTCTCCAGGCTTGCTGGAAAAATCCTTTTGCAACGCGCGCTCGATCAGCAGCGGTTCGGTATGTTGGCCCTCTATCTTGTTCGTATAGTAAGAGTTCATGGGCCGCAGCGCCTCGCGCAACAGATCGCGCAGATGCGGCATGCCGTGAGCGGCCAGATCTTTCGCCTGCCCGATCACGTCGGCGGCCAGTGGACGGAGGCTGTCCATCTTGGGCTCCGATGGCAGCAGCGGATGCATCTGGTGAACCGCATAATACGGATACTTCGATTTGGCGGCGGTCATGGCGGCTATTCTGGCGGATCTTTCGGCGGGAAGTTATGGCGAAAAAATCACTATAATATAGATAGATAGCCGATTCATGGCGAATCTTATGGCGAATCTTACGGCGTAAAGACCGATTGCCTTGGCGCACCGCAAAGCATATTGAAGACGACCTTGACGAGAGCCAGCGATGTTCGCTTCTCAAGCGGTCCGTTGCGGACCGATGGCTTGCATACCACGGGTCTGGTCACCCGCCGCGCGCATGCTTCGAGGCGAGAATACGGATGTCGGCGCGATCAACGCCGAGTTGATGGCTTGCCCGCTTGATTCACGCTGCGATAAAGAGTCCCGTCATACCGCGCGCACGAGCCCTGCCACCAAGCTAGTCATGACAGCCCTCACTCCACCGTCACACTCTTCGCCAAATTCCTAGGCTTATCCACATCCGTCCCTCTAGCACAAGCCGTGTGATAAGCCAGCAACTGCAGCGGTACGACATGAAGAATCGGTGACAGCAAGCCATAATGCTCAGGCATCCGAATCACGTGAATTCCGTCCTCACTAACGATCCGCGTATCGGCGTCGGCGAAAACGTACAGCTCGCCCCCTCGCGCCCTCACCTCCTGCATATTCGACTTCAGCTTCTCCAGCAGCGTGTCATTCGGCGCCACCGTCACCACCGGCATAGCCTCAGTCACCAGCGCCAACGGCCCATGCTTCAACTCCCCAGCCGGATAAGCCTCCGCATGAATATACGAAATCTCCTTAAGCTTCAACGCACCTTCAAGCGCGATCGGATAATGCAGTCCGCGCCCGAGAAACAGCGCATTCTCCTTGCGTGAAAACTCTTCCGACCAGCGATGATCTGCGGCTCCAGCGCCAGCACGCTATTCAGCGCCGCCGGCAAATGCCGCAACTGCGTCAGGTAATCGGTTTCCTGCTTTTCGCTCACATGCCCGCGCAACGTCCCGAGCGTCACGGCCAACACAAACATCCCCACCAATTGCGTTGTAAAAGCCTTGGTAGAAGCCACACCAATCTCAGTCCCCGCATGCGTCAAAAACGCGAGCTTCGTCAACCGGACCATCGCACTGGAAGCCACATTGCAAACCGCCAGCGTATGTTTATGCCCAAGCGCTTGCGCATGTTTCAACGCGGCCAGCGTATCCGCGGTCTCGCCCGATTGCGAAATCACCACCACCAAAGCCCGGGGATTCGGCACCGATTCGCGATACCGGTACTCGCTCGCAATCTCCACCTGCGTCGGAATCTTCGCAACCGATTCAAGCCAGTACTTCGCGGTCATGCCCGCATACGAACTCGTGCCGCAAGCAAGAATGAGCACGCTGTCGATATCGGCGAAAGCTTCAGCCGCGTCCGCTCCGAACAACTCGGCGGTGAAACGATCGGTTTGAGGAATCGTGTCGGTGATGGCTCGCGGCTGCTCGAAGATTTCCTTCTGCATGAAATGCCGATACGGCCCAAGCTCAACCGCGCCGCCATACGCTGCGACCACGCGCACTTCGCGCTCGGCAGGCAAGCCATCGCGATCGACAATCTTCACGCCGTCCAGCGTAATCTCGACCACATCGCCTTCATCGAGGAACGCAAAACGATCGGTGCTTCCGGCGAGCGCGAGTGCATCGGAGGCGAGGAAATTCTCGCCATCGCCCACTCCCACCACCAGCGGCGAACCCTGCCGCGCGCCGACCACGGTATGCGGCTGATCCTTGTGGATCACAGCAATGGCGTAAGCGCCATGTAACTCCTTCACGGCATCGCGCACGGTCTGGAACAGATCGCCGCGATACATGCTGTGGATCAAATGCGCGATGACTTCGGTATCGGTCTGCGAGACAAACTTGTAGCCCTTCCCACGCAGCATGGTCCGCAACGTCTCGTAGTTCTCGATGATCCCGTTATGCACCAGCGCCAGTTCGCTACGCGAAAAAATCGGATGCGCGTTGTCGGTGACAGGCGCGCCGTGGGTCGCCCAGCGCGTATGCGCGATGCCGGTTGCGCCTTCCAGATGGGTATCGCGGACCTGATCGGCGAGATCGGCCACGCGCGCAACGCTGCGCGCGCGCTTCGGTTCGCCATCGGCAATCACGGCTACGCCGCAAGAATCGTAGCCGCGATATTCAAGCCGCCGCAGACCTTCGACCAGCACCGATACGATGTTACGTTGCGCAACCGCGCCGACAATTCCGCACATGGCGTCGTCCTTTCCAGATTGTTTTTGAATCGCTCGAATCGCGCTGCGCGCGCCATCAAGGCGCGCGCTCAAGCACTTGAGCAGTCGATATTGTTCAGGCTTTCTTCTTTGTCGGCCGTACGTAACCGCTCTTACTGACCTGCGTTTTCTCGTTCAGCACGAGCTGGTCTTCCGCGACATCCTTCCAAACCGTCGTCCCGGCAGCAATAGACGCGCCACGGCCCACACGCACGGGCGCGACGAGTTGCGTATCGGAGCCGACAAACACGTCGTCCTCGATCACCGTGCGGAATTTGTTCGCGCCATCGTAGTTACAGGTGATCGTGCCCGCGCCGATATTCACTCGCGCCCCAATATCCGAGTCGCCGATATAGCTCAAATGATTCGCCTTCGATCCCCGCCCGAAAACCGCGTTCTTCACTTCGACGAAGTTGCCCACGTGCGCTTCGTCGCCGAGCACAGCGCCCGGCCGCAAGCGCGCATACGGTCCGAGCACGACATTCGCGCCGGTCTTGCCACCGTCGATGTGCGTGAACGCATCAATCCGCGTGCCCGCACCGATCGATGCATCGCGGATCACGCAGTTCGGGCCGACGGTCACGTTATCCGACAGCGTCACGTCGCCTTCGAAGACGCAATTCACGTCGATGGACACATCGCTTCCGCAGGTCAGCGTGCCGCGCACATCAATGCGAGCAGGGTCCAGCAGCGTCACGCCTGCAACCAGCAAAGCCTCCGCGACATTGCCCTGATAAATCCGTTCGAGCTCGGCGAGTTGCTGCTTGCTGTTCACGCCGAGCGTTTCCCACTCTTCGTCCGGTTGCGACGTGACGACTTCGAAGCCGGCTTCGAGCGCGCACTCGACGACATCGGTGAGATAAAACTCGCCCTGCACGTTGTCGTTTTTCAGCGATGCCAGCCATACGCCCAGCTGCGCCGTCGGCGTAATGACAATGCCGGTATTGATCTCGGCAATCTTGAGCTGGTCGGCATTGGCGTCCTTCTGCTCGACAATGCGCAGCACCGCGCCGGTCGGATCCCGCACAATGCGGCCGTACCCGGTCGGATCGTCCAGCGTGACCGTCAGGACGCCGTAGCGGCCGTCGAAGGCTGCATCGGCGAGGCGTTGCAGTGTGCTGACGCGGGTGAGCGGCACATCACCGTAGAGAATGAGCGTAGGCACGGAAGGGTCGAGCAGCGGCAGCGCCTGCTGGACCGCGTGGCCGGTGCCTAGCTGCTGCTCCTGCACGGCGAACCGGACATCGGGTGCGCCGACTGCTTTTTGAACCTGTTCTGCGCCATGCCCGATCACGACGACAAGCCGCGTGGGCTTGAGCGCACGTGCAACGTCGAGCACGTGGGAGAGGAGCGGCCGGCCAGCCAGGGGATGAAGGACTTTCGGCAAGGCGGAACGCATGCGCTTACCCATGCCTGCCGCCAAAATCACGATGTTCATGGCGTCAGCTTCGTTGAAGTGTTTGGAGACGCCAATATAGCACGCGCGGATGGTGGGCAAAACCCGGCACGGCCTTGCTGAGCAACGATTCTGCGGGGATTAGGCAGGCTTTTTCCGCCTTGCAGCGGCCGCAAGCGGAATTGAGAAACGCCGGACGCCCGGCACGAGCGCCGGATATTGTTCGCGAAGCACCGAAACAACACCTTTTTCGGATGATCTAACGCGATCTAGGATTTCTCTGTCGCCAGTTGCATGAAGACCCAGCCGGTCGAATACGAAACCCAAACCCGCCGATGCCGCATGAAGTCCATGCCGAGCAGCATGTCGCTGTCTTTCAAGTCGATGTCCGCGACAACAATGGGTGCGTTTTCAAAGCGTGCCGTCCCAATTTCCAGGTCGAACTTGTGCTGATAAGTGTTGACCTGCATACCCTCAACTCCGCTGCCCGACGAGCGTGGGTCGCGTGAAAGCGCCGCTGAATCCACACCTGCGGCGCGCGCGGCAGCAGTTGTCCCCACTGAAGACGTGGCGCCGGTGTCGAGCAGCGCGCGGACCGGATGACCGTCGAGAGACAGCTTCAAGATGAAGCGGTTGGACGGTGTTTTGTGCGCGGAATACGCCTGAAAATCGCCTGACCACGGGGCAAACCTACCCAAGCATCCCGATGCGGTGTAGAGCGCGATGGTGCGGGCGGGAAAGTCGAACTCCACGTCATAGCGATTCAGCACATTTGCCCCAAGCATGCCCACCGGCGGCGACGCCTGCGCCAGCTCTTCCGGTGAAACGATGGGCAACGCCGCAACCCGCAAATCAACCCATTCAGACGAACCAAGCTTCAACGAAGGGATGATTCGAAGATATTGAGAGCTCGCACCTCCGACGCCCTTCACCCGTGAGGCACTGGAAGTGTCTTCGCGCAAATGCCATTCGTCTGCGATCTTCGGCAGGATAGCCGTCCCTTCGGCGCCGGTATCAACCAGCATCGGATGGGTTCGACCGCCAATATTCACCGGCACTGTGTAATGGCGGAAACTCTCGGTCATCGGAAGTCGGGCCTCGAGCTTGAGTTGGCAGGCGCTGTTCGCTTGCGCGGCGGCGTCGAGGAACGAGTTCTTCGAGGCAAAACCCTGCGTGGCCAAGCGTTGCCAGGGTGTCGGAGAACCAGGAAGTGCCGGCAAAGGCAGGGCTTCCGACGGCAACGCTTGAGAGTGGGACTGCATCCGTGGATAAATGCGTACGGGCGATGCATCAGCCATGCTATTGATTGGGAACAGTGCGATGTTGAACAGCAGAGTACCGAGCGGGGCGATTCTCAGCCTCTTGCTCTCGTTCAAAAAAACGGCTTTCGGCATGCTTGTCCCTGTTATCTTTGTCGGCAAAATGCCTGGTAGCCGGACAAGCTAACATCGGGGTCATCTCATTAAACAGGATCGCTAACTATCTTTACAAATTCCCTGAGCGTCTTGTACCAATTTGGCCAGGCGGGAAGCCATGCGGGCGCATGACGAGACAGCTGAAAGGAAACAAGCGCGCTCAACTGGCGCGCTCGCTTGCGATGAACCTCACAACCCTCAAATATCGTCGAACTGAACGATCGAAATGGTCTGTGACGACGTTTCCGTCGAACACGGATCTTCGTCGAACGCGATATCCCCGGCCGGGTCCGCCTCACCCGTCGCGCGCAATCCGGCAAACGGAAACAGCCCGTGATCCATCAAATGCGACGGCACCACGTGCCCCAGCGCATTGAACATGTTCTCGACGCGGCCCGGGAAACGCTTATCCCAATCGCGGATCAGCGCCTTCATTTCAGCGCGCTTCAGGTTCGGCTGGCTGCCGCACAAATTGCACGGAATGATCGGGAATTCGCGCAACTCGGCAAACCTCTCCAGATCCGTTTCCTTCACATAAGCGAGCGGCCGGATGACGATATTCTTGCCGTCGTCGGATTGCAGTTTCGGGGGCATGCCCTTCAGCTTGCCGCCGTAGAACATGTTCAGCAGCAGCGTCTGCAGAATGTCGTCGCGATGATGGCCAAGTGCGATTTTCGTCGCCCCGAGCTCACCGGCCACGCGATACAAAATCCCGCGCCGCAATCTCGAACACAGCGAACACGTCGTCTTGCCCTCCGGCACCAGCCGCTTGACGATGCTGTACGTGTCCTGATTCTCGATATGAAACGGGATATCCAGCTTGCTCAAATACTCGGGCAGCACATGCTCCGGAAACCCCGGTTGCTTCTGATCGAGATTCACCGCCACGATATCGAAGTTGATCGGCGCGCGTTCGCGCAGCCGCATCAGGAGTTCGAGCATCGCGTACGAGTCCTTGCCGCCGGACAGGCAAACCATGACCTTGTCGCCTTCCTCGATCATGTTGTAATCCGTGACCGCCTCGCCGACCTGACGCGCAAGCCGCTTGAACAGCTTGTTGTTGTCGTAGGCCTGCTTCTGCTCGCGGCGCGTCATCGGCTCACGCATCTTCGATGCAGGCTCCTGAACAACCAGCGCTTCAGTTAGCGAACTCATGCTGCCACCTCTTTAATACGAAAGACTTCGACGCCCACGGCATCGCAGTCGGGATAAACGTCCGGCTTTTCCGTCGATACCACCACCGCCCGCACATTCGGATGCGCGAGCAGCGCGGCAGCGACGTCGTCGCAGAGTGTTTCCTGCAAGTGGATATGCCCTTTGCCCACGCGCGTGGCGATGGTCGAGCGCATGAAATCGTAATCGACGACTTCGCGCAGCTTGTCCTCAACCGGCGTCGATAAAGCCAGCGGCACGAACAATTCCACGTTGATCACCACGCGCTGCTCGCCCTGCTTTTCGAAATCGTGCACGCCAATGTTGATGCGCACTTCGTAATTGCGCAGAAAAAGCCGCCGACAATCGGCGAGCCGGGGATGCGAAAGTGCGGCAAGCATGGTCGTGTCCTGGTGATTCTGATTAACTTACTAAGGGCATTCGCCCGGGGCGCGATTCGCGGTCAAAAACATGATGTCGCGCGGCGATGGCACCAGATGTTGCCCGCCATCGACCACCAGCGTCGTGCCCGTCACGCCCGGCGCGTCCGCCAGATAACAGGCGGCAGCGGCGACATCCTCCACGCGCGAAGCTCGACCCAACGGCGTCACCCGGTGCGCCACCTCGAATTCGGCCGGCGTCATGTCGGCGGATGGCAGCGTGAGGCCGGGCGCGAGCCCCACCACGCGCAACTTTGGCGCGAGCGCCTGAGCCAGCGCGATGGTCGCGTTTTCCAACGCGGCTTTGGTGAGCGTGTACGACAGGTAATCCGGATTCATGTTGTACAGCTTCTGGTCGAGCACGTTGATGACGCAGCCACGCAGGGTTTCGTCGTCGGCAGCGGCGTCAGGCGTAGCGTCGTACAGCGCCCGAGCCAAAGCCAGCGGCGCGCCGACGTTGATCGCCATCATTTCGAGCAGGCGCGGATAACTGAAATCCCGGGCGGTGTCCTCGACAAACCGCGACGCGTTGTTCACCACGCAATGCAGACCGCCCAACGCGTCGATACACGCAGGCACTAGCCGCGCCACGTCGCTTTCCACGCTGAGATCCGCATGCAGCGCGAGGGCGCGGCGGCCGAGCGCGCGGATCGACTGGACGACTTCCTGCGCTGGCCCCTCAGAACCGCCGAAATGCACGGCGACGTCCCAGCCGCGCGCGGCGAAACCGAGCGCCAGCCCGCGGCCAATGCGTTTTGCCGCGCCGGTGACCAGCACCACGCGGGTTTTCGGCACGGAAGAATCTGGAGAAGTGGACGGAGAAAGGCTCATTTACAATGCCGGAATGAATCCAAAAGCTCACGAATCCGACAGTTTACCTGCTCCCGGCCCCGACGCGCTCGCGCAATCCGAGGCGCTGACAGAACGCATTCGCGCGGAAATCGCGTCGGCAGGCGGCTGGCTGCCATTCAGCCGGTACATGGAACTCGCGCTTTACGCCCCCGGCCTCGGCTATTACAGCGGCGGCGCAATGAAATTCGGCAAGCGCGGCGACGACGGCAGCGACTTCGTCACCGCGCCGGAAATGTCGCCGTTGTTCTCGGCGACGCTTGCGCGGCCCGTCGCGCAGGCATTGCGGGAAAGCAGTACGCGCGATTTGATGGAATTCGGCGCGGGCACGGGGAAGCTCGCCGCCGGTTTGCTGAACGCTTTAAAAGCGCTGGACGTCCCTTTCGATAGCTACGCGATAGTGGATCTGTCGGGAGAATTGCAGGAACGTCAGCGCGCGACGATTGAAGCTGACGCGCCGGAATTGGCATCGAAGGTGAAATGGCTTAGCGCGCTGCCCGAGCAGTTTGAAGGCGTGGTGATCGGCAACGAAGTGCTCGATGCCATGCCCGTACGGCTGGTCGTGCGCAAACTCGGCGCTTGGCATGAGCGCGGCGTGTCGTGGATCAACGATCATTTCGCCTTCGACGACAAACCGTTATTAGCCGCGCTGGACGACCCTTTGCTGGCCGAAATTGACAAAACGATAGATGAAGTCAACGACGAACCCTTCATCGAATATGTGAGTGAAACGCATGAGGCGGCGCTGGCGTTCACGCGCACGATCTGCACGATGCTCACGCGCGGCGCGGCGTTTTTTATCGATTACGGCTTTCCACGGCGGGAGTTCTATCACGCTCAACGCGCGCAAGGCACGCTGATGTGCCACTACCGGCATCGGGCGCACGGCGATCCGTTTTTGTATCCCGGGCTGCAGGACATTACGGCGCACGTGGAGTTTTCGGGCATCGCGGAAGCGGGCACGGAAGCGGGCGCGGATCTGCTCGGCTTCACGTCGCAGGCGCGTTTTCTGATGAACGCCGGCATCACCGATGCGCTGTCCGATCTCGATCCTTCAGACGCGCGCCGCTTCCTGCCTGCGGCAAATGCCGTTCAGAAGTTGTTATCGGAGGCGGAAATGGGCGAGTTGTTCAAGGTGATCGCGTTTTCGCGCGGTATCGATGACACGCTTGCGGCGTTCTCGTCCGGCGACCGCTCACACACGTTATGAAATCATGATCCGCTGGGTACTCACCACGTTTATCGCGTTGTCGATTCTCTCGGCGTGTTTGCCGTGGATGAAAAAACTCGGCGTCGGCAAGTTGCCCGGGGACTTCACGCTGCGGATGTTCGGGCGTGAGTATCCGTTCCCGTTCATGTCGACTATTTTGCTGTCGCTTGTGTTGTCGCTGATCGCGCGAGCGCTTTAAAGCACCGCTTCCACCGCCGCCACGCGCGCCGCGTGAACCGCGTCCTTGATCTTCCCCGGCTCGTTCGCGTACTGCTGCGCGACGGCGCCAGCATCGACTGAACGCGCTGCCACCAGCGCTTCGCGCAAACGCTCGGCTTGCGGATACGGTTGCTGGCTCATACCGAGCCGGCCACGGGCATCGGAGACGCAGGCTTGTAGCGCTTCAGCAAAACGAGCCGGCTTGCGCAACGCGTCGCAGCGTTCCAGCAAGCGCACCAGCGCAGCCGCCCCAAACTCCGTCACGCGATGAATATTGCCGTGCTCACGCGCCACGAGCGTCGCTAAATCCCGACATTCGTTCGGCACGCGCAAGCGTTCGCACAACGGCTTCAGCAGATCGACGCTACGCCCTTCATGGCCGATATGGCGCGGCAAAACATCCTCGGGCGTGGTNGCCTTGCCNAGATCGTGCGTCAGCGCGGCGAAGCGCACCGGCAACGCGAAGCCATGCGCGGCGGCGTAATCCAACACCATCATCACGTGCACGCCGGTATCGACTTCCGGGTGATAGTCGGCGCGTTGCGGCACGCCCCACAGCGAATCCACCTCCGGCAGAATCCGCACGAGCGCGCCGCATTCGCGCAGCACCTCGAACATCCGCGAAGGCGTCTTTTCCATCAACCCGCGCGACACTTCCTGCCACACACGCTCGGGCACAAGCGCGTCGACCTCGCCGTCCGCGACCATGCGCTTCATCAGCGCGAGCGTCTCGTCGGCGATAGTGAAATCCGCGAACCGCGCCGCAAACCGCGCGATCCGCAGAATCCGCACCGGATCTTCGATAAACGCCTCGCCCACATGCCGGAACACACGCGCTTCGACATCGGCGCGGCCATTGAACGGATCGATCACGGGACCGGTCAGCTCGCCGTCAGGACGCACTTCGCGGGCCATCGCGTTGACGGTCAGATCGCGGCGCGCGAGATCCTCTTCCAGCGTCACGTCGGGTGCGTAGAAAAACTGAAAGCCGTGATATCCCGCCGATGTCTTCCGCTCGGTTCGCGCAAGCGCGTATTCCTCGTGCGTTTGCGGATGCAAAAACACGGGGAAATCCTTGCCGACCGGTTTAAAGCCTTGCGCCGTCATCTGCTCGGGGGTGGCGCCGACCACGACGTAATCGCGGTCCTGAACCGGCAGGCCGAGCATTTCATCGCGGATCGCACCGCCCACGGCGTAGATGTTCATCGTTCTTTCCGTGCGCCTTCTATCCACTCGGCCACCACCGGCAGCGCCGTGACGCTTGCGCAGTAAGCCAGCGCCGTTTCGCTCAGCTTCGGCGCGTAGGAATTGAAGCGCATGACGACCGGCGCGAACATCGCATCGGCGATACCGAATTCATTGCCGAACAAGAACGGGCCACCGTGCGCGGTCAGGCAATTGCGCCAGATCACATCGATTCGCTTCACGTTCGCCAGCGCGCCCGCCGTCAGCTCCTGGCCAAACGCCTGACGCTGAATGTTCATCGACATTTGCTCGCGCAGATCGGCGAAACCGGCGTGCATTTCCGCGCTGATGCTGCGGGCGTGCACGCGTGCTGCGGCGTCGCGCGGCCACATGGCGTGCTGCGGGAATAGTTCGGCCAACGTCTCCATGATCGCAAGCGATTCCCATACGGCATCGCCTGCATCAGTCACGAGGCAGGGCACTTTCCCCGACGGCGAATGCGCGAGGATATTCGCGGAGGAATCCGGCCGCGCCAGGCGGATCATGATTTCCTCGAACGGAATGCCGAAGTGCTTGAGCACGAGCCATGGCCGCATGGACCACGACGATACATTCTTGTCACCAATAACGAGTTTCATCGCGAATATTTAAAGTTGAAGTGTGTGCAAAACGCTAATTCAAAATCAACGCCCGGCGGATGCGCGAAACGTATTGAAGCGCGAACGCGTCGACGATCCCGTGAGATACATCGGCGCGATGGCTTCAATGCTCGCCGGTTCGATACCAAGTTCCGGCGCCATCGGACCACTTGCCACCGCGGGCGTTTTCATGGAATCGAGATTATCGCGCGACATCATGGGTTCGCCGGGTGCGAGTTCCAGCGACATCGCCTGAAGACGGCCAAGACTGTCGGGCAAACGGATAATCCGCGCGTGTTTGCCGATCGCCGCGCCACTGAACCGCACCAGTTCTTCGAGCGTGTACACCGTCGGTCCGGCAAGCTCATACACACGACCGCTTGCCGCATCGAGATCGAGCACATTGGCAAATGCCTTGGCAACATCGCCGACAAAAATCGGCTGGAACTTCGCCTGCGAACACGCCAGCGGGATCACCGGGAAGATCCGTTCGAGGTACGCAAACTGGTTCAGGAAGTTGTCTTCGGGACCGAACACCACGGACGGACGAAAAATCGTGGTCACCAAATTCGATTCGCGTACGGCCTTTTCGCCGTCGCCTTTCGAGCGCAGATACATGCTCGGTCCGTTCGAATCCGCGCCGATCGCGCTCATGTGGATCAGGCGCTGCACGCCCTTCGCCTGACACGCGGCCACGATCTTGTTCGGCAACTCTACGTGAGCCTTGGCGAATTGCGGACCGTAAGGAACACCGCGCTTGCCTTGAAGGATACCGACCAGATTGATCACGGCGTCGGCTTGGGAAACGAAAGCGGCGAGCTGGGCGGGATCGTAGACGTTGGCTTCGATCACATCCACGGGCAGCAGCGTCAGGTGCGCCGCGTTCTCGCGGCGCCGCGTGGCAATCCGCACGTTCTTGCCGAGCTCGACAAGCGCATTCACCAGATGACTGCCGATAAACCCCGATCCGCCGATCACCGCAATGTTTTGATGTCGCATGTTCGCCTCTGTAAGTGGCGGCGCGCGAAAGCGTCAGGGCGGCGGTGCCGCGCGTGGCTTCCGGCTAACCGTGTCGACCGGAAAAGCGAAACGCGCGGCGAGTCTCGTTGCAGAACGCTTACGGCGCGATATAACCGAGCCGCGCTTTCAGCGATTGCGGACGGCCTTCGAACAGCGCCGCGTAATACACGGTGTTCGAGAGCACGTTCTTGACGTAATCGCGGGTTTCGGTGAACGGAATGGTTTCAGCAAAAATCGCGCCCTCTACCGGTGCGCCGAGCGTGGAACGCCACTGCGTCGGGCGTCCCGGACCGGCGTTGTAACCGGCGGTGGCCAGCACGGCGGAATCGTCGAACTGGTTATAGACCATCGCCAGATAATTCGTGCCGAGCAGGATGTTCGTATCGAGGTCGTTCATCTGCTCACGCGATATAGGTCCGATGCCGATCTTCTTCGCCACGAGTTGCGCGGTGCCGGGCATCAGTTGCATCAGGCCGCCCGCGCCCACTTCCGACTTCGCGTTGATGATGAAACGCGATTCCTGGCGAATCAGGCCGTATGCCCATTCGACATCGAGTCCCGTGTTTTTCGACTCACGCTCGACAACATCGCGATACGGCGCCAGATATCGCAACGAGAAATCGTGCTCGGTCTTGGTTTTATCGGCGGTGTTCACTGCGCGATCGAACAGTTCGATCCGCTTTGCGTACTGCGCGGCGGCGATCAATTGCCGATCCGTCATGGTACGCAACGGCCAGTTCCATTCGCGGTTGCCTTCGAGCCGCAGGTTCATAGCGTAGAACTTCTGCGACAGCGCGAAACCCGGGACCGCTTGAGCCTGGGCAATTTCTGCGTCAGTGACTACCGTGCGCTGCGGCACCGCGATCTTCTGCCCGAGTTCTTCACACGCCAACTGACCGTAGAAGTTGAACTGATCCGCGATGCTCGTGAATTCCTGAGCGGCCGTGGCGGTATCGCCGGCTTGCTTCAATGCGCGGGCGTGCCAGTAGACCCATGCGGGCTGATTGCGCAGATTGGGCGGCATTTGTTCGATCGACCAACGCACCATGGTCCAGTCGCCGGCAAGCAACGCGCTGCGCGTGCGCCACTCGTAGGCGGGATTCGACAAAGGCGCATTCACCGAGAGCCGATACCAGTCCACCGCGCCCGGCATGCGCTTCACTGCTGCCTGATATGCAATCGTGCCCCAGCCGATAGCCCGTTCCGACGGCGTCAGCGCCGGCGCAACCGAACTGAACGATGCAGCGGCCATGGCCGGATCGTTGCGTGCCATGCGCGTGATGGCGACGAGCGCGAGTTGATGCGACGACGAGTCCCGGCCCACGCCGCGTGCGAGATACAGCGGCGGTGTGCTGGCGGCGGTGTCGAAGACGCTTTGATCCGGGCGTACCTGGCCGAGCGCGTCCGCGATCTTGCTGCCGGTGTTCGTATAGTTCTGCTCGTAGGCAAGACGGATCTGCTGCCAGACATCGTCCGATGTGAATTGCTGCGCGACTGCCAGTGCGTTGATCAGGTCGACGCAACCATCGCCGTACCATTTTGGATCGACGAGCAATGCGCGCGCGGTGTCCGCCACGTTTTCTCCGCGCGACGCCCGCGCTTCGAGCGCGTAGCATTTCACCTGCGTGTCGTCGTTCAGCACGAAGCGCGAGTATTGATCGAGGAAATTGCGCCAGTCGTGACGCGCGCCAAGCACGGTCAGATAGTCGTTGCGCATCCGGTCGGCGATAGCCTGGCCGTCGTAGCGCTGCAGGAATGCGAGGACGGGTTCATCGGGTGCATCGACACGCGCATGGCCTTGCGAGTCGAAGAGTTGCGGCTTGATGGTGAAGTAATCGATATAACCCGGCGCCGGATAATTCGAAATTTGCGCGGCGAGCTGCACGGCGCGGCCAGCGTCGTTGTTGCGCGCGGCTTCACGCAACTGAATGAAAATGCGGTCTTCAGGCGAGAGCGAATAATCGGCTGACGGACGCACGGCGGAGGCGGTACTGCATCCGATCAGCGTGATCGCAGCAAGCGCGGTTGCGGCTGCGAGATATACTCGTTTGAGACGTTTTGACATCGTTATTTCTGGAGCGCGAAGTGATGCAAAGCATAGCACGCAACCCTCTGCTGGAAACCAAAAGCGCGCTGCGTGCAAACCTGCTCGCAACCCGCGAAGCACAAGGCGTTCGGGCCGATCAGGAAGCACGTGGTGAAGCCCTGGCGCGGCGTCTGATGCAGGAGGTCGCGCGATATCCGGAAGCTTCATGCATCGGCTTCTATTGGCCGGTTGCCGGAGAGTTCGATGCGCGTGATGCGCTGGCTGTCTGGCTCGCGCTGGATGCATCGCGGACGGCGGCGTTACCGGTGGTGATTGCGCCTCGGGCGCCGCTGGTTTTTCATGCGTGGCAGCCGAAGTCAGCGATGAAGAAAGGCCGCTATGGCATTTCCGTGCCGGAAGAGGAGCGTGTGGTTGTCCCGGATTTGCTGCTGATCCCGTGTGTGGGTTTCGATGCCGATCGGTATCGGCTGGGATATGGCGGCGGGTATTACGACCGGACGTTGGCGGAGTGGCCGGGGGGGAAGCCTCCGGCTACGATCGGGGTGGCTTATGACTCGGCGAAATGCGATTCTCTGCCGAGAGGGGAACATGACTTGCCGCTCGGGGCCATCGTGACCGAGTCAGCGGTTTATTAAGTTTGGTGTTTCGCTCGCGCTTCAAAGTACGAGCGAAATCCTATAACGAAGCAGCGGCCCGCGCCGCTGTATCGTAAAGACCGGATGCGTTGCGCAGCAGTTGCGCCGCCTCGCCTATCTGCTCATTGGTCAGGCCGCTCTCCTTCAACGTGCTGATCAAACAACTCTCCCGCACCTCCCGGTACTTCCCGCACAACTCCCGCCCCGCCGGCGTTGCGGAAAAGAACACCTCCTTGCCGACTTTTTCGCTCTTCACATACCCCCGCGCCATCAGCTTCTTAATGGCATAGCTCGCGACGTGCGTGTCCTCTATATTGAGAACAAAGCAGATATCGGCAATCTTTTTCTTGCGGTCACGATGGCTCACATGATGCAGCAGCGATACTTCCACAGCGGTCATGTCCTTCGCGCCCGCCGCCGACATACATCGCACCATCCAGCGGTTGAACGCATTGCCGGCCATGATCAGGCCGTACTCGAACTCGGACAACTCGGCGCTCGTTTCAGAGACGAGATGTTCGGACGAAACGATCTTGGTCGGATGACGGGGCATGGATATCTATACGGAACAATATGTCGGCGAGTGTAGCGTATCGAAAGAAATACACGGCTACGCACAAATTCTTATTGATAATTTGTCGATAAGTTATTGACAATGTACATTCCCGAGTTCGCATCGAGACGGCTTGCTTTTGCCTTTCGTTTCAGCGCGCTCGATTACCGGCAAAGCCCAGCATGACACCACCCAAAATTCATCCACTCGGCGACACCGCGCTTGTTTGCGAAGCGCCGCCGCCCGCCACGCTCGAATGCCAGCGCCGCATGTGGGCGCTCGCCGACGCGGCGCGCCTGTGGCCGCATGTCGTGGAAGTCGTGCCGGGCATGAACAACCTCACGCTCGTCTTCGATCCCCTGCAGGCGGATCCCTCCGACCTCGCGCAGCAAATGAAAACCGCATGGGAGCAAGCAGCCGAAGTCGATGTGGGCACTGCTGAAATCGAGATTCCCGTGCGCTACGGCGGCCCGAATGGCCCCGATCTGGCGCCGCTTGCGAAGCTGCTGGACCTGAGCATCGATGAACTCGTGAAGCGCCACACGCAAGCCGATTACATCGTATTTTTTCTCGGTTTCCAGCCCGGCTTTGCCTACCTCGGCGGCCTCGATCCCAAACTGCACGCGCCGCGCCATCCGAAACCGCGGCTGGAGGTGCCGGCCGGATCGGTGGGTATCGGCGGGGAGCAGACGGGCATCTATCCGGCGGTGTCGCCGGGTGGCTGGCAACTGCTGGGACGCACGGATCTCAAACTCTTCGATCCCGCCCGCAACCCGCCCACGTTGATGCAACCCGGCGATCACGTGCGCTTCACCGCGCTGGAGGTGCTCGCATGATCGACGTCATTCGCGCCGGCATGCTCTCCTCCGTGCAGGATCTCGGGCGCGCGGGGTATCGGCACCTCGGCGTCAGTTCGGGCGGTGCGCTCGACGCGTTGTCGCTGGAAATCGGCAATCGCATCGTGGGCAACAAGCCCGATGCGGCCGGCATCGAACTGACGCTCGGACCGGCCACGCTGCGCTTCACGCGCGCCACGCGCGTGGCGATCACAGGCACGGATTTCGCTGCCACGCTAGACGACAAACCCGTCTATTCATGGTGGAGCCTGCCGGTCCAGGCCGGCCAGGAACTGACCTTGCGCGGCGCCAGGCACGGCATGCGCGGTTACGTGTGCGTGGCAGGCGGTATCGACGTCCTGCCGATGCTCGGTTCCCGCAGCACCGATCTCGGCGCCTGTTTTGGCGGTCTCGGCGGCCGGGCCTTGCGCGACGGTGACCGTCTGGCCACCGGCGTGCCGCAGCCGAACAAGAGCGGAGTGTTTTCGTCGTCGGGAACGGCTTTTGGCGTGAAGGCGCCCGCGTGGTGCAAGTTCGTGTATGTGGAAGAACCCGTGCGGCGCGGCAAACACACGCCGGGCAATTCATGGTCGCTGCCGATCCGCGTGCTGCGCGGTCCCGAGTACGACACCTTCACGAAGACAGCGCAGCGCGACTTCTGGAACGAGGAGTGGACTATCACGCCGAACAGCAACCGCATGGGTTTCCGGCTCGCCGGCACGGTGCTGGAGCGCGGCGATAAAGCCGATCTGCTCTCCCACGCCGTGTTGCCCGGCACGATTCAAGTGCCGCCGAACGGTCAGCCGATCGTGCTGATGGGCGATGCCCAGACCACCGGCGGTTATCCAAAAATAGGTTCGGTGATCAAAGCCGACCTGTGGAAGCTCGCGCAAGCGCGGCTCAATAGCGGTGTGCGCTTTATCGAAACAACGGTGGAAGCCGCGCGTCACGCGCTGGCTGAAGAGCGCATGTATGTGAAACAGGTCGAATCGGCAATCGCGATGCACGCGGAACGCCTCGGCCGGTAAGTGAACAAGGAACGAAGATGGAAATCGATCTGAACGCCGATCTTGGCGAGGGCTGTGGCTCCGACGAAGCACTGCTCGATCTGGTGAGCTCCGCGAATATTGCCTGCGGCTGGCATGCGGGCGGCGCCACCGCCATGCGCGATTGCGTGCGCTGGGCCGTCGCGAAGGGTGTCGCCATTGGTGCGCATCCGAGTTTCAACGATCCCGAGAATTTCGGCCGCAAGGAGATGGATATTCCGGCGTCGGAAATTTACGCGGGCGTGTTGTACCAGTTGGGCGCACTGGCCGCGATCGTGAAGGCCGCAGGCGGCCGGATGTCGCACGTGAAGCCGCACGGCGCGCTATATAACCAGGCAGCGAAGAATCCGGAAATCGCGGAGGCTATTGTCGCGGCGATCCATGACTTTGATCCGTCGTTGCTCGTGTTCGGGCTGGCGAACAGCAATCTCGTCGATGCCACGCGCAAGGCGAACATGGTCGCTATCGAGGAGGTTTTTGCGGACCGCGGGTATCGGGCGGATGGGTCGCTTGTGCCGCGCAAAGACCCCGGCGCGTTGCTCGATGACGAGGAAGCCGTGCTTGCCCGGACTCTGGTGATGGCGACGGAGCGCCGCGTCCAGGCGGTCAGCGGGGAATGGGTGTCGATCAATGCGCAGACGGTTTGTCTTCACGGCGACGGCGCGCACGCGCTTGCTTTCGCTAAACGTATTCGCGGGGCGCTCGAGACGGCGGGCATCGAAGTTCGTGCTGCGCATGCGG
>JGI12635J15846_10000521_pt1 | contig 32926 bp, 21 predicted proteins | sample BlaSpr_A8_OM2_M2_FD_15846 | JGI IMG/M metagenome (IMG submission 15846)
CGTTTCTTTCTTCTTGCCGAATCCGAATGTCTTGCTCAATCGCACGTTGAGCGTAAATCGCGAAGGTCCCGTGAAATCGTTTATCGGAATCAACGCCTGACCAGCCGCAGGCGCCGTGTTGAAGCATCCGAATTTCGTCTGAATCAAATTCGGCGCGGGGGTCGAGCAATCTCCAAACGCCGGCCGCGCGCTGAACTGCGCGTCGCCAAATAAATCGTCACCCGTTGTGATGTTAAACGGTGGCCCCGAACTCGCAATCAGGAACGGGCTCAACCGAAACCCTTTCGGCATCCCGATCGTGCCGCCCATGAACAGTCGATTCCGATAATCGAACGACGCCCGCCCATAGTCCGCCGATGGATCGAGTGGATCCGAAGGTACATACGTCGGCGTTCCCGTATCGCTGTTCGCATAGTTCAGCACGTAGTAGCCAAACAGCGTCAGCTTCGCACCCATGCGAATGCTGCCGTTCGCAATCAGCTGGTTCTGCTTAAACGTTCCTTCCGACTGATACTGATAAGTGATCGAATCCGGCGGCAAAAGCCCCGGTCCATTCGCATTGATGAAATTCGTATAGAACTGGTGATTGCCGCGCGAGTTCAAATAGGTCACTGCGATGTTCGCCGACTTCGTCAGTTGCTTCTCCACACTGATGCCCGTCTGCATCGTATATGGCGTCCGCAAATTGTTGTTCGGCTGATAGATCGTCTGCGGAGACAAACTCGACCCGCTGAACTCCGACGGCGGCACTACCGCGTTGGGGTTAAAGAATGCCGGATTCTGCACGAGGAACGTCTGCTGCGTAATTCCGTTATTCAGTTGCTGCGTCAGAATCAAATCTTCCGTGAACCGGTCATAAAAAATCCCGAATCCGCCGCGCACAACCATCTTCGGCGAGCCTTGCTTCCCTTTCGCGCCAATGCCCCACGCAAACCCGACCCGCGGCGCGAAATCGGCATGATCGCCAAGATTATTCTGTGTCTCATACCGCAGACCGCCGCTCAGCGTGATGTTCGAGCGAATCTTCCAGTCGTCCTGCACGAACAGCGCTCCATCGACGTAGGTAACATCCGTCGCCGCCCGCCCCGCCGGATTCACCGCAAGCGTATAAAAGCTCGCCCCACCACCCATCGCCTGAATCGCCGCGAACGGCAAGCCCGCCGCTTGACCTTGCACCGTAATCTGATACGCCTGCAGCGGTGTAATTTCGCAGTTATCGACGGTCGTGGGCACGCATCCCGGTAGGTCGCGCTTGCCGAACGAATACTCGCTGTTAAAATTCGCGTTCGTCGCGTTGCTGTCGGTCGTCGCTCGCAAGCGCCCGCCATACTTTAGCGAATGCTTGCCAAAATTCATGTATGTCTCGTTCTGCAATTCGTATCGATTCTGCGAGTCGTCGTTCGTTCCCGTCGCATTTCCGCCATTCGCAAACGCACTCGTCACCGAAACCATTGGCGCCGTGCTTACCGGGTTTTGATTCGCAACCTCGTGAATATATTGAAACCGCGTTTCATTGATCGTGCGCGGGCTCAACGTCTGCGTGTCACTCACCTGTACCGTATTTTCCGAGTCGTACTGGTTCGTCCCCAACGACGCCAAATTAAACGCACCGACACTCTCGTTGTCCTGGGTCTGCCGATAATATTGATACCGAATCGACAGCGTATTGCTGGCGCTGACCTGGTAGTCCAAGCGCGGGCTTAGGTTGATACGAAAATCCGGATTCGGCACCGCCTGGCTGAACGGCACCACCGCGAACGTCGTCGGATCGATCGTTTGCGCACTTACCACGTTCAGGTTATTGATGTTCCGCTGCTCGTAATTGAAAAAGATCGACGCCTTCTTGCTCAGCGGACCGCCGATATTCCCGCTGAACTGCGTCGATTCATATCCCGGTGCATCTTCGCCTTCCGGCAAATGTTCAAACGGATTACGCGAGTTGAGCGCCGCCGTCGTACCGCTCATGTACAACTGCCCGTGCCATTGATCGGTTCCCGGCTTTGTCAAAATCTCAATGCGCCCGTATCCCAGCTTGTCGTACTCCGACGAAAACGGATTCTGGTTGATGCGAATCTCGCGGATCGACGCCTTCGGCGGCAGCGTCCCCGCTGTAAATCCATCGATATAAATCTGCCCGCCATTCGGCCCGGCCGACGGCCCTGCCAGCGCCTGCAAATCCGACTGCAACTCGTCCGGATCGTCCGACAACGCGTCCAGATCCTTCCCCTGAATCACAATCGCGCCCGCGTTCGACGCCGGATCGACGCTCAGCGCCGCCGCCGCGTCGTCCGTAACCATCACTTTCTGTTCTTGCGTCTGAATCGCCAGCTTCACATCGAGCTTGTTCACGCCCGCACCGACGTCGATGCCGTCTTTCGAAAAGTCCGTGAAGCCATCCGCAATCACTTTCAAGCTGTACTTCCCCGTCGTTAGACCTTTGATTTCGTAGTTCCCGTTCTTGTCTGTCTGCGCGGTGATCGCATCCCCGCTCGGTGTCGTCAGCACAATCGTCGCCGTCGTGACATAGCTCCCCGAAGGGTCGGTCACCTGACCGCGCAACGTCGAGCTTCCGCCGGCAGCGTTTTGCCCAAACGCGCTCCACGGCACAAGCAACGCCAACAACACGAATACAACTGCACTCCTGAATCGCGGGGCCGTACGGAAACTCATCAACTCTCCTGACTTTGACTACGCTGGATTGATATTTCTGTGATGCGGCTTCACTGCGCCGCGTCGCTACCGGGTGCGCCGCTCATTGTCCAAGGCGTTAGGATCGACTGGCCGCTGGGTGATGCCTGAAGAATGGGTTCGACGCCCGACAGGAGCGTGATCGCCACCACGCCGCCCGGCGCTCCCGTGTTGTCAGCAGTTGCGACGATCATCACCGCATCGCCCTTCTGCAAATCCGTCAGGGTGGACGGCGGCATCCTCGAGATCGCTTGCTGCAAATCTCCGCCCTGTCCTCCCGCACCGCCTCGGCCGGCGCCACCATTCGCGCCCGCGCCGCCCGGTCCGCGCGGAGCACCGGTATCCCCGCTTCGCTGCTCCAGGGCCGAGCCGCCCGCCGGCGCACTCGGACTCGATCCCGCACCACCGGTCGCGCCGCCACCAGCAGCGTTTCCGCCAGCATTGGCGCCAGCCGGCGCATCTCCGGAACCGCCCTTCAGCCGCGCCGCAATCCTCTGCGCCATTGGAGCCGGCAGCTTCCGCAACTGCGACGTCTGTGAAATCTGTACCACCACCGGCTTCTTCGTCACCAGATCCTGCACGGTGATCGTGTTTGTTCCCGCATCAATCGAATTGATCGTCCCAGAAATATTTCGGAACGAGCCCGACACAACTTCATCCGCCGTCAGCTCGCCACCGTCCGCGTTTTTCTGACCGCGCGCGCGAAGCTGATCGCCTGCCTTGATTTGATCGATCGGCGCAGCCGCAGCATCGTCGAACTTTACCGACCCCGGCGCATACCGCCGCAGCACCGTATTCTTCGAAACGTGGACCACGACACTCTTGTTCGCCCCCAGCGCCGACGTCGAAACCGTGATCGTCCCCGCGGACGGATCAACCGCGCTCACCAGCCCGCCAATCCCGTTCTTCTGCCACTCCGCCTGCTCATGCGCGTGTCTCGCCGCGAGATCCGCCTTCTTCATCGCGATCACGCTGACCGCCAGGATCGACTTTCCATCTGGCCCAGCGCTCCCGCGCACAAGAATCCGGTCGCCATTCTGCAAGTCGCTCAATTGCAGCGGCGTCGCTTTCTTAAGATCTGTCTCACCGGGTTCAATCTGCAGTAATCGTGCTCCGTCTTGGACGACGACGCTTGTGTCCGAGCCGCCTTCGGCGGCCAGTACAATGCTATTCCCAGAAATCGACTTGACCGTTCCAACCGCTTTTGAATTCGCCGCCGCCTGGGGTGACGGTGATGATGCCGATGCCGAAGCCGGCCGCGCATTCGTAGTCACACCGAAAACAATCGCCAACGCACACACCATCGGCAAACGCATCGGCTTAATCCACTTTCTTTTATGTCGCTTCATTTTCTCGACCAAACGTCCTCAACCAAACGCGCGGAGGGTTCCTGCGCGATATTCGTCTCCATTTAGACGTATTCCACGCATCAAAATGTTACACATACAAAGATAACAGTACGCTTAACGCGTAGAGCAGCGCGTTTAACGCACCGTGCTCATCTTTGAGATGCGACTCGGATTAGAGAGGTCTATCGGTGTGAAAGTACTTCTTGTAGGCAAGGATCCAGTCGGCGGCGATATCGCGCTGCGCCGTGGCCAGATCGATCTCGCCGTTGCAAACCATGTCGCGCAGCCGCTCTTCGAGCTGATCCTTCACGTGCGCGTTCCAGACCGGCGCGCGATACGGCTCCGGCCATAGATTTCGAATATCGTTCGAACCACCCAGCTCCGGCGTAATCAGAAAGTCCACTTCAAAGTTTTGTGGCTTGGCCGCGCTCATTCCATACTCACGAAAAACTTCCTCTTTCACCGACGCCGGAATCACCAGCACCTGACTGTGTTCTTCGATGCTGGTGCCGCAAACCTCTGCCGCATTCACCGTCCTCACAGCTCCCGGGGTCAAAGTTGGTCGGGGTTCGAGTGGCCCCTCTGCATAAACGGCGGAGTTCTGAATGCGAATGCGTTCCACACCACCCACAATAAATGCGATCGCTGCAGCCGTCGCAAACGCAACAATCACCGCGCGTCGCATCCGAGTCGATCGGAATACGGCCACGGGGACCTTTTCTTCCTGCACCGGCCGAGCCGCAATCTGCTCCAGATTCGCCCTTAGCATTGCCCTGAGTCCTGCACTCGGCTGCACCTGGGAATCGAACTCGGCGTGCCGCGCCTCCACAAAATTCCCAATCGTCTTTTCCAGGTTTTGTTTCCGCGCGCGGCAATCCCAGCACGCAGCCAGATGCTCTTCCACTTGTTTCGCGCGCGGACCAGGCAGCTCGCCGTCAATCGCCAGCAACAAATCTTCGTCGTTCAGATGTTTTTCGAAGTCACGCATCGCTTCAACCTCGGTCGGCGCGTTCCAACCGCGCCAACGACCGGCTCAACGAAATCGATACCGCCCCAAGTGACATTTCTAAAATCTCCGCGATCTCGCGGTAGCGCAAGCCCTCCGCTCGCAGATGCAAGCAGTGTTGATCCCGCTCGGGCAGCGCCCGCACCGTCGCCATCAACCGAGCCTGCCTCTGCCCCGACGCCACCTGCTGCTCCGGATTCGGCTGCGGATCGACGTGCGCCGCAGCGACCATCTCATCCAACTCCGCGCGGTCCGGCCGGGACTGCTCACTCATCCGCGTCTTCAACGCCAGATTGTGCGCCACGCGAAAAATCCACCCACGAAGATTGTCCTTCGGCTTCCCCTGCCGCAAGTGACGAAACAGCGCGAGAAAGACCTCCTGAACGATCTCCTCGCCATGACCGGCCGTCAAACCAATCGACAAAACGTATCGAAACAACCGGCTCCGGTACTCGTCAAAAAGTTGAATAACTTCGCTTTCGATCTCCGAGCGCGCCGTTTCCGGCGCCGCGCCGGTCGTGCGCGACAATACTGCCGGAAGTCCAAATTGGGTCTCGGGCACCGCCATAGATAGAACGAGGCTGCTCACATATTCTACATTCCCGCAGCCAGCCTCTTGTTCAGTGTTTTTCGATATCGCCTCGAGCGCCAAGCCGGAACCCATTAACCCGCGCGGCTACCGGCCCGAAAATAACGCAAACAAATCGTGAACAAAACCCCAGCGAATCGAATACTCAAGCAGGGGGAATTGTGTTCTCTCGACTCTTATTCCTGGGTGGGTGCCCAACTTGATCCGTTATTTTCGCTGGGCGAACGTCGCTTATCTCTTTCTGCTCCTTACTCTTACGGCAGGCCTAACCAACGCTCAAAGTAACACCGGCGACCTTCGCCTCAAGATCACCGATCCATCCGGTGCAGCCATCCGTGCCTCGGTAACCCTCTCCAGCGCCGTGAACCAGTTCAACTCCACCTACTCCACCGATGAATCCGGCTCCGTCACGGTCAAGCGCCTCCCCTACGGCCTCTACACCGTCGAAATCCGCCGCGACGGCTTCGCACCTTACGCCGAAACCGTCGACATCCGCACCGCCACTCCCACCGATTTCACTGCCAAGCTCAGCATCGCCTCCTCCAGCAACTCTGTTCAAGTCAACGAGACCGACACCCTCATCGATCCTTACCGCACCGGCAGCATCAACCGCATCGGCACCGAACAGATCGAAGACCGCGAAAGCTCCATCCCCGGCCGCTCCCTTCAGGACCTCGTCAACTCCCAGCCCGGCTGGCTGTACGAAGGCAACGCCGTGCTCCACCCCCGCGGCTCCGAATATCAGACCCAGATCGTCGTCGATGGCATTCCGCTGCAAGACAACCGCTCCCCCAGTTTCGGCCCCGAAATCGAAGCCGACGACATCGATTCGATGAGCATCTACACCGCGAACTTCCCCGCCGAATACGGTCGCAAGATGGGCGGCGTCGTTGAGCTCAACACGACGCACGACCTCGGCGACGGCTTCCACGGAAAAGTCGTTCTCTCTGGCGGCAGCTTCGACACCGCCGGTGCATTCATCTCAGGCCAATATCAGTGGGGCAAAAATGTTCTCGGTGTCAGCTCCAGCGGCGACATGACGGGCCACTACCTCAACCCCGTCGTGCCCCAGAACTACACTAACCAAGGCACGACGGGCGATTTCTCCATTCGCTACGAACGCGACCTCACCGATCGCGATCGCGTCAGCCTCAGCGTTCGCCACGAACTTTCGCGCTACGAAATTCCCAACGAAATCCTTCAGCAGCAGGCGGGCCAGCTTCAGAACGCCGACAATTTTGAAACGATGGGCATCGTTTCCTATCAACACATTTTTTCGCCAAACGTCATCGGCGATTTTCGCGGCATGGTTCGCGACAACTCCAACGATCTCTACTCGAACCCGCTCTCTACGCCGATCATCGCGTTCCAACACAACTACTTCCGCGAAGGCTATTTCAAAGGCACGGTTGCCGTTCACAAAAGCCGCCACGACATCAAAGTCGGCGTCGAATCCGATGCGACCTTCCTGCACGAGCGCTTCAACGACATCATTACCGACCCAACCCAGTTCGATCCCGACACGCCGCAGACGTACAATTTCACGGGAAACAAATCGGATATCGAGCAGTCCGCGTTCATCCAGGATCAGATTCGACTTGGCAAATGGACCGTCAGCGCCGGTCTCCGCTGGGATCACTATCAATTGCTCCTCAATCAGAATGCCGTCAGCCCGCGCCTCGGCGTCGGCTACTACATTCCCAGCCTCGACATCGTCTTCCACGCCAGCTACGACCGAATCTTCCAGACGCCCTCCAACGAAAACCTGCTGATTTCCAGCTCGCCGACGATCGTCTCTCTGAGCGATGAAGTCCTGCGCCTCCCGGTTCAGCCTTCGCACGGCAACTATTACGAGCTCGGTTTCACCAAGGGCTTCTTCGGCAAAGTGAAGCTCGACGTCAACGGCTTCGATCGCCGCGTCAACAATTACGCCGACGACGACCAGCTCCTCAGCACCGCCGTCAGCTTCCCGATCGCCTTCGAAAAAGCGCTCATCTACGGCGTCGAAGGAAAAGTTGAAATTCCTTACTGGCACAAGTTCAGCGGCTTCGTGAGCTACTCCTACATCGTGGGCTCGGCGTATCTGCCCGTCACAGGTGGCCTGTTCCTCGGCGACGACGCCGCCAACGCCATCAGCCAGATCACCGGCCGCTTCTGGGATTCACAAGACCAGCGCAACACCGTCCGCACACGTTTGCGCTACGACTTCACCAAGCGCTTCTGGGGCGGCGTCGGCGCAGAATACGGCAGCGGCTTGCCCTTCGAATTTGACGGCACCGAGGCCGACGCGCTCGCACAATACAGTCAGCAAGTCGTCGATCGCGTCAACTTCATTAAAGGCCGCGTCAAACCCTCGCTATCGATCGATGCTTCGCTCGGCGCCGAAATCTACCGCCGCGAAAAGTTCAACGTGCGCATCCAGGCCGACGGCGAAAATCTCAACAACCGTCTCAACGTAATCGACTTCGGCGGCCTCTTCTCCGGCAACGCCATCGGCCCCAGCCGCAGCTGGTTCCTCCGCCTCACCACCACCTTCTAGCAAGCTCAGTAGCCGACGGCTTACTCTCAACCGATTCGAACTCGCGTTCGAGTCGGTCGGCCCCACTGCGCTCACAAGAAAAACTGCATCCTTTGCTCTCTCCGATTGTCCAACTCCTAGCGAGGCAACACGGTCGCAACCGATGGAGGAAGAATGTCAACTGAGACAGGAAACGCTTCGGGTGTACGTCGAGCACCGCAACCTGCGGATGCCAACCCTCTCGATTTTGTGCCCGAAAATATCCCTTTCGACACTCCGTACGGTCCTCCGATCTCCTTGGATCGCGCACAGGCGGCGATCAGCGCCGCCGTTGCAGAGGCGAAGAAACGCAATTGGAAGATGAATCTTGCCGTCGTCGATTCGGGCGGCAACCTCGTCGCCTTCCAACGGATGGACGGCGCGATGCTGGCATCGATTCAGATTGCCGAGCACAAGGCACGAGCAGCCGCGACATTCCGGCGCCCAACCAAGGTATTCGAGGACGGCATCAACCTCATGCATCTGAACTATTTGCTCGCGTTCGATGGCGTCATTGCATCTCGAGGCGGCATTCCACTGATCGAGACCGGCTCGATCATCGGCGCAATCGGTGTTTCGGGTGGGACCGATTCTCAGGACGAAATCGTTAGTCAGGCAGGCGCGGCAACAGTCAACCAATCCACCGGCAGCAAATGATCCAGACTTCGAGGAAAGAATTGCGGTAACCAACGGCTTCTGAAAAAACGAAAGCACGGGAGAATTCTATGACCACTGCAAGCGCACCGACGAAGTCTGCACAAATTAATGTCACTCGGCGATCGCCCGAATATTGGCGCGTCACGTTCAACAATCCACCGATCAACGTTATGGGACCAGAGATGGTCCGCGAATTCCAGACGCTCATCGCTGCCCTCGAAGCCGACGAGCATGTCCGCGTCGTAGTTTTCGACAGCGCGGTCGAGGGCTACTTTCTGAATCACTCCGATTTCACGACCAAGCTGGAGGACTTGACCTCGATGCCGGCTGGCACCACAGGCTTGCCGCCGTGGCCGGACTTTCTCGTGCGTCTGACCCACTTACCGGTCGCCTCCATCGCGCTCATCCGCGGCCGCGCTACTGGCAACGGGAGTGAGATCACCCTCGCCTGCGACATGAGTTTCGCCAGCCGAGAGAAAGCCATCATTTCTCAGTGGGAAGTGGGAGTGGGGATGATCCCCGGCGGCGGCCCCATGGCGCGCCTGCCCCACCTCATCGGCCGAAACCGCGCGCTCGAAGTGCTCTTGAGTTCGGAAGACATCCGAGGCGAACAGGCCGAGGCCTACGGCTACGTGAATCGCGCCCTGCCCGACGCCGAACTGGATGCCTATGTAGAAGCGCTCGCGACGCGAATCGCCAAGTTCGACAAATGGGCGATCGCCAACACTAAACGCCTCGTCAACACGAGCCTGCCGCCGGAAGTCGAGATTGGCTCCGGATGGGACGCCTGCATCGCCTCGCTGGGCCGCCCCGCCGCCCAAAACGCGATCAAAGCACTAATGGACCGCGGCTTCCACAAACCAGGCGACGGCGAGAACCGCTTGGGATACTACATCGGCCAAATTCCGCGTTAGTCCGCTGATGGTCTACCGCCGCGAAAAAATTCAACGTGCGCATCCGGGCCGACGGCGAAAATCTCAACAGCCGCCTCAACGTAATCGACTTCGGCGGCCTCTTCTCCGGCAACGCCATCGGCCCCAGCCGCGGGTGGTTCATCCGCATCACTACCATCTAGTAGCTGAGCGCGGGCATCCGCTGCTGCAAGAATTCAGAGCAGGGCGCGCACACTGCGCCCCATGCCCGCAAGATTGACTGCAAAGATCCGCAAGTCGATCCCAAAATCGTATTCTCGGGAGGCACGTAAATCGGAACAACAGTGTTCTTAGTCGACTGTCTCGGCCGTGTAGATCGCTGTGGGTGTTTTCTGTTGAGCTCTGATTACAGGCCAGTAAAAAGGAGTACCCCTCCAACCTTTGTCCTCGGAACCGTTCTGACGGAGCAGAAAGAGCATTGGATGCAAGTGCGCGGAACATTGGGGACAGACGGGACGTTCCCGGGAAACGAGCATCGCACCGCATACACTCTTCTGGACATCTAGTATCACCAACCTAACTCACGCGTGCTAGGCTGTTGTAGCTCAAGGGCAGGGCCAGCCACGGTTTCAACCATCATGTTGAGAGCTGCAGGACCAAGCGTGTTCAGAGATGTCAGGCATCCGGCATGGCTGAGTATGCCCGCCTTACTGATGTACGCACTTCTGTTCCCTTTTACATCTTCCGCAGGTCAGGCTGGCCGCCCAAGCGTTCCGTCCGGCTCCGAAAGCATGCTCACGTATGCGTCCGTCGAAGTCGACGTCCACGTAACCGATGGGAGTGCGCAGCCTGGTCCAACCTATGTCTCCATCATCAAGAGCGATGGGAAGGTAATCGGAACAAAGTTAGCGGAGTCCGGCAAAGCTCATTTCGGCGAGGTCCCGAAAGCGATGCTTACCGCCCAGGTCGTCGCCTCGGGATTCGACACCGCGACCAAGAGGTTCGAGATCCATGACGAAAACGAAGTAAAAGTCAGCATCGATTTACGGCCAATGTCGGACCGGGAGGCCGCCGTAACGGACAGAGGAATCGCGGCTCTCAATCCCAAGGCTCAAAAAAGCGTCGGCAAAGCGTTGGAAGAGATGCGCGCCAACAAACTCGCCAACGCTCAAGCCGAACTGATAGCGGCGCAGCGCTACGCCCCGGACAGTGCCGACATTGAGTACTTGATGGGTGTCTGCGCTTCGAGGTCGAACGACGCGATCTCTGCAAAGACGCATTGGACTCGCGCCCTTACCTTCAACCCGAATCACCTGAGCACCTTGCTCGCTCTCAGCCAAAACCTGCTGCACGCACACGACACCGCGCAAGCAAACATCTATCTTCATCGTGCCTTGGAAACCGAGCCCTCCGCCTGGCGCGCGCATATGCTTCTTGCTCAGGCAGATCTCCTCGACCGGCGAAACGACGAAGCAGTCACCGAAGCCGAACGCGCGATCGAACTCGGGCACGACGCCGCATCCTCCGTTCAACCGCTTTTAGCCCATGCGTTGTTTGAAACCGGCGAAAAAGAACGAGCCAATCAGATTTTGCAGACGTACATCAAGGCGCATCCCAAAGACGAGAATGCCGCACACCTCTTCGAGCGCTTAAACGCACCTCGTTCCGTTAGCGCCTCGGTCAACCAACACTCCACCGTCAACGTGAGCGAATCGGACGTGGAGGCCGCGGAACCCCTGCCGCCAAATTGGCTGCCACCGGATATCGACGAAAAAGTTCCGTCCGTCGAGCCCGGCGCAGCTTGCGTTGCCGCCGACGTGGTGCAGAAAGCGGGAGAACAGCTCGTCACTCTCATCCACGACGTCGATCGGTTCACCGCGACCGAAACGATGACACACGAGTCCGTCAACAAATTCGGAATCGCGGATCTTCCCGAAAAGCGGAAATTCGATTACCTCGTCTCGATCCAAAGCTCGCCCGCTGGACCGCTCAGCGTCAGCGAATATCGAAATGGCGGCGGCACTCAATCGCAATTCCCAGATGGAATCGCTACGAATGGATTGCCCGCGCTCGTGCTCGTTTTTCATCCTTACTACGCCACGAACTACGACATGGTCTGCGAAGGATTGGCACGGACTAGCCGCGGCTTGGCGTGGCAGATTCACTTTCGACAACTGCCCGACAAGACCAATGGCATCAAGTCGTATCAGTTCGGAATAAACGGGCCGAATTATGAGGTGAGACTCAAAGGACGAGCGTGGATCTCCGCTGACAATTACGAGATCATCCGACTGGAATCCGACATCGTCGCCCCAATCCCACAGATTCGCCTCTTGGCCGATCACACCAACATCGAATACGGCCCCGTCACCTTCCGCGAGGCCAACACAACTCTCTGGCTCCCGCAAAGCGCCGAAGTCTATTTCGCCTGGCTCGGCCGCCGCATCCACCGCAGACACGAATTCAGCAATTACCTGCTCTTCGGCATCGACGACCAACAGCACATCGGTGACCCTAAAACGAAAGAAGCCGGCCAACGCGAGCCGCAGCAAAACCCCCGCTAATTCCCAAAACGAAACGGGGGCGTTCTCAAACCACTCTCCTTTAGGTTCTATTTCCCGGCATTGTCAGTTACTGACATTGCTATACTTACGGATAGCAATCACCTGGAGGGTATAGTCATGAACCTAAAATGCTTCGTCGCCGTCCTCGCGTGCTTCTGCGTCTCTGTACCGCTGGTAGCTCAGGATATAGCATCCGCCACAATCGGCCCTTTCGTTTGGAGCAGTTACGCAAACTTTCTGGGCAACTTCATACCAAGAACCGGGGTTCCTCTCCTGAGCCCTGTCGTCAGTAACTTCACTCCAGGCCAGAGCATCACCGTCACTCGCGTGCAACTGCACGCTGCGATCGGTGCGAATGAAGCGTTCGGCGCATGCACGGTCTTACCGGCAGTCAAAGTAACGGACGGCACTCACAGCGTTTCCCTACAGGTTCCGGCCGCGCCGACGGATAGTGAAGGCGACTTCGGGGCCGTGAGCAACGACAGTGGCCCAATCGGACTAGAGTTCCCTGCTACTGCAAAACTGTCGGTGGAGATCGTACCTGGAGACAACACTTCGAGCGGGGTCTGTAACGCTACGGAGGTCAATGTCACGGTGCAGTATCGCACCCGTCCTTGATCGTGAGTGGGATGCAAGCTGGTCCGGCTCTTCCGTGAACCGGATTTCGCCCCACTCTGAAACGGGAGAAAGCGGGCCGTGATCTTCGTTGACTCCGCGCAAATCCACAGGACACGACGGCAAAAACCCAGCCTCCGTGTCCTGTCAAAGCCTCAATTCGAGTGCCGCTAAGTCCATTCCCTGCAACAAATTCACCCACCACAGGTGAGCCTTACGCTTTTAGAATCACACTCTTACACGTTTTTCGCATGCATCTCCTTTAGATTCACATTCTTACGCAAAGCATGGGGAGGGGTCCCCACCCCAAACAACGCCCACCGTCCCAAACGGAATGCCGCCGATCTCGGTTTTTTCGTTACTTCGTTACCTCGTTGCTTCATTACTTCGCCCTTCCTCCCCACTAACGAAATCCTTATCCCCCGCTGAGCACTTCCTAAGCACGCGAACGCTATTCTCGTTTTCGTGAACGACGCCATTTTCACTGTCGCAACGATTGTGTTTTTCGCAGCCGCGATCCTGTATCTGCGCGCTTGCGAACGGCTCAAATAGCGTGCCGAACTCAATTAAACGCCCGAAAGCGTCACTTTAATGCTCGAAAACGTCACTTTAATCGTCATTACGCTCGCCCTTTTCGGCTACCTGCTCGTAGCCCTGCTTCGCGCAGAAGACTTCTGACCATGACCACAAACGGTTGGTTCCAAATCCTGTTTTTCCTTTTCGTCGTATTCGCCATCACGAAGCCTCTCGGTGCGTTCATGGCGAAAGTCTTCAACCGCGAGAAAACGTTCTTGGATTTCGCTCTACGCCCGCTGGAAAAGCTCGTCTATCGAGTCTGCGGCGTCCACGAAGACCGCGAAATGCGCTGGACCGAGTACGGAACCTCAATGCTCCTGTTCAGTGTTGTCTCGATGTTTCTTCTTTATCTAATCGAGCGGACACAAAGCATCCTCGGTTTCAATCCACAAAAACTCGCGAACGTCGCGCCCGATCTTGCGTGGAACACCGCAGCGTCGTTCACCACAAACACGAACTGGCAATCCTACGTACCCGAAACCACGATGAGCTATCTGACGCAGATGGCCGGACTCGCGTATCACAACTTTGCCTCTGCCGCCGTCGGCATCGCGCTTGCCACTGCACTGATTCGCGGAATTGCGCGTCGGGAAATGAAGACGATTGGAAATTTCTGGGTCGATCTCACACGTTCGTTTTTGTGGGTGTTGCTGCCGATCAGCTTCGCCGTCGCGTTGGTATTCGTCTCGCAAGGCGTCGTACAGAATTTCAAGCCCTACGCAGTCGCTCAACTCACCGAACCCCAAACCGTGCAAACGCAAGGCCCCGACGGCAAGACAACGACGCAAACCGTCACGCAGCAAACCATCGCCGTCGGTCCAGTTGCTTCGCAAGAAGCGATAAAAATGTTCGGAACCAACGGTGGCGGATTTTTCAACACCAACAGCGCGCATCCGTTTGAAAATCCAACTCCATTCACAAATTTTCTTCAGATGATTTTGATCTTCGCGATTCCGAGCGGTCTCACCTACACGCTCGGCCGCATGACAGGTTCGCCGCGTCACGGCTGGGCAATTTGGTCGGCAATGGCTGCACTTTTTCTTGTCGGAGTTTTTGCTGCGTATTCCGCCGAGTCGCGTGGCAATCCTGAGATCGCCTCGATCGCAACTGCCAATTCCGGCGCAATCGATCAGTCAGCAAGCACGTTGCAATCTGGCGGAAACATGGAGGGCAAAGAGACACGCTTCGGCGTCGCCAACTCCGCGCTCTTTGCGACCGTTACCACCGACGCGAGCTGCGGCGCCGTCAACTCCATGCACGATTCTTTCACTCCGCTCGGTGGCATGGTTCCGCTGCTCAACATCATGCTCGGCGAAGTCATCTTCGGCGGAGTCGGCTCTGGTCTTTACGGAATGATCGTCTTCGTGATTCTCGCAGTGTTCATCGCAGGATTGATGGTCGGCCGCACGCCCGAATACCTCGGCAAAAAGATCGAAGCCTTCGACGTGAAGATGGCCATGCTCAGCGTTCTCGCCGCTTCACTAACAATTCTGATCTTCGCAGCGTTCGCCGTTGTGACAAAACCGGGCCTCGCCGGCATCTCGAACCCCGGTCCGCACGGCCTGTCGCAAATTCTTTACGCGTTCACTTCTTCAGTCGGCAACAACGGCTCTGGGTTTGCCGGCATCAGCGCGAACACGCTCTGGTACAACACCGCGACNGGAATCGCGATGCTGCTCGGCCGCTTCTTCGTCGTGATCCCGATTCTCGCGATCGCCGGCAATCTGGCAGCGAAGAAAACNANTCCAGCTTCTCTTGGCACTTTCCCTGTGACTGGGCCGCTTTTCGCCACGTTGCTTGTCTCCACAATNGTCATCGTCGGCGCGCTCACCTTCTTCCCTGCGCTGAGCCTCGGCCCGATCCTGGAACACCTCTTGATGAACGCCGGGAGAACTTTCTAACCGCCATGGAAATCGCCGTCACACAACCAAAACCGAAACCGCTCGCCGACAAGGCGATCGTCATCCGCGCAATCGGGGACTCGTTTCGCAAATTGCATCCCCGCACGATGATCAAGAATCCCGTGATGTTCGTCGTCGAAGTCGGCGCCGTTCTCACGACGATCGAACTCGTCATCGACACGGCGCGTCACTCCGGACTCTTTGCCTTCGGACTCCAGATCACGTTGTGGCTCTGGTTCACTGTGCTCTTCGCCAACTTCGCCGAAGCGATGGCGGAGGGACGCGGCAAAGCGCAAGCCGACACGTTACGTAAAGCGCGCGCCGAAACCCAAGCGAACAAACTGCGTTCCGATGGCACCACCGAAATCGTCGCGAGCTCCAAGCTTCGCACCGGCGATGTCGTTGTAGCCGTTGCCGGCGAATTCATCCCCGGCGACGGCGAAGTGATCGAGGGCGTCGCCAGCGTCGATGAGTCTGCAATCACCGGCGAGTCCGCTCCGGTTATTCGCGAATCCGGCGGCGACCGCAGCGCGGTCACCGGAGGAACGCGCGTGCTCTCCGATTCGATTCATGTGCGCATCACGTCGAATCCTGGCGAGACATTTCTCGATCGCATGATTCGCCTTGTCGAAGGGGCCGCGCGGCAGAAAACGCCAAACGAAATCGCGCTCAACATTCTTCTCGCCGGCCTGACGATCATCTTCTTGCTCGCTGTTGTAACGCTCCAGCCGTTTGCCATCTACTCTGGCGCGCCGCAGACCGTGTTCGTACTCGTCTCGCTGCTCGTCTGCCTCATTCCGACTACGATCGGCGGATTGCTCTCCGCCATCGGCATCGCGGGCATGGATCGCATGATTCAACGCAACGTCATCGCGATGTCGGGCCGCGCGGTTGAAGCTTCCGGCGACGTCGATGTCCTTCTCCTCGATAAGACTGGAACGATCACGCTCGGCAATCGCCAGGCGACGATGCTTCACGCATGCCCTGGAATCGCTGAAGCCGAACTCGCCAACGCGGCGCAGCTCGCATCGCTCGCCGACGAAACACCTGAAGGCCGCTCCATCGTCGTGCTCGTGAAGGAAAAGTATGGGCTCCGCGGGCGCGAACTGAGCAATTTGAATCCGACGTTCATTCCCTTCTCGGCACAGACGCGTATGTCTGGCGTCGATCTCGACGGCACGCAAATCCGCAAAGGTTCGCCTGACGCGATCACGAAATATGTCGCCGAACGCGGCAACAAGATTCCGGAGGCGATGCAAAAGACCGTCGCCGACATCGCAAACGGCGGCGGAACTCCGCTGCTTGTCGCCGAAAACGGCCGCGTCCTCGGCGTTGTCGCGCTGACCGACGTCGTGAAAGGCGGAATGCGCGAGCGCTTCGATCATCTCCGCGCGATGGGCATTCGCACGATGATGATCACTGGCGACAATCCGCTGACCGCCGCGGCGATCGCTCGCCAGGCCGGAGTCGATGATTTTCTCGCCGAAGCCAAGCCCGAAGACAAAATGGCGCTGATCAAGCGCGAGCAAGCCAAAGGAAAACTCGTCGCCATGACCGGCGACGGCACCAACGATGCCCCCGCGCTTGCTCAAGCCGATGTGGGCGTCGCGATGAACACCGGGACGCAAGCCGCAAAAGAGGCCGGCAACATGGTCGACCTCGATTCCAATCCGACGAAGCTGATCGAGATTGTTGAGATCGGCAAACAATTGCTGATCACACGCGGCGCGCTAACGACATTTTCTGTCGCGAACGATGTGGCGAAATATTTCGCGATCATTCCGGCAATGTTCGCGGGCGCGTTTCCGGTGCTGAACATTCTGAACATCATGCATCTCGCGACGCCACAATCCGCGATTCTGTCCGCGGTCATCTTCAACGCGCTCATCATCATCGCGTTGATTCCGCTGGCGCTTCGCGGCGTGAAATACCGCCCCGCTGGCGCAGCAGTGCTGCTCCGCCAAAATCTTTTGATCTACGGGCTCGGCGGTCTCGTCGCTCCGTTCATCGGCATCAAGCTGATCGACATGCTGATCACGTATCTGCACTTTGCATGAGTAAGGTTGAACAAATGTCCACACACACACTCGAACCAAAGATTGCAATCGATGTGACGCCGGCGGCGTCCCCAGCCGCAAAAACGAAGGTCGAAACATCTTCGCTCGCTGCGAACCTTCGCGTTTCCGTCCTCATCACGCTCGTCACGACCGTGATTTTTGGCTTGCTCTATCCGCTCGCGGTTACAGCCGTTTCGCAGCTTCTCTTCCCGCACCAAGCGAACGGAAGCCTGATCGAGAGAAACGGCCAGATCATCGGCTCCGAACTGATCGGCCAAACTTTTTCCGGACCCGGGTATTTCCACTCTCGTCCTTCACAGGCTGGCACCGGCTACGACGCCGCGAATTCTTCCGGATCGAATCTTGCGCCGACGAATCATCAGTTGATCGACCGGATCAAGGCCGACAGCGAAAAGTTCCATGCCGAAAATCCGAGCGCCCCGATTCCGGTCGATCTCGTCACGTCCTCGGGATCTGGACTCGATCCTGAAATCTCCCCCGCAGCCGCAGAATTCCAAATCGCGCGCGTGGCGAAAGAACGCCACATCTCCGATTCCGAGATGCGTCAACTGATCGCCAAGCATACGCTTGCGCGCCAGCTCGGATTCCTCGGTGAGCCGCGCGTTCGCGTACTCGAACTCAACCTTGAGCTCGACGCGGCTCATCCGATGCCGAAGCAGTAGGCGCTCGGATCGTGACTGCGGGTGCTCCTCGTTGAGTGGGGGCTGCGTTACAGAAAGCAGATTCCTCGCTTCGCTCGGAATGACAGTGTGTCTGTCGGTCGCGTCAGCGCGGAGTACCTCGCTTGGCTCGGAATGACAGTTTTGGCTGAGGGTGCGCCGATGGTAATTCGTTATGGCCGGCGGGCGGTGATGTCCATCTGGTAGAAACGGAAAGTGTGATTGTCGCCGGCTACGGTCGCGTAGCTGGCGAGCGCGTCGGCTACGAACTCGGCTCGCTCGGAATCCGGCACGTGCTGCGACCACTCTACGAACGTCACTGTGCCAAACGCGGCGAAGGCTGCCGTCGATCCGAAATCCCAAGCGTGTTCTTTCACTGTGACGCTCTCCACCCGGAGCCCGCAATCTTCGGCTAGACCCGAAAACGATTCTGCGGTCATGTGCAAGTAGGGATCGTGAACTCCGCCGAAATATTTTTTCCATCGGGCAGTGTTCGCGGTCTCTTCAATCACGTCTTCGAGACTCTTGCGCGCATCGCGTGGCACGAGTCTCAGCTGCGCTGTTCCGTTCGGCTTGAGAGCCTCACGGATCCCGTGCAGCGCCAGCGGTTGCTCGGCTTCGGCGACCCAATGCAACGCATTGAAAGAGACGACGAGATCGAATTGCTCGCGGAACGTCAGCCGTCGCGCGTCCGTCACTTCAAAACTCAAATTTGGCAGGGCAGGAGAACCTGAGGGCTTCCCGGAGTTCGCTGCGCTTGAAAATTCGATCATCTTTGCCGAAGCGTCGACACCCACGACGCTTCCGCGTGGGACCAGCGCCGCAATTTCGCGCGTTACTTTTCCGTTGCCGCAACCGACATCGAGAATCCGTTCATCACCGCGCAGACGCACGCGCAGCGGGCCTAGAACTTCTTCGGCCATCGCGGCTTGCAATGCCGAGAGGCGCGCATACTCCGCGGCGTTCCATTCGGTCATCGCTTCGGCTCCGCAAGCATGATGTCCTGATGATTGTCGAACGACTGCCCCAACAGCGCGGTTCGTCCATCACTTGATACCCAAAAACCGCTGCCGATCACCTTTGCCGCGGTGAATAGCTCTTTCGTTCTGCGTGTCGCGAAATCGAAGAACTTCAGCGTGTTCGGTTTGTCCGCGGACACGAAATAAATTCCGTTCTTCGCCAGGAAAAATGAATATTCATCATGAAGAAGTGGGATACCTGTGAACTCTTCGCCGCCCTCGACGCGGCCATTTCTCATCGGAGCACGGTACAGATTGAAAGGACCATCGACGCTGAGCCAATACCAGTCTTTGTCTCCCTCGGACGCCTGCATGCCGATCGCTTTTGGTCCATCCCGCACAAGCGTCTCGTTCTTGTCGCAGTCCAACGAGCATCGGTAATATTTTCTGCGGAACGAACCAAAATCCTCAAAATAAACCGACTTTCCGTCGGCTGACCAAAATGGCGCGCCCGCGTCAGCCGCTGCGGTGTTGACTCGACGGCCGACTCGCTGGTCGACGTTCGCGACGTACACCGATCTTCCGTCACCATCTACCTGCTGATATGTGATCTGCCGTGAATCCGGCGACCACCGTGGGTAGCCTGCAACGCCTCGAGAGACTTGCGTCAGATTGGCTCCGTCCGCGTCTCCGATCCACACGTTCCAGACGCCTGACCGATTGCTATCGAACGCGACGTACTTGCCGTCGGGAGAATAGCTCGCCTGATTTTCATCCTTTGACGATTCAAGGATCGGCGCCGCCGGCGTTACCGGGTCGTTCAGACCTTTTCGAATCAAATCTACATGGTATCGGTAGGCGTTCCACGCCATGGCGCCCGTTTTTGCACATACAGTGGGCCAAATTGCGTGGAGTTCGTTCGCTCCGGCAGCCGCCGGCTTCATCGCCCCGTCACGCAGGTTCACTTCGAAGAGGTGGCTTTCGTCTTCCCCTTGTTGCGAGATCACGAGCCTCTTATCGTCCGGCGACCAACTGAGGCCCACTGGAAGAAGGTTCACCGTGCGGACAGCTCGCCGCGAGTGACCTGCGGAGTCACCCACCATTAGATCGAAGGTATCGAGATGTTTCACACAAAACCAGGCAACCTGTTGCCCGTCATTTGAAAATGTCAGGTCCGCCTCATGCATGCACGCCGGGTCGTGATAAAAGATATGACTCTCGCGTGTTTCCATCGAAAACAGGAACATCCGGTCGCCAACCTTAGCGTCAATCTGGTTACCGTAGGTAATCCACTTTCCGTCTCGTGACCAACTGATGGGCGCCGCAAGATCGTACGGCGTTGTTGTTGATAACAGCTTTTGTTCGGGTCCGCCGAGCGCCGAGACCATGTATAAGCCGGTGTCAGGGCCTGCCAGTCGCATGAACGCGATTTGTGTGCCGTCCGGAGACCACGCCGCGCTGATCCAGGTCGAAGGGCGATGCGTCAGTTGAAGCAGTGCTTCGCCTCCGAGCGCCTTCAAGTACAAGTTGTAATCGTTCCCATATTTCGGATCCCAGCCGAAGGCGATCCTCGACCCGTCTGGCGAGAACGCGGGTGCGTTTGTGGCTCCCGGATACGATGTGAATTGCATGACGTTCCATTCCTGCGACGCCGGCTCTGACTTTTTCTGGCCGAGCAGAAGAACGATCGCGACCGCTACACCCGCGCCCAATAAGACGAGCGCTGATCTAACTGCCCAGGTCCGAGGCCGATTTTTTCGAGGGGCTTCTTTGGGATCGTCGGCGTGGCTTGCTTCCGTCCTTGCTGCCCGCGCCGGTGTTTCTTCGAGCTTGAGCCGAATCTCGACAGGCGGGTCAGACTCAAGCTTTGCTATAAAGCGATAGCCGCGGCGTGGGAGGGTTTCTACGAATTTGGGCTTGTCGGCGGAGTCGCAGAGAGCGTCTCGGAGCTTGTTTACAGCGGCGGCGAGACCGTGGTCGAAATCGACGAAGGTGTCTCCGGGCCAGAGTTCGCCCTTCACGTCTTCCCGACTGACGACCCTGCCTGAATTTCGTAGCAACAGGACGAGCAACTGAAATGGCTGTGCCTGAAGGCGGACCTTGCGCCCTTCCTTGCGCAATTCGCCTGCGTGCAGATCAACCTCATACCGATCAAAACGAATCAATTGTGATTCGGGAGATGATTTACGGTCGTGGGGGAAAGCTGGTGAAGACATGGTGTTAAGGCTTCGGCTCCGCGAGCATGATGTCCTGATGGTAGTCGCCCCACTGGGACAGAAGCGCGTAACGGCCATCGCTCGATACTGAAAATCCGAAGCCCATGGTGCGCTCCGTCTTCAATATTTGTTTCGACTTTCGCGTCGCGAAATCGAAATACCACAAGGTCAGATCATCGGCCGACACATAGTAGATTCCATTTTTTACGATGTAAAAAGATTGATAGCCATTGAGCTTCGGAATTTCCGTGATCTGTTCGTCTTGCTCGAGATGTCCATCGATCATTTTTTCGCGGAACAATCTCAAGTCTCCGCTTCCGTCCGACGGCCGGGTGTAGTACCAATACTTCCCGTCCTCCGATTCCTGCACTGTGAAGCCGCGCCATTGGACCGAGGTAAATGCACCCGGGCCTTCGCGCACCAAGGTCTCGTTTTTGTTGCAATTAAGCGGGCATCGCCAAAACTTATGCAAAGACGAGCTTTGATCCCGAAAATAAATCCATTGTCCGTCGTGCGACCAGAAAGGCGATTCGGGATCCTGGGTGGCGGTTAGGAGTTTGTGGGGCACACGTTCATCCACGTCGACCACGTGGATGGAATGGGTGCCTTCCTCGTTCTCTCCGTACACAACTCTTCGCGAGTCCGGGGACCACTGAGGACTGCCGTTGTCTCTGCCACGCGAAATTTGCGTGAGACTCGTTTCATCGGCGTCACCCAGCCAGATACTCCATCTTCCTGATCGGTCCGAACTGAAAACAATATGTTTGCCGTCGGGCGAATAGCTCGCGCGATTTTCGCTTCTCGAAGACTTCAGGATCGGCTCCAGCGGTTTCTCCGGATTCTTCAAGTCCGCGCGCAGCAAATCCATGTGATACCGCCACGTGCACCATGCCACCGCTCCGGTTTTCGCTGAGACATTTGGCCAATTCGCGTACGACTGACCTGCGGCTGCCGGCGAGCGCGTCATGTTTCCGTCGCTCAACCTGACTTCGTAGATCTCGCTGTACAACGGGCCCTGCTGCGCCATGATGATTTTCGAATCATCGGGCGCCCAGCTGATGCCAGTAGTGAGGAGGCGCACCGTATTCACGACACGTCGCGATTGACCCACGGGGTCGCCGATCAGAAGATCGGTTTCATCCAGCTTTTTAACGCATGTCCATGCGACCTGCTTATCGTCGTTCGAAAATGTCAGGTTGCCTTCGTCAGTGCATGCGGGGTCGTGAAAGAAAAGATGGCTTTCGCGCGACTCCATCGAAAACAGGTAGATGCGATTTCCGTTCGTTCCCACGGGTTGGTCGGAATATGCGATCCACTTTCCATCCGGTGACCAGCTGATCGGCGCGGCGAGTTCATATGGTGTGTGTGTCGCCAGCAACTTCTGCTCGGGGCCGCCCAGCGCGGGCACGACATACAACCCTGTATCGTCTCCGGGGGCACGGCCGAGCCGCATGAATGCGATCTGGGTGCCATCCGGTGACCACGCGGCGCTGATCCACTTTGCGGGGTGATGAGTCAATTGGAGCAGGGCTTCGCCGCCGAAAGCCTTCACATAAAGATCGCCCTGCCCGCTATTGTTCCGGTCCAATCCAAACGCGATCCTCGAGCCGTCGGGCGAGAACGAAGGAGCGTCGGTAACTCCGGGGTAGGAAGTGAATTGGCTGGCTTTCCATTCCTGCACTGGCAGCTCGGGCTTCTTCTGCCCGAGCAGGAGCAGGAGCACGACCGCTATCGCGACGCCAGCACCCAAGAGAACCAACGCTGCGCTCAGAGCCCAAGCCTGCGTTCGGCTTACCCCAGAGGTCTGAGTGCTTGTAGCAGTCGCCGAAGCTGGGGCTTTCCATTCGGGGGCTGCGCCCTCTTCGAGCCGTGGTCGAATTTCTAACGGCGGCTCGGGCTCCAACTTTCCGATGAAGCGGTAACCGCGGCGCGGGAGCGTCTCGATAAATTTAGGCTTGTCGGCCGAATCGCAGAGCGCCTCGCGGATTTTGTTGACCGCGGCTGCCAGGCCGTGATCGAAGTCGACAAATGTGTCCCCGGGCCAAAGCTCGCGGCGGACGTCTTCGCGGCTGACAACGCGGCCTGGGTTTCGCAGGAGTAAGACGAGCAATTGGAATGGCTGGGCCTGGAGGCGAACCTTGCGGCCTTCCTTGAGCAGTTCGCCCGAACGAAGGTCGAGCTGATACCGGTCGAACCGAATGACCTGTTCGTCTGGGGGCGAATTATATTCCTGGGGGCGTGCCGGCGCGGGCATTCCGTCTGTCCTGGTTGGGAACGTGGGCGGATGCTAACAAAGGCGGCCTCGGGCGTCAACGAAAATGCCCCTTTAACAACCGGATAACACTAGCACCTTCAACCATTTGCCTGATGATGCGGATTGAATACGAAATGAACCCTTTGTGCATTGCCACTCTGTCGGGATTTTGGCATTTTGCGCTCAACTTCACCGACCTGAACGTGTACCCGGATAATCCAGCGCGGGCCCGCTCCCGGCGTGCGCTCACGGTGAAGCCGGAAGCAGAAGCGAAGAAGCAGCCGAGTTCCCAGGCAAACCTCGAAGGAGAGAAACGAAATGAACTCGATTCAAAAGCGTGTGTGGTCGCAAGTTTGTTCGTGGCGTCTTGTAGCCGTGGTCGGATTGCTGGCTGTGGCACTGTTCGGCGGAGTAGGCAGCGCTCAGGCGTGCAAACCATCCAAGGACGGCGCGCCAGCGATGCCATGGATGCAAGACCAGGATTCGTCGAGTTGGCAGCCGTCCATCGTCGGACTCTGGCATGTCGTTTATACCCAAAGCGACGGCTCGCCGTTCAACCAGACGTTCAAGATGTGGCATTCGGACGGGATCGAATTTGAAAATGCCCTGCTGCCGCCAATAGGCGGAGACATCTGCTACGGAGTCTGGAAGCAGACGGGCAGCCGGAGCGTGAAGCTGCACCACATCGGGATCATTTGGGGACCCGATCCCAACACCCCGGGCAACTTTGTGGTGGTGGCCACGTTTACAGTCGACGAAACAAATACAGTATCCGAGGATGGAAAGTCCTACAGCGGAAAGTTTACGTTTAGCCAGTTCGACCCGAGCGGCAACCCCGGGCCGGTGATCACGGGGACGACGGCGGCGAAGCGCGTGACGTTCAAGACGCCGAGCACCGAAGTCGACTGAAGTTCCGACCAATTTCGGGAGTGGACGCCCGAACAATGCGCCTCATCGCGCGACGCCGAAGAAAGGGTTCGCAGCTACTCTTTCTTCGGCGTTCTTATTTTAGGGTTTCTGCGCCGTCCTGTTTCTCGGAATTCGCGTCAATTCTTCGACCGGGCGAGCCCCCTCGGGTTTGGCCAGTCGAATTTGTTGCGCGGCGGCGGTGCGATCTTTGTCGCTGGCCGGATTGGATGTTTCGAGGAACGCGTGTTAGCATCGGTCAACTTGTCAACGCGTTGTCCAGGTTGACGTTCAACATGCCTAAATACGTTATCGAACGCGATGTTCCCGGAGCCGGAGATCTTACCGACGCGCAGTTGCGGGAGATGTCACAAAAATCGGTGGCTGCACTTCACAGCCTGGGCCACGAAATACAGTGGCTGCACAGCTACGTGACCGGCGACAAGGTCTATTGCGTCTATCTCGCCGCGGATGAATCGGTGGTTCGCGAGCACGCCAAGCGAGCAGGTATGCCGGCGAATCGGATTTCCGCGGTGCGTCGATTGCTCGACGCGTCGGCTGCGGAGTAGCGAACGCATCTCCAGCAATTTCGCATCATCTCCCTTCGGGTGTCTTCGCATTCGTTCGCGTCATCCCATCGCACCGAGGCCCGACCCAACCAAAGCTTCGTCCACGGCTGCGCTGAGGGGTAAGCCCCAACCGGCGAGCCATGCAGTGGAGGACGCATTGTTGCCGAGAGCAACGCGAGCAGGCTCCAACTCTTCTTCGATACGCAACTGTTCAGTCGGCGCCAATGGTGCGCCGATATTTTGTCGCAACGCCGCCGCAGCGCCCGCGAGGCGCAACGCTTTCTCGGCGTTGGATTGAGTCGCCGCGACTGCGGCGAAGCATTCGAGCAGACGCGCGATTCCGCGCTTGTGCTCCATCTCGCAGAACAGCTGGATGCTTTCGCGATAGAGCGAGTGGGCCGTCGAAAAATCTTTTTGCTTACGGGCCAGTCCACCGAGATCGGCGAGCGTTCCCGCGATGCCCCAGCGATTTTCGAGTTCATAAAACATAGCGAGCGCCCGTTCGTAGAGGGAGCGCGCAGCAGCGGTGTCGCCCTGATCGCGGGCTATGTCACCTTGGTAGTTCAGCGCCCAGGCGACGCCCTCGCGATCGCCGGCAGTGCGGAACGCGTCGAGACTTTCGGCGTAGAGCGCTCTGGACCGCTCGTACTCGCCTTCAAGTTTGGCGACACTGGCGAGATTGCTGAGGGTACGGGCCATTCCCCTTTTTTCACCCAGGTTTCGCCAGATCGCGAGACAGCTCTCGAATAATTTTTGAGCGCCGGCGAGGTCAAGTTGCTCACGCCGCACGACCGCTAGCGCATTTTGAGCGACGGCGAGTCCGGTTTGATCATCGAGTTGGCGAGCCAGCGCGATGCTTTCGCCGATGTATGGCTCGGCGACAGCGTAATCGCGTTGCTCGCAAGCCAAGACGCCTACTGCGAAGGTCGCGCGCATGCGGAATTTGTTTGGAGCAGCCGCGCCGGGCAACTTCAGAATCCGGCTGAGCTTGTCGCGACCTTCGGCGAGGTATTCGCGCCTCTCCCAAAAACGAAAGAGCGCGATACCGAGGCGCAGCCCCCACTCAGCATTGTTCGTTTCGGTCAAGTATTCGAGGGCTGCGCGGAAGTTGTTGTATTCCAACTCAAAGCGTTGCAGTGACTCAGCGAGCTTCGCGGCTTCCTGCAAGGCCGAATCTTCCTCGGCAAGGACGAGGCAGTAGGCGGCGTGTGCGCGTTTGGTGTGTGGTTCCTCGTCGCTGGCCTTGAGTTTGTCGAGCGCGTATTCGCGCATCGTCTCAAGCATCACGAAGCGCGATTCGCCGTCGGACTGCTCGACTTGTTGGACGAGGCTCTTGTCCACGATCGAAGCCATGCCGTCGAGCAGGTCGAGTTCGAGGTCGGCCTTCGCATCGCAAACGGCTTCGACACTTTCGAGACTGCAACCGCCGACGAAGACCGAAAGACGGCGGAATAGTCTCTGTTCGGCCGGATTCAGAAGGTCGTAGCTCCAATCCATCGCGGCGCGAAGCGTTTGCTGGCGCGCGGGCAAATCTTTGGCGCCGCCGGTGAGCAACTGCAAACGGCTGGCGAGGCGCGTAAGGAGTGCCGCGGGCGACAGAACTTTCACGCGAGCGGCGGCGAGTTCGATCGCCAGAGGCAGGCCGTCGAGGCGAGTGCAGATCTCGCTCACGGCGGCCGCGTTTTCCTGTGTCAACTCGAAGTCCGGTTTTGCCGCTGCGGCTCGCTGAACGAAGAGCGCGACACCGGAATAGCCGGCGAGCACATCGAGCGATGGGAGCTTTTTACCTTCCGGCAAGCTTAAGGGCGGGACCGGAAAATCGTGCTCGCCGTAAACGTGCAGAGCGGCGCGGCTGGTCACCAAAATTTTGAGATTTGCGTTGACGGTCAGCAACTGTGAAACAAGGGACGCCGCGGGCAGGAGATGCTCGAAGTTATCGAGCATGAGCAAGGTCGGGTTGCGGACATATTCTGCCAGATATTTTTTCAGGACATCGAGTGCGGATTGGCCGCCGATTTCACGGATTCCGAGAGCCTGCACGATGGCAGATGGGATCGAACCCGGATCGGTCAGAGGCGACAGCTGGACGAAATGGATACCGCCCGAAAACTGTTCGGCCAGGCCGCCGGCAATTTCGACGGCGAGACGCGTCTTGCCGATGCCGCCAGGGCCGGTGATCGTTACGAGGCGAACGCCTGCTCGTGAGAGAAGTTCGCGAGCGGCGGCCGCTTCCCTTTCGCGCCCGACGAATCCGTTGCGGGCGACGGGAATCGTCGCAGCGCGGAGTTCGACCTGGCGCGCGGGAGCTTCCTGAAAGCAGTCGCGAATCGCGGCAAGCTCGCGCGCGAGTTCGCGGGTTGCAGCGAATCGGCGCGACGGATCTTTTTCCAAGCATCGCTCGATAGCCCAGCAGAAAGGGGCCGGCGCGTCACGCTGCGCAGCGACGATCGGTTCGTGCTGCTCGCGCATGATGGCGACGAGCGTTTCGGCAGCGGTGCGGCGAGTAAATGCGCGGCGGCCGGTGACGAGTTCGTAGAGGACGAGGCCGAGCGCGAACTGATCGGCGCGGAAATCGGTGCGCGTGCCCTCGGCTTGCTCGGGAGACATGTAGGTGATAGTGCCGACGACGACTCCGGACGAGGTGAAAGAGGTTTCGGCGTTCGAGAAATTTGTATCGGTGCTGGAGCCGGAGGTGGGAGCGACAAGTTTTGCCAGACCGAAGTCGAGAATTTTTACGAGGCCGTCTTCGGTGACCATCAGGTTTTCGGGTTTCAGGTCGCGGTGAGTAATGCCGGCTTCGTGCGCTTTTGTGAGACCTTCGGTGATTTGCGCTGCTATGTCGAGGACCTGGCGCATCGGTAGGAGGCCCGACTTCAACATCTGGCGGAGAGTTTTACCGGCGATGAGTTCCATGGCCATGTAAAGGCTGGCGCCGTCGCGGCCGAGCTCATAGATCGTGACGATGTTGGGATGGTTGAGCGCGGAGGCGGATTTGGCTTCTTGCTCGAAGCGGAGCAGACGCTCGCTGTGGGAGGAGAACTCGGCGGGGAGAATTTTGATGGCGACGCGACGATCGAGACGCGTGTCGACAGCGTGGTAGACCTCGCCCATGCCACCTGAACCGAGGGGGGCGACGATCTCAAAGGGGCCGATGCGGGTGCCGGGATTCATGGGTGAGCGGCCTCGGCATTCGCGGGAGTTCCAAAACGGGACGAGGGGGGTATACCCCAGGGTGTTTTCGCAAGAGTGCGCAAATCCTTGAGATTGAAGGAGTTCGGGGTTTCGAGATTGTAAAATGTCAAAAGAGTGCGCAGAGTGTTGATTCGATTGAAGATGCGAGTGACATAGTTTTGCTTTTGGTTCGCCAGTTCAGGGGTGAGGCGACCTTGCAGGGCGGATTGTCGGCTCGGAGAGGGGCGACGCATATAGAAAGTCAGGGCCTGCGGGCGATTGCGTCGACTGAAAACGACGATCATGAACGGCCTTCGCTGTTTTGCGGGGCAGGCCCGACGATCGAGGGCTAGCCGACGCGACCTGTGCGTTGCGGCTACTGCAAGGCGCGGGACAGGAAGTGGGTCACCGAACGCCGTTAATGGACGGAGTATAGCACACGAGTTTTTGGGCGCTGGATGCAACAGATGCAACAGATGCAACGAGGTGCGGTGGAAGAAAAAGAAGGGATTCACCACAGAGTTCGCAGAGGGCACGGAGGAAAGAAGGAGAGAAACGCCGGCAGGGATGGCGGCGCTACGGGTGGTTGTCGTATGGATTGCGATAGTGCTGCGGTTGAGATCCTTCGGCGCCCTTCGGGCGCCTAGGATGACAACGTTTTTTATTGATGGCGTGAAGAAAACCAGTTCGTGGCTAAAGCTAAGCGTTTGAGACAGTTCACGCGGGGTTATACAGATTTCTTAGACGGGGGCTTGGTGGCGGTGGGCCTGGGGGATTGGAAGCGGTAGCCGATCCAGGGTTCGGTGAGGATGTATTTGGGCTTGGCTGGATCGGCTTCTAATTTTTTGCGGAGCTGGTTGATGACGACGCGAAGATTTTCGGTTTCTTCGCCGTAGTCGGGGCCCCAGACGGCTTGCAGCACGCGGCGATGTGTTAGTGGTTTGCCTTGATTCGCGACGAGGAGCTTCAGCACGTCGAACTCTTTTGGAGTTAGATGGACGTCATTGCCGCGCACGTTGACGGTGCGGGCTTCGAAGTCGATCGCTATTTCTTTGGTGACGAAAGGGGCGACGGCGTCGCCTGGCGCGTACCGGCGGAGCGCGGAGCGAACTCGGGCGAGAAGTTCCTCGATGCCGAAAGGTTTTACGACGTAGTCGTCGGCGCCGGCATCGAGCGCGGCGACTTTGTCGCGCTCGGCATTGCGCACGGTGAGCATGATGATGGGCGCGTCGGTTGATTCGCGAATTTCTTTGCAGGCTTCGAGGCCGCCGATGCCGGGCATGTTCATGTCGAGCAGGACGAGATCGGGTTTGTTTTTGCGGACGGCGTCTACGCCTTCTTCACCGGTCATGGCTTCGGAGATGACATAGCCGTGGCTAGATAGCGTGGAGCGCATCACGCGCCGAATCTGGGGTTCGTCGTCAACGACGAGGATGTTTTCGCCGCTCATCGAGTTTCCTCTTGGGAGATGGGTTCCTGCGGCGCGCGAGCGTCCTGTGTTTGCGTGGTCGAGGTCGCGCGCTCGTTCGGCCTCGCGATGGGCAGCGTGAAGGAAAAAACCGAGCCGTGGCCAAGCTGGCTCGTGACGCTGACACTTCCCTTATGAGCTGTGATGATGGCCTTGGCGATCGGCAAGCCCATGCCTGTGCCGCGCACGAGATAGCGCTGATCTTTGCCGCGATAAAATTTATCGAAAATCATGGTTTGTTCGAAGTCGTCGATGCCGGGACCGCGATCGGCGACGCTGGTGGTGACGGTGTCGCCGGTCTGTTCAGCAGTGATGGTGATCGGTGATTCTTTCGGTGAGTAAAGATTGGCGTTGTCGATGAACTGGACGACAGCTTCCTTGATGCGGTCGAGATCGGCAGTCACAAGAGGCAGACAGTCGTCCACATTCACGGTGATTTCGCGGCAGGTGAGCGCCGTCTTGGAATTGGCGAGCGAGGCCTGGATGATGTCGGAAATTTTGGTGGGCTCGAGATTGAGCTCGACTTCACCGGCTTCGAGTTTGGCCATTTCGCCGGCTTCTTCGACCAGGCGATTCAGGCGGTCGCATTCTTCGTCGATAATCGTGAGCAATTCCTTGCGCTGCGCCGGGTCGGGATGTTCGGAGGTGAGGAGGCTGCTGACCGCGGCTTTCATCGAAGTTAGCGGGGTGCGGAAGTCGTGAGTGATGGAATCGAGTAGAGCGGATTTGAGACGTTCGCCCTGGCGTTCGGCTTCGGTCTGGCCGAGTTGTTCGACGGCGCGGGCGCGTTCGATCGCGATCGCAACAAGACCGCTGACAGCTTCTACAGACTGCCGCGAAAGCAGCGAACCGGAGATTCCGAGGCTGCCAATCGGACGGACACCCAGACGGATCGGAAGGAAGTAGACGCCAGCTTCCTGATCCATTGAGATTTCGTCGTTGACGAAAGCGGCCTTCATTTGGTTTTCGTCGAGTTGGGCGTCGCCGAAACCGGAACGATAGAACTTGTCTTTTTGCGGCAGGAACAGCTCGGCGGCGCCCGTTTCGAAACTTTCGACGATGTAATTGGGGATAGCATTCATGAGCTGGATTACGTTGCCTTCGCCGAGCAGCTTGCGGCTGAAGCGATAGAGGCGCTCGACTTCGCGGCGGCGCTGGTTGGCCTCGTCGGCTTCGAGGCGGATGCGATTGGAAAGCTGGCTGCCGGTGATGGACACGAGGAGAAAGACGAAAAGCGCCACCCAGTTTTGCGGGTCGGCAATGGTGAACATGTGGACCGGCGGCAGGAAGTAGTAGTTCAGCGCCAGCATGGCAAGTACGGACATGAAAACGGAGACCGCCATGCCCCATACCGCCGAAACTGCTAAAATTGCGAGAAGAAACGAGAGAGCAACGGTGGTGTGGTTAACGTGGAAGAGTCGAACGTAGATGTAGGTGACGCCAACGGTGAGAAGCACCGAGGCGATGAAACCAACGACTCGTCCGCCGAGAAATCGCTGCATGAGGTTGAAAGTCCCACACCCAGACTGATCGACCGGGCCTGCAAGACACACCCATTCTATCGTATTTGGTCACGAACCGGAGAGTAGAGCACGTGGCAAAAAAGCCTGAAGAGTGGCTCGAGGTCGCTTCCCCTTCCGCGAAAACGCGCGGCGTTTTTAAGCTGTTTTTGGGGTATGCACCGGGCGTCGGGAAAACGTTCAGCATGCTGAGCGAGGCGATTCGTCGAAGGAGTCGCGGCGAAGACGTGGTCATTGGCGTTGTGGAATCGCACGGGCGCAAAGGGATTGAGGAATTGATTTGCGGGATGGAGATCGTGCCGCGAAAGAAGATGGAGTACAAGGGCACGATTTTTGAAGAGATGGATGTGGACGCGATTCTGGCGCGGAAGCCCGCTGTGGTGCTGGTGGATGAACTGGCGCACACCAATATTCCTGGAAGCAAACGTCGCAAGAGATACGAGGATGTGCAGGAACTGCTTGCGGCGAATATCGATGTGGTGTCGACGCTGAACATCCAGCACATCGAGAGCATCGCGCCGGTAGTGCGGTCGATCACGGGAATCGTGGTGCGCGAGACGGTGCCGGACTGGGTGCCGCTGACGGCGTCGGAAACGGTGATGGTGGATTTGACGCCGGAAGCGCTGCAGAACCGGATGAAGCGCGGCGACGTTTATTCGACAGAGAAGGTCGAGCGATCGCTTAAGAATTTTTTTCGCCGCGGAAATTTGATCGCGCTCCGGGAATTGGCGTTGCGGCAAGTTGCAGAGCAGGTGGATCGCAGCCTCGAAACATACATGGAGGATCAGGACATCCGCAAGAACTGGGGCGTACGGGAGCGGATGGCGGTGTGCGTTTCGGCGAATCCGACGGGACAATATTTGATAGCGCGAAGCGCGCGCATGGCGCGGCGGATGGACGCGGAGTTGTACGTGGTGCATGTGGACCGGGAGTTTGGGCCGAAGGAAACGAATGTGAACGCGCTGACGGCGAATTTGAAATTTGCAGAAAACCTGGGCGCGAGAGTGGTGCGACTGAAGGGGCGAAGCGTGGCGGATTCGATCGCGGATTTTGTGCGGTCGAAACATATTACGCAGGTGATCTTTGGGCGTGCGCCGGTGCATGACTGGCGGAAGTATCTTTATCTATCGGCGGTGCATCGATTCTTGCGAGAGTCGCCGGCGGTGGATGTGCATATTGTCACGCAGGAGCCGGAGGAGTAGCGGCCACTTAGTTTCTGCGATTCCCTTCCTCTCGATCGTTATTCTCACGACATTTCATTCAAGCTGATAAAGACAGGTCAATTGGAGCAAGTTTGCGACATCCTTTTGACACCGCGTTGATAGCTTGCGCTGTAGCGAGTCGTACGGTGATTGCATCTTACTGTCTGATGCGCGCGCGGCGTAATCCAGGGACGCACGTGCCGCGTATTCATTGTTGGCCTCACAGGTGTCGGGATAAGAGTCAGTGAGCAATTCAACCGTGTGCTAGCGCAAACATGGTGCGCGTGGTGCGCGTTCAAGGGCGAGACGGAATGATCGAGCAAACTGACGTGTTTGTGATTGGCGGAGGTCCGGCTGGCCTTGCCGCTGCGATTGCCGCGAGCAAGAAGGGGTTTCGCGTAGTAGTGGCAGACGGCGCGGGATGGCCCATCGAAAAAGCGTGTGGCGAAGGGCTGATGCCAGACACCGTTGCAGCGCTGCGGGAGCTGGGTGTGAGCGTGGGCGCCAACGACGGGCAAGTCATGCGCGGCGTACGATTTGTCGGACGCGA
>JGI12635J15846_10000522_pt1 | contig 32900 bp, 21 predicted proteins | sample BlaSpr_A8_OM2_M2_FD_15846 | JGI IMG/M metagenome (IMG submission 15846)
CTATTGGCAGGAAGGAGTGTGAAAGCTTTAGTTACGGCACAGTTGGCACCAGCTTTGGGGAGTTAACTGCAAGGCCCGTGGATTTCAATGAATTCATCTGGCCACGTTTTTTGATGTCTTTTATTTTTAGCTGACGAGTCCGAGCGAAAATCCCTCTTCCAGAGCAAGAGAATGTTCCAAAGTGGCTTTGTGCTGCTCGCCATCTCTGGATTGCTCAGAACCGCAGAGCGTTTCATCTACGTAGGTCTGCATTCGGATGAACTTTTTCAGTGGAACAAGCGTCGATTGGCTTCATCGGGGACTCGGAAACGCTTGGCTTTTTCCTTCTCTAAGACTCAATCACTGGCCTTCGGAACCATCTCGTGGTGGTACTTCAAAAGACGCTCTCTAAGTTCGCGGCCATTCGAGCCCTTAAGAGTGTCGCCCGCACCAGAATGCATCCAACTTCCGTTGTTATACAGGGTGGTGGTGGTGCCTGTGTCCGGATGCTTGTAGTATCTGGCCCCGTCCGTTTCATGGAATTGTGTATAGCCGTGTCTTTCCACAATTGCAATGTTTTCTTTGGCATAATCGTCGGACTTGGAAGGTACAGCTTGCGGGGCATAGCCCGTCCCCGGCGCACAACCGCCGCCCGCGGCGGATTTGTCCAGCGACTTACCTATCTTCTCCGCAAAGTCGGGTGGGTTTTGCATGATCCGAGACTATTCCCTGCCGTGAACACGTGTCTGAGCAACACGGCTCACATTGGGCAATAAAGACGCGCAAAAATAACCCGCTCACTCAGGCTCAAATTCTGGACGACCACCATGCCGTGTACGTAGCCTCCAGACCCCAGCAAACTTGTTGCTTCACACTTCGGGCATCCGAAACGGAATCTCCGGTGTCCGGCGTCAAGCATTCTTTCCGCTCGGGAGGTATGACTGTCGCCCATCACTCCGGTAATTCGGTCGCGCTCCGGTTCGGTCGTGAACTGGATGGGTGGCGAACCAATCAACAAGCGGGGTAAGGTGCAGAAGAACATCCAATCGCGCGCAGCTCGAATAGCGAGGCAAGGACGTCGTCGCGAGGGATCCGTCTCTTTTCGAGCAGCATCGGCAGGTGGTTTGAAACCTCCTCAAACGCAGCCCCGGAAACGAGGAACCGGAGACCGCGAACCTGCATCAGCTCAAGCCGTTTCGACCGACAGAAGCAAGCTCACACGAAGGTCGTACGGGATGGTAATTCCAACCGGATTACCGGAGAGGTGGAAAGCAAGAAGCACTACCGCAACCTCATAAGAACAGTACATTCACCTGTTCTGGGTGTCCGGGGGTGCCCGAAACAGACCCTGCCGAAATCAGCTAACTCGATCGAAATGTTGGTGAGCGCGGCAGGAATCGAACCTGCGACCCACGCCTTAAAAGGGCGTTGCTCTACCGACTGAGCTACGCGCTCTCACCTTTTACATCTACTGGAAAGAAAAGAACTTGCTAAGCACTCCCAGCAGCCACCGCAAAAGTGGTTTTTCCTGACCAGCGGGGAACAGTATAACAGCTTCCCGACGCTTCCTTTCCTCCGCACCAAAACCTTAGCGCAGGCCAATCGGATCGATCCGGCTATCAGCGGAAGGTTCTTGAAAGCAATGGAAGACCGATATGAAAGCTAGATAATTTGCACTCACCATTAATCTGAGGTCTACGTCCGTTTTCGCAACTTTCATCTCTCCATTGCAGAACCGCCCAGCCGACGATACCTAAGGTCTTGCCAAATTCCGCCTGAGTCAAAGCCGCGAATCTCCCTGAGGCGCCGCCGAATCCTCGGCATTGCCAATCAGCTTGCTGATGGCTCTCTCGATCTGTTCCCGATCAACGTTGAAGGGGGGATTGTTGTCGAGTTTGTATTTCTCGCGCAAGTGTTTCAGATTGTCACGCTCCTTGCGTTCTTCCTGGGCGACGCCTTCCCTTACTGATTCTTCGACCCAAAACTCGTCCCCGGTGTAATTGGGCCATGAAAATTCGGGGCCAATCAGCGATAGGGCATAATCACGGCCCATTTTCGCTTCCCTAGCTGGCAATCGGCACTCGAACAACTTCATCTCGATCCGAGCATCTTTTTCGCTCGCTTGGTCTGAAGTCCGCCCGCACACAATGCAAAACCACTCCTGCGTATGCATGGGCTACTTCGTTTTCTGTTGAGACGCCAATCGCTGTTTTGCTTCAGCGATCCAATCCTCAATTACTTTGCGGATGCCGCTGTCGGTGCACTGGAGGAGAGCGCTTTGCAGCTTTTCCAGCTCAGCTTTGATCTTGTCGGACGCCGATAACATTACCAGCCTCCCGGTCCATGCAATCACGATCGAGCGATTATCTATACTATCCCCATGTAATAAATGGTGATTCTAGCATCCCTGCGTACGGTAGCGTACAGATCAAATGACGAAGACGGCGAGGCCCCGATACCCGTTTACAATTGCCGACGCGATGAACACTCGGACGGTCATGAATATTTTGTGCTGGCTCTTGATCGCGGTACTTGCGGCTGCGACGTTGCGCTGGGTCGTCTGGGCGAGCGATCAGCCTAGACCTCGCACGATCTGGGGCGAGCCGTCCGAAAAACCACTGAACTAATTAGAGCAGGCGTGAACGCGTTTTGACCACGACGAGCGCTATTGGCCACGATGAGCGATCGTACGCCAGCAATGCCATGCGTTTTTCCGTCACGGCGTTATCTTGAAGACCACGCCGCAGCCGGATCCTTCGCAATCGTTGAGGTTGCCGCCGGTAAGCGTGGTGCCGTACAGGTTTCCGGCCGAGTCTAAGGTCAGACCCGCTCCGCCAGGGTTTTTGCCGTCCGTTCCCCCGATGAAAGTGTGGATCACTGTCAGATTGCCCGCCGGATCTAACTTGAAGACATTCCCGAAAAGGTAGGTGGTGGTGCCGTACAAATTGCCTGTCGCATCCATTGCCAAACGCGCGGCGGGAAGTCCGCCGTCAGCTCCGCCAGTAAAGCGGTAGAGCACGGTCTCGTTACCGTTCGTATCCACCTTGAAGACCACGCCACAGGGTCGTTCCTGGCAGCTCCCTTGGCCGCCAAAGATTGTTGTGCCGTACAGATTGCCGGCAGAGTCCTGGATCAATCCTGCCCACGGCTCCGAGCCATCGGGTTTTCCCTTGAACGTATAGAGCACAGTTTCCTCGCCAGCAGCGTCCAACTTGAACACCGTTCCGGCTCCGCCGTGTCCGCCGCCCGTTGTCGTGCCATACAAATTGCCCGCCGCATCGAGGACCAAGCCCTCTTCTGGGTAGTCGCCGTACTTCGGGCGTGAAAAAGCGTGGAGCACAGTCTCATTACCGCTAGGATCCAGTTTGAAGACCACACCACAGGTGTTGTCGGGGCCAGCCTGACACTTTCCGCTACCACCGCCCCATGCACCGTACAAATTGCCAGCCGAGTCGAGGAGCAACGGCCCGCTAGGTCCATAGTTGGCCCCGGGAAATTCCGAAGTAAAGTTGTAGAGCACCCTAAAGTTTTTTTCCGTATCCAACTTGAAAACTGTTCCCGCGTTCGAACTGCCACCACCGACAGTGGTGCCGTAGAGGTTGCCGGCAGGGTCGCGCACCAGGTTATAGGGCTCGGCTCCGACCGCGCCGCCTGTCCCGAAGCTGTAGAGCAGCGTGAATTTGCCTTTTGGACTCAGCTTGAATACTGATCCCTCCAGGCCGTCTTGACCGGCGCCCGTGGTCGTACCATAGAGATTGCCATGGGAATCGAGGACCACGCTTCCCTCGGGAAGCGCCCCGTCGGTGCCGCCCGTGAACGAATAGAGCACGGTGTAGGTTTGTGCCCAGCCGGATGGAATGGCTGCCAATCCTACCAATGCAAGAAGAACTGCTTGTGTAAACTTTGCGAGCGACATGATTTTTTCCTGAGTGACGAAGGACGAGCCAAACGTACAGTAATTGCCAACCAACACGGTGCCAGCGCTACCGAGTTCCGTCAACCGGAGAATGGCTGAATTCGTTATGAAGCGCTAAGCACTGCTTTGTCAGAGAGATATGATCTGTTATGAAGAAAACCAGAACCCGTTACAAATTGTCGAAAACGAAGTCAGAAGACTGTTACAACTCTTCTGTCCATTGCGCTCTCGAAAATCATGCCGAGTTGCACCGTACAGTTGGCGCACTGTCAATATCCTGGTGAACCGCGGTGAAATCTAGGATCTCGCAGGTTCTCGATGAGTTTTTCACACAGCGCGTCCACTGTGGAAATACTCGCTATACCCGTGCCTAACCTTCGCTGAGTCCCTCGTGGAATCAGCACAAGACTCGGGGGGTTGAACGGATCGCTAGTACTTTCTCCTAAGAATTTTTCATTCTCTGCTTCAAGCCGGTTATCTCGAAGCCCTAACCGGGCGTCACTTGTAACCGTTGGGTTACGAGTTGAATTGAGTTTCAATAACTAGATGTCTATTTCGTTTCCGTTGAAGACCCGTCTATGTGAGCTAGCTACACGACTCTACGATTCTGTGGAAGTCTGATCGGTACCAGGNGATGGGAACTATTGACGTTTCACTNAGTGGAAGTAATACTTGCTGCCACGCTATCCTGCCTTGGCTCAGCCTCAGAGGAGAAACGATTGAGTTACTTGCGAAAATCGACTTACTTACTTTTGTCGTTCTCGATCTGCGCGGCCGGATGGGGGCAGCAATTCCGGCAAGGAAAGCCCGCGCCAGAAGCGCTCTCTAAAGCCGGCATTGAGCGGCATTTGCAGTCCAAACATCCCAAGGTTCCGGCGGACCCGAGCAAGCCGACGCCCGGCAAGTATCTGCTAGGCCGGGCAGAAGTGCGATCAAGACAATTACGATCTCGAATCCGAGCAGCAGGCCAAACCCATTCGCGGGCTCTAAAACAACTAGCTACCGTTTTTCCGGGAATCCAATTCCGCGACGCTCTGACCGCCGGGTCGCTTGCGACTTCGGTAGTTACTGGCGATTTTAATCGAGATGGCCACATGGACTTCGTGATTGCCAATGGAGGCACGAATGACTTGTGGATTTATTTTGGCAACGGAGACGGGACGTTCCAACTCCCGCAGATCATTCCATTAACCCAGGGGCTGACCCCGGTGTACATGGCGACGGCTGACTTGCGCGGGGTTGGAATCCTCGATTTAGTGGTGGCTGAGTTCGATACTTCGACGGTCGGCGTGTTGCTCGGTAATGGCGATGGAACTTTTGGTTATGAGCAGGAGTATGTGCTACCCCAACCCCCGGGAGCGCTGGTCATCGACGATTTCAATCATGACGGCAGGCTGGACATTGCTTCGGTGATGGTGACGCTCAGCAGCGACCAATTGGGAGTGCAATATCTCGCAACGCTGCTCGGAAGCGGCAACGGTTCCTTCGGTGCGCCGGTGATTACTCTGAACCCAGGCTTTTACAGTTCGGCGACGAGCATTGCTTCGGGTGATGTGAATGGTGACGGTCTTCCCGACGTGCTCATCACAGGACCAGGATCGGAGAATTCGCAGATTTACCTGAATGCAGGCGACGGAACGTTTACCCCCGGAGCTACGGTGATTGGAAACGGTCCCTTCAATACGGTATTTGCTGGGTTGTTGGCGGATGTAAATGGCGATGGCTGCCTGGATGCTGTGATTGCGGATCTCAACAACTATGTTTGGATTGCCGCCGGCGATTGCAGCGGAAATTTCGCCGCGCCGAGCTATGTGCCGATGGGAGACAGCAACTCATTTGTCAGCGTCGCTGATATGAACGGGGATGGTCATCTCGATATTGTCACCACGACGATTCCGGCGGTTGATCCCGAGTACGGCGACGTCGCGGGCAATATGATCACCGTTGCGTTTGGCGACGGAAAGGGGAATTTCACATCCGGCCGCGACTACGTCGGCACTGGGATGTCGTATTCGTTGGCGATTGCCGATTTTAATGGTGACGGGCATCCGGATGTGGTGTCCGCGAGTCCGGACACCGACACGGCTACGGTTTACATCAACGACGGTTCGGGCGGATTTGGATTTCCGCAGGGCGAATGGATCGGCTTACCCGGCGTGGGCGTGCTAAATGCTCCCATATCTTCTCCCTCATTTGTAGACGTAAACGGAGACGGAAATCCGGATCTAGTGCTGCTCGATGAAGGTTACAACGGCGAGTATTTCATCACGACGATGTTGAACGACGGCACGGGGCGATTCGCGGGGCCGGTACCGTCTGACGCGGGTGTCAGTATCACATCGAATTGGATGGGTGATTACCGCCTGGGGAATTTCCGCAACACCGGCCACGGGGATTTCGTGGGAATCGGGCTGGGATTAAGTTACACGACTGGCGCGCAATACATCGTGTTTGCTCCGGGGAATGGAGACGGCACTTTTGGTAAAGCCACTTTTGTTCCGACCCAGGGAGCGAGCGGAGAAATGGGGATCGGCGATTTCAACCGCGACGGCAACCTCGATTTTGTTGCCGTCGGCGCCAACGCCAATCTGACCGGATGGCTCGTTAATATATTTCTCGGCAACGGCGACGGGACATTCCGCAGCGGCGAAAGCATTGCATTCGGCGATTCCGCGGAAGAAATTTCCCGCGTCTTCATCGGCGATTTCAATCGGGACGGCAAACTGGACATTCTCGTCTACGATACGGGCAACGGATACTTCACAACGTCGTCCTTTGTTTGGGAATTTCTGGGCAACGGCGACGGGACTTTCCAATCAGGAAAGCAATTGTTCACTGCCTTTCAGCCGATGACGATGGCCGACGTAAATGGGGATTCCTGGCTCGACATTGTGCGCTACAACTTCATGTGGCCTAACGGAACTACTGAAACGTACGGACCGCCAACGTTTACAACCTACCTCGATCAGCCCTCGGGCGCATTCGCCCAGAGCAGTTCGTATGCTCCCTACGCTGGGACACCGTTGCAGGCGGGACCTTACTTACAATTCGGCGATCCTCTTACATCCTCCAATGTCGCGGACCTGAACGGAGATGGCAAGCCCGATGAAGTCGCTTTTCAGAATGCTCCTGATTTCGGTGATATTTATGCACAGGTTCTTATGGGCAATGGCGATGGCACCTTTACGCCAACCTACGATGTGTTCGACTTCCAGAAACTCTACGGGGTTCCAGGTTATGCCCATATTCTGGACGGAACGACCGTCTCCGATCTGCTGGAGGTCGACGGCGCGACTTCCTCGATGCACGTGTTTAAGGGAAGCGCTGCGCCCCCGTTTCAGCTTGTGCTTGAGCAAGAGGAGGTCGTTGGCACGTCTGGCTGCGGAGTCGTGTTTCTCAATGTTCCGAGCGGCTCGGATACGAACATTACGCTCTCCTCAAGCATATCGGGCGTAATACTTCCTTCTGCCGTGACGGTTCCCGCCGGATCCTTGAGCCAGCAATTTTGTTTTACATTGTCCCCCTCCTACAACTGGCGTCAAGTGTTCGACGTTCGAGCACAGCTTGGCACCTATACCGCGGTTACTTATGCTTGGCAGAGCTACGTCTTCGGTTTCAGCGAAGCTATTTCCCCGAGCACGGATCAGACCATTTACCCTACGCAGAGCACGGCTCCGATCACGGTGAGTCTGACATCATCTCAGGGATACTCCTCGACCGTTCAGCTTAGTTGCCAAGGATTACTGTCGGGTGAAACATGCGTGTTTGGATCGAACTCCCTGACGGTTTCACCATCCGTGGTTGCCAGCACCACAGTCGTGATCAATACGGTTGCGGGGACCGCAGGCACTGGAGCAGTTACGATCGTCGCCTCGGACGGCAATGTAACGACGCGACAATCATTCAACCTCACAGTGACTCCTTTGGTCGTCAACCCTTACAATAATGCACCGCAATCAACTTCCCCGGGCACTGGTAACGGCCAAATCCAGATTGTGGGCATTCCGCCGTTCACGACCTCGTGCTCAGGCCTGCCGGCCGGAGTGACCTGCACGTTCTCTGGCAACCAGGTTCCGGACTCAACCTGGAATGTTGCTGTGAACGTGCCTTCCGGCGTAGCGGTTGCTACTTACCCATTCACCGTTACGGTCGTGAGTGGTCCAGAGATGGTTCAACTAGCCTTCACTCTGGCCGTGCAGGATTTCACCTTGCAGCCGCCAAACGGCGGCAGCGCATGGGCGCTTCCAGGAAGCACGGTAAATGTAGCCCTCACCGCGTCGCCCCTCAACGGTCTTGTCACCGCCCTCACCGTGACTTGCAGCCTCAATGTTAATGCCGGTTGTAGCGGAGGATCTTTCCCCATCGGCGGCAATGGGCCCAACCCGATCGACGTTTCAGTTACAGTTCCGACCGGAGCGGTATTGGGCATTGATTCGCTGACTGTGGTGGCCACCGACACACCGTTGAGCCACAGCATTTCTTTCCCATTCAATGTCGCAGACTACAGCGGTTCACTCAGCATTTCGACATTGACCATGGGCCGCGGGGCCACTGGCACGCTCACCGCTACCGTTAATGCAACCGCCGGTTTTGTAGGGACGGTGTCGTTCGCGTGTTCTGGAACCACTGAGTTGACATGTAACTTTTCGCCTGCAACGGTGCAGCCGACCGGAAGCAGTTCAGCAACCACCACGGTGACGGTTACCGCCGGGAATAGCGCAATGATTGTCCCCCCTAAAGTTCGCACCCGTAGCGCATTCTACCTGCTCGCGTTCGTCCTTCCACTATGGATCGTTCCCGGTATGAGCATCCGACTGAAACAACGACTGCTCGCCGGATTGCTCCTGCCCACACTGGTTCTTCTTTCGCTCTCCTGCGGCAGCGGTGCAGGGAGTAGTGGAGGAGGAGGAGGAGGCGGTTCCGATAATTACACCGTGACGGTGGTGGCGAGCGCGCAAGGCACAAATACGACTCGAACACTAGGAACGATTAACGTAACCGTGACGCACTGAGGTCGACGAAGCGCTGCCCAGTGATTCGTCTCGACCTGATCAGGGGAAGTCATTCCTGTTTTTGCAGTCAATGCGTGCAATCGTAATGTTTCAACGAGTACTTTTTACTGCGAATGCCAAACCTCCAAGACTTTTCGTGAGCGATATCCAAGCCACATCTTGTCTGCGAGCGCCGATTACGGCAAGCTTGGCGCATGAATCGCTCGAAACGCCCTACTGAAATGATAACGTCAAGAGGTTGCGGCAATTACTCCCGTAATCTTGCCCCGCCAACAGATGGACATACAGACTGCTGTCGAGGTGCGTCTTATGTATTGTCCCAGGTGCGGAACGGAGCAGCAGAGCGATGCTCAGTTCTGTCGTAGATGCGGAGCAGCGCAGAGTGTGGCTTCTGCGAGCGTAGCGTCCACAAGCGGCGGTGCAGCGGCAGCGGTCGCACCCGCACGCATTCCTGTAGCAGCACCCTTGCGACAGAAAAATAGCAACACTCTGCTGAAGGTTCTGTGTGGCTTGCCGCTGCTGTTCATTCTTTGCTGGATTCTATGGCAGGAGAATCAAAATGCTTCCAAAGCATCCCTTGCTGCTTTACAAACTCCTATGCAGCAACACAAGCTGACCATGCCCGAAGCAGCGTTCACTGTCCGGCAGCAAAATGCACATTCGTTTCGCTTCGTGGTGCCGTCAGGCGCAACCAATGTAACCATGAAGGGACACTTCGCTGCCGCGGGCGGAAGCGGTAACGACATTGAAGTATTCGTAGCGAATGAAGACGAGTTCGTCAACTGGCAGAATGGGCATCCGCCCACGCAGACTTTCTATAACAGTGGCAAGGTTACACAGGACACCCTCAACGTCACGCTGCCCGCGGACGTCGGGACGTACTACATCGTGTTCAGCAATAAGTTTTCATTAATAAGCCCGAAGGCTGTTGAATCAAAGATTGAGGTGGACTTCTACAGCAGATAAAAACACTGAGCGGCGAAGCCTCGCAGACTCTATACGCGGCGCTTCACCTCTTGGGGTTCGCGGGATTCACCGCATTCGCATGAGATAGTGAATGCAAGAGAACGTTGCGGCGAGCGCTAAACCGGCCATAGCAGCAATTGCCGCCCACGGAACGGCGTTGAAGTTTTCTCGCCGTCTTTCAGCGTGTAATTTTCTTGGCATCGGATTCGTTTCGCTCAAACTGGAGCACTCCTATTGTCAATTCACAGTCTGCGTCAGCAAACCTGAACTGCCCTCAAAGCCGGAGCTGCCGTTGTTCGTAGAGTGATACAGGGCGAGAGTTCAGGGCAGCGAATGCCGGTAATTCTCCTCTAACTAGACCTCACTGTCAATCTCCGCGGATCGTGGTGTCACGCGCCATTAGAAATGTTCCCCTCCTTACGACAATAGAAGTGTCCCTTTTTTTACTTTTCCGGCCTTGGCCTCCCGGGGTGTTAGAGCCGGGACTGCGCCTGGAATCGGCTCCCAACGCACCTCCAGATCGCAATAGCGAATCTGTAAGCGCCCATCTTCCCATTCGCACACCGTCTCCTCGGCTCTTGGCCGGCGCATAGTTTCGGGATTGAGCTTGCACCTGGAAATAGTGGTTATCGTGTCGCACTACCCCGTCGTTGCCCAGGATTCGCCTGGTTTCCAGATGAAAAACTTCCTCCACTCCGCCGCCCGCGGCGCCGTCGTTCTGCAAAAATAGGTTCGCCTCGGCACGGGTCTTGATTTTCTTCCAGCGCATTCTCTTCACCAGACGATCCTCGCAGTGTCCGTCGCATGGGCCGTGACGTTCCCGGCGCAAAGCGATAAACTTTGTTTTCATGCGGCGCTCTTTTTTTTGCTGGAAGAAACTTGCGTTCCCGCTTTGTGCGCTACTGGCGTGCGTAATTCTGGCGCCGATGATTGGCCAAGCGGAGAGAAAGAAACAACTACCAGCTGTACGCTGGGTCGCGGGCGCTCCCGGCTGTACGTTCGAGCGAGGTGAAGACGGAAAATACCGCTGGACGATGGTTGGGCGTGACCTCACTCTCACGCTCATCGTAGATTCGCAGGAACTGGCGCAGAGCCGCCACCGCTTCTATCACCTCCTCGGCGTTTACGTGAGTGCGACCTACACCGGTCAGGACAAGTTTGAGTTTCCGGCGGACGTGCGGATCGACTTCGTTCGTCATCACGATGTGTTTGAGGCTTACGCGGATCCCACGGAACTCTCCAACAAATTGCAAAACGATGTGGACACAAAGGTCTTTGAAACTGAGCGTCAGATCAAGAAAAATCCTAAGATCTCTGAAGAACAAACGACTCTGTTGCGGGAGTATCAAAAGGAAGCGGCCGAGTTCATCGAATTTCTGAGCACACAGACCCTTGAGCCAAAAACCATGATGCTGAACCCGGGCAATCCCGAAGATCATGGTTGGGTGCTTTTCGAGACCAGAAACAAATGGATCGGCCCATGGAAGGAGCGTGAAGATTTTGTTATCAGCGTTTGGATGAAGGACAAGATCTGGCAGTTTCCTATCTCGCTTCCGCCGACCGAAGGCGACCTGATCTTGCGGAAGCCGCCCGATTAATTGAAGATCGAGCTCGCAGAAAACTATGCTACAGTTTCCTGCTTAAAGTTGTTGATGCCTATGGAAACTGCTCCGAAAGCTGCGCCCGAGGCCGGCCGATCCGCAGTGGTGCTCTACTGCCCGGTATGCGCGGCGGAAGTCAATGATCCGCTGACCTGCGGCGATTGCTCCTCTGTAATCTGCCGACGCTGCGGAACCCCACTCGAATCTTCCGATGAATTGGCCATGGGATGAAGAGCCAGCCGATATCTTGATCCGGACATCCCGATGAATACTGCTCCGGCTCCCATGGCTATCCCAGCTGAATCTTCTGATCAACAACCGAGTCTCGTGCGTGGTCTTAGTCTGCTTGATTCCGTGCTGCTGCTGGTGAGCGGCATCATCGGATCTTCGATTTTTCTCACTGCCAAAGATATCGCCGGGCCTTTGCCCAATCCGACGTTGTTTTTTCTGGTGTGGATTCTTGGAGGAATGATATCCCTGTGCGCATGTGTCGCGTTCGCCGAACTTGGCTCAATGTACCCTGACTCTGGCGGGCAGTACCTTTACCTCCGCGAGGCCTATGGCGACCTGGTTGCGTTTCTCTATGGATGGATGCTGTTCGCGGTGGCAAATGGTGGTTCGATCGCAGCGCTCTCCGTTGCTGCCGCGGCCTACATGGGGAACATTGTTCCCTGGATGTCGCAGCAGCACGTAATGGCCAAAATCAATCTGCCGTATCCCGCGTTCGCGAATGGTCATTTCGTTTGGGCGATATTCATAATCGTTTTCACGCGTGCGCACGCGGTTGGCGTGGTGCTTATCGCCATACTCACGTGGGTCAACGTTTTTGGACTTCGCTGGGGCGCGTTTCTGCAAAATATTTCTACCTGGACGAAATTCGTCGCCATGTCATTGTTCGTTACTCTCGGATTCGCGATTGGCAAGGGGCATTGGTCGAATTTTAGCGCGCGTTCGTCGGGAGGAATGAGCCAGGGCCTGGCGATGGGATTGAGTCCAGGAGAATTGATCTCCGCTTTCGGCATCGGCTTGATAGCGGTGTTCTGGGCTTATGACGGCTGGGTTTACGTGACCTGGGTCGCTGGCGAAGTCAAAAATCCGCGACGCAATGTGCCGCTCGCGATGGTGCTGGGCGTACTGGTGGTGGGCGTGATTTATCTGGCCATGAACATGACTTATGTTTATGCCCTGCCACTGGACGAGATTGCAAGATACGAAACCATCGCTCACGCCGCCGCAACCAGGCTTTTCTCGCCGGCTGCGGCGGGCTGGCTTTCGGCAATGATTGCGATCTCGTGTTTCAGTGCCGCGGCGGCCTGCACGCTGTCGGGCTCGCGCGTTTATCTCGCCATGGCACAGGACGGCGTATTCTTCCGGCGCATGGCTGTCATCCATCCCAAATGGCGCACGCCAGCCTTCAGCCTGATCGGTCAAGGCACCTGGGCCGCAGTGCTCACGATAAGCGGACGCTACGACCAGCTCTATACCTACGTCATTTTTGGCATGGTACTCTCCTACACACTGACCGTCATCGGCCTATTCGTTTTGCGATGGAAGAAACCCGACGTTCCTCGACCCTATCGCTGTACAGGATACCCCTGGCTACCCGCGATCTATATTCTGGTCGGCGCCGCCTGGACACTCAACACCATTATCCAGAGACCGACCGAGGCATTCTGGGGTGCTTTGATTGTTCTGATCGGAGTGCCGGGTTATCTGTTCTGGAAGCGCACAGGCCGCGCCAAACCCGCCGCCTGAATTTCGCCTTGCCCATCCCGCAACTCTCTGTAATCCTTAGCGCTCACCTGCTCCTTGGTGAATAGACACTCTCGCGTGAGTAACCCAGGGCCCGAAACACGACCAGACAACCGACCGGACCAGGGGCCACTTCCTTCAGGCGGAACCCATGTCTCGATAGCCCAGACCGTCGATCGCAATCGCCCGAAACGGGTCATGGGATTTCGTGACCTGCTGCTCTTCTATGTAGTCACAGGCGTCAGTCTGCGGTGGATTGCCGCGGCGGCAGCGGCTGGGCCCAGTTCAATCGTCATATGGATCGGGGCCTGGCTTGTCTTTTACATGCCGCTTGCACTCTCTGTGATCGAACTTTCTTCTCGCTATCCAAACGAAGGCGGGCTCTATGTTTGGTCGAAACGCGCCTTTGGCGATTTCTCCGGATTCATGGCCGCCTGGACTTACTGGACTTCGAACCTTCCATACTTCCCTGCCGTGCTTTATTTTGCGGCTAGTAACGTGCTTTTTGTGCGACAGGCGCAGTGGTCGCATCTTTCCGCAAACCCCACTTTTTTCGTCGTCTTCGCGCTGGTAACGCTGGCCGTGGCCACGTTGTTGAACATCGTCGGACTCGACGTGGGCAAGTGGCTGCATAACGTCGGCGCGCTCGCCATGTGGATCCCCGTTCTGATCGTGGTTGGCCTGGGATTGCTCGCCTATCACCGCTTCGGATCGGCAACGACGTTTTCGGTTCACACCATGACGCCCAGCCTGCGCCTGAATGAGATCATTTTCTGGTCGGTGCTCACTTTTGCTTTCGGTGGATGTGAAACTGCGTCGTTCATGGCGGAAGAAATCAAGAACGCGCGACGCACCATTCCGTTGGCTCTGTTCGCGGGAGGGCTCACGGTCGCATTCTGCTACATCATCGGAACCGTCTGCGTGTTGCTGGCGCTGTCATCGTCGGAAGTCAGCGGACTGCAAGGACTGGTACAGGCGATCGCCAAGACGTCCAATCGCGTCGGACTTCCCTTTTTTCTTCCGGTGGCGGCACTTCTCATCGCACTCAGTAACATTGGCGCTTCAGGCGCATATCTCGCCGCTGTCGCGCGCTTGCCGTTTGTAGCCGGGATCGACCGCTATCTACCTCCAGCTTTTGGAACACTGCATCCGCGCTGGGGTACACCGTGGGTCGCACTGCTGACCCAGGCAGTGATTGGCGCGATATTTATTTTCCTTGGACAGGCTGGCACCTCGGTCAAAGGCGCTTATGACGTGCTGGTCAGCATGGGCGTAATTACCTACTTCATCCCGTACTTATATTTATTCGCGTCGATGTTCAAGTTGCAAAGCGAACCGGCCGGGGAAGAAATAATTCGAGTACCGGGCGGAAGGCCTGCTGCCTATGTGCTGTCGATTCTTGGATTCGCGACGACCCTGTTCACCATCGCGCTCTCCGTTCTGCCCCCGCCGGATGAACCGAATAAATCGCTGGCCGTCTTCAAAATCATCGGCGGCTGCGGAGCGTTGGTTCTAATTGGCGTCGGGCTATATTGGACGGGGAGACGGCGAGCACAGGGGATTTGGGGTTTTTCGCGTTGACAAAGTTTATGGGATCGGCACCACGTCTGACGATTGTTGTCCGGGACCGCTTGCTGATCGCCGAAATTTTTAACTATGATCCGAAGCAGTTTCTTCGGGTGTAGGACGCCTCCACTCCGTAACGCCGACCTCTGCGTGTGAAAAACCTTACACCGGCACGGCCGTCTTCCGCTTCGGATTAAAGAATGGTAGTGACACCACGGTCGCGGTCGTCTTCTTCCGTTGCGCTTCGATGGTCAACTCCATTTGCAGCTTCGTACCCGGCTTGGAATACTCGGTGGCCACGCTGGCGAGCGCGATTAACTTCTTCAACAGCGGAGAGAACGCCGTAGTCGTGGCCTTGCCGACGTGCTTGTCGGCGGAATCGGCATAAACCGGCACTGCGACACGCGACGCCTGACTGGGGGCGGCGGGTGAGAGTCCGAACTTGTCAAATTGCTCCTCCACTTCGACCCAATCCACCTCGAGTCCGACTAACTGCCGCGGTACGCCCTGTTTGTTATCTCGTCCCAGCAAGCGCTTGCCAATGAAATTCTCTTTGTCGAGATGCACCATTTTGCCGAAACCTAACTCATATGGTGAGTATTTCTGCGATGGAATCAGCGCCCTCTTGGAGCTCGTGTAATCGACCTCGATCAGCAGTAGTCCGGCTTCGACGCGCGATACATCGAGCGCCAGCATTCCTGCCGCGTGGATATCGAACTGCTTGCCTTTGTCCATCAACGCGTCCCAAACTCTAATGGCGTCATTACGCTCATTGAGCGGAATCCATATTTCGTATCCTAGGTCGCCGGTGTATCCGGTACGCGAAATATCTACCGGCACACCCGCAATCTTGCCGCTCGTTTTTCGGAAATACTTCAGATTCGTGATGTCGGCATCCGCGACCGTCTTCAAGAGTTTCGCGGAAGTCGGCCCCTGTAGCGCCAGAGCCGCGGTTTGCTCGGAGATGTCTTCGATCCGAACGTCCATATTCAGGCCGTTTTGCCGAAACCAGCGCAAGCTCGGATCGGCGGCGGTCCAGCGATACTTGTCCTCTTCGAGACGCGTAATGGTTCCGTCGTCGATGACCTTCCCGTCCTCGTCGCACCAACAGGCATAAATGACCTGGCCCACAGCGACTTTGTTGACGTCGCGCGTGATCACGCGGTTCACCAATTTGGTCGCATCCTTGCCAGTGATCAGATACTTGTAGAGCGGTGAAATATCGATCAGTGCGCACGCATTGCGGATAGCGTTGTACTCGTGCTCGTGATGCACTTCGTAGACGCTGACGGTGTAGTACCCCGACCACTCGCGATAATTCAGACTCTGACAGAGGGCAAAAGTTCTCTCGTGAAACGCAGTTCCAATGGGCAAAGGCGGCCTCGCGTGGTTTTCGACTGTTGGGTTTCCCTATTCATTCTGCGACTTCTGTGGTCGCGAAAATCTTAACCACAGGGAACACCAGTGGTTCGCAGGCAAAAATTTAACTAACTCCGACCCCGGATTATATGCACCGCGATGCTCCTACGGCAAGCGTCCTCATTAAATGACTATGAGTCAATTATGGAGCGTAAGTATATACAATACGATGTGTTCTCGATATAATGGCGAGTCATTTTCTGCTGAAGTTCCCGGCCAATCTGTTGCAATTCATCTGGATCAATTTATGCCTGCCATTTCGAGCGCTACCAAGTACGACGTGATCGTGATTGGCGGAGGCCACAACGGCCTTACCAACGCCGCCTATCTGGCGAAAGCGGGAAAGAAGGTACTGGTACTCGAGCGCCGCCATATCCTCGGTGGCGCGGCTTGCACGGAAGAGGTTTTTCCTGGTTTCAAGTTTTCCGTTTGCTCCTATGTCGTCTCGCTGCTGCGGCCCGAGATCATTCGCGACCTCGATCTCCCTCGCCACGGACTTGAGATTCTGCCACTCGACGGCACCTTCACTCCAATGCCGAACGGCGATCATCTGTGGCGCGTCAATGATCATGGCAAGACGCATCGCGAAATTGCTCGTCATTCGCGTGTGGACGCCGAAGCCTACGATGAATTCGGCAAAGCCATGCAGGCGATGTGCCGTTTCGTGAAGCCCATCCTTAGCATGATTCCTCCCGACCCGGCGACGCTGAATCCAAAAGAGTTAATGAAGCTGCTCTTCATCGGACGCCGCTTTCAGGGCATGTCGAGCGAGGACAAATACAACCAAGTCCAGCTCATGACCATGAGCGCGATCGACTTTCTCGATCAATGGTTCGAAACGGACGTGCTGAAGGCGACCATGTCGGCGTCGGGAATTATCGGAACGTTTCTCGGCGTGCGCTCGCCGGGAACGGCCTATGTTCTGCTGCATCACTACATGGGCGAGATTGACGGCGCGTTCCGTGCATGGGGATTCGCGCGGGGCGGCACGGGCGCTATCTCCGGTGCCATAGCCGGTGCAGCTCGGGAAGCGGGAGTTGAAATTCGCACAGAAGCTCCGATTGCACAAATCATGGTCAAGAACGGACGTACCACGGGCGTTGTGCTGGCTAACGGTGATGAGATTTATGCCGATGTTGTTTCTTCGAGTGTCGATCCTCGGCTTACTTTTACAAAGATGATCGAGCCCGGAAACCTCCCCGATGAGTTTATGGAGGGCGTGAAACGCTACAAGTTCCGCGGGTCTTCAGGCAAGGTCAACATGGCGCTCGACGGACTGCCCAATTTCACCTGCATGCCGGGAGTCGGGCCGCATTTGCGTGGAGCGATGTCGATCTCGCCGAGTGTCGAGTACATGGAGAGGGCTTATGACGAAGCGAAATACGGGCATTGGTCTTCCCATCCCTATATCGACATGGTGATTCCGACGCTCACCGATACATCGCTCGCGCCGCCCGGCAAACACATTCTTTCGTGCTTTGTGCAGTATGCGCCTTATAAGCTGGCTCCCGGCCTCGACTGGGATACGGAAAAGGNGAAATTCGGCGACAACGTGGTGAACACCATTGCCGAATATGCGCCAAATATAAAAGACATCATCCTGCACCGCCAGGTGGTCACGCCGCTCGACCTCGAACGCACGTGGGGGCTCACGGAAGGCAATATCTTCCAGGGTGAACTGTCGCTCGAGCAATTATTTTTCCTGCGCCCGGTCGCGGGATGGGCGCAGTTCCGCTCGCCGATTAAGAATCTTTATATGTGCGGATCGGCGACGCATCCTGGCGGCGGGATTATGGGCGCTCCCGGACGTCTGGCGGCGCTCGAAATCCTGAAAGACGGGGCGGCATAGGGCCATGGCCGAAACGCGCGATGTGATTGTCGTCGGCGGCGGACATAACGGTCTGGTCGCAGCCTTCTATCTCGCCAAAGGTGGATTCAAACCGCTGGTGCTCGAACGCCGTGCCCAGGTGGGTGGCGCAGCCATTACCGAAGAATTCCATCCTGGCTTTCGTTGTTCCACGCTCGCGCACAACGCCGGACCGCTGCGCGCCGACATAGTGCGCGACATGCAGCTTGCGCAGCACGGCCTCAGGTTGACAACTCCCGATGTGAACACGGTTTCGTTGCTGCCCGACGGCCGGGCGCTCGTGCTCTATTCCAACGCCAAGAAGGCCGCGCAGGAGATTGCCTCGTGGTCGCAGAAAGACGCTGCCTCTTATGCGGATTTTGGCGTGGGGCTCGGGAAGATTGGAAAGGTCATTGGCGAAGCGCTCTTACTCACGCCGCCGAACATCGACCGCCCGAGCAGCGGCGATCTATGGGGAATGCTGAAGACGGGCCGGTCGATTCGAAACCTGGGAAAGAAAGATTTGTATCGCGTGCTGCGCTGGGGACCGATGGCCGCCGCCGATCTGGTCGCTGAGTTCTTCGATACCGAGCCGCTCCGCGCCACCATCGCCGCCCGCGGCATCTTCGGAACCTTCCTGGGCCCGTGGTCGGCGGGGAGCGCGCTCGTGCTGCTGTTGCGCGCGGCGGCTGATCAATCTTCCAATCCGGCGCCTACTGGAGCCGTTCAGTTTCCTGCCGGTGGCATCGGCGCAATCACTCTTGCCATGGCTGCCGCGGCCAAACAAGCGGGTGCGGAAATTCGTACCGGCGCTGACGTTGCCGAGATTCGCGTGCAGGATGGCATCGCCTCTGGCGTCGTGCTGGCATCGGGTGAGGAGATTTCTGCACGAGCCGTCGTTTCGAATGCAGACCCTAAGCGAACCCTGATGCGCCTGGTCGACCCCACGCATCTCACGCCAGATTTCGTGCAGAAAATTAAGAACTACCGCTGCATGGGGACCGTCGCGAAAATCAATCTCGCGCTGTCCGCGCTCCCAGAATTCACCGCGCTCAAGGCGAAGGGTAATGGTAACCTGCTCCAGGGCCGCATCCAGATTAGTCCTGAGATCGACTACCTCGAGCGTGCTTTTGATGAATCGAAGTACGGAAATTTCTCACGCCATCCGTATCTTGAAATCACTTTCCCGTCGCTTTCCGATCCATCACTCGCCCCGGCCGGCCAGCAGGTAATGTCCATCTATATGCAGTATGCGCCGTACAAGCTTAAAAACAGCGACTGGGAAAGCCAGCGCACGGCGCTCGGGGAAACCGTGGTGAAGACGATCGCGCAGTACGCGCCGAATCTCTCGCAGATCATCCTACGCCACCAGATCATCACCCCCAAGGATCTCGAAGAAACCTACGGCCTTACCGGCGGCCATATCTTCCACGGTGAGCTTGCGCTCGATCAGTTCTTTACCATGCGTCCGCTGCTCGACTGGGCGCGCTATCGAACGCCCATTCAAAACCTTTATTTGTGCGGCAGCGGAACGCATCCCGGGACGGGTCTGACGGGTGGCTCCGGTGCCAACGCTGCGCGCGAGATTGCGAAAGCGCTCAGGAAGTAGTGGGATGACCAACTCCGTTACCCTTATCGTCTCCTGCCCGGACCGCAAAGGCATCGTTGCCTCGATTGCTGAATTTATTTTTCGCCACAACGGCAACATCCTCTTCGCCGACGAGCATGGAGACGAGGCATCCAACCTTTTTCTGACCCGGGTCGAGTTTGATCCTGCGGATTTTGATCTATCTCTATTTCCCGAGCGATTTGCTCCCATCGCCCGCGACTTTCAGATGGATTGGCGACTCGCTCGTTCGACCGACCGGCCACGCGTCGCCATTTTTGTTTCGAAATATGACCACTGCTTGCAAGATCTACTTTACCGTCACTGGAGCGGAGAACTGCGCTGCGAAATTCCGCTGATTATTTCCAATCATCCCGACAATCAACGCATTGCCGACTTCTATCACATTCCTTACTTCGTCGTGCCGGTTGCCAAAGAAAACAAGCGAGAAGCAGAACAGAAGCAAATCGCGCTCGTGCGCGAACACAAATGCAGTGTCGTCGTCCTCGCCCGTTACATGCAGGTGCTTTCGAACGAGGTCATCTCTAGCGTGGGCTCGGAAAACCTGATCAACATTCACCACTCGTTCTTGCCGGCATTTGTCGGCTCCAAGCCTTATCACCAAGCTTTTGAGCGGGGGGTCAAGTTGATCGGCGCTACGGCTCACTACGTTACTCAAGTACTCGATGATGGCCCCATCATTGAGCAGGATGTCGTCCGGATCCATCATCGTGACACGGTCGACGACTTGATCCAGAAAGGCCGCGACTTGGAAAAGCTCGTGCTTTCGCGCGCCATCCGATGGCACGTGGAGAACCGCATCCTGCTGTATGGAAACAAGACTGTCGTTTTCCAATAGGCCGCCCTGCGAAAACCGTGGTAGTGCAGTCACTTCCGTAACCACGTGACTAATTGCGCTCGGGTTCCCTTTCGGTTTTACTTAAGAAACGATTACCTTTGCACACACTGGTGCGCGATCTCGAAGGAGCTGACTTTGGTTGAGGATCCCAAATGGGAACTGGCGCTGCTTGCGACCGTGCAGAGCTTCTACCAACGGCTGCTGAGTGACCAACTCGGCGGCGAACTCCCCGCGCCCGCTGAACTCGCTCCCCATGTCATCAGTCACACCGAGGACGTGCGTTCTACCCTCGACCGGATGCATCTCTGGATACAGCTCCTCGATATGGCGATCACCCCCGCCATGCTGCGACTGGGGGTGCAATCCGATCTTGATCCCGAGGTTGCCGAGGCTCTGCTACGTTACTTTGCGCGACACCGCGACGACTCAGGCGCCAATCGGGACAAGACAGATTTGGTCGCAACTTTCCTGTTTCGCCATCCGCGCGTGGTTGGGCAATGGGAGCAGCGTGGATACGGTCTCGATGGATCGATTCCTCTTTCGCCGTTTGAAATTGCGCTGCTTGAAATACTGTCCGAGTCTGAAGCACCCACGCTCTCCGACGATGACGTACAACAACTGCGTGAGTTTGGCCCCCTGCTTGACCAGGCGAATCGATTTCAGGATTTCAGCGCGCTCATGGATTCGGGCATTATCCAGCGGGTTCGAGAATTGAAATCCAAGCTCGGGGAATCGATTTACCACCCCGGAGTGCTGGCTACGCTCGCGCCTTACAATGCCGCATTCGGCGACCGTTTTCATACTCTATTCGCCGCCGCGGCCAAAGAGATTAAAGATTTCGCTACCCGCCTGGAAGAGCTCGGCGGCAGCATCCTGAGCACAGTCGATGGCGTCGAGGTCACGGTTGAGCATGTCAATGCTCTGAATCAAGAGGCATTGCTGAAAATCGACTACAGCGCCGCTCTGGAAAAATTCCGGCGGGTCTCGCGGCTAAGAAGAGAATTAGAGCGTAGGCCGCCGATCCGTCGCGCTACTTCGGAATCCGCACTTGCCGCTCACGCGGTCGGAGGCGGAGGAGCAGCGGCGGCTCCGGCGATTGCCGCCAAGTACGTTCCTGCCGCCCTCACTCCGCAGGCGCTCTCGGTTGAAGAAGCGAAATTGCGAAGAGTGGAAGAATCCGTTCGTGTCTTCGTGCGTGTCGCCGATCCGAAGTTCCGGCAGATCGTGCCCATGCGATATTTCAACCTGATGCTGAGTCCGGCCGAGGTTGAGGCCTACACCGCCGACTATCTCGAACAGAGTGGCCCGCGTGCCGATGCTGCCCGAATGCTGCTCCGACTCGTCGCCGTGACGGCGCGCCTCACTACGGAGATTGAAGAGCTTAAGCGCTCGCGCAACTCCCCGTCCGTCTGGAAGCTGCACGCCGATTCTTTAGTTGTCCTTCTCGATCTTGCCAAGCGCCTGGTTGAAGCAGTTGATAGGCTGGCCTTGGTCATCGGGCAGCAGTCAGAAACGGAGACAAACAGTGAGCCTCTCCAAAGCTCGCTGCACAGGCTGCGAGAGCGTACCAGTGAAGCCGCGAAGCTGATCGCGACGGCATAGCCACAAAAAAATAAGGAACGGGTCACTCGCCCGTCCCCATTTTCCATCTCAGTTTGCTTGCCTCAAGTCCAAGCAGACCACCAGCTTTTAGTGAATATCGAACTGCTCCTGGTGGAGTGCGGGATCCGACTTTATGATAATCGTCTTCTTGGTGAGCTCTTCCATTTCGTTCAGCAGCTTCGCGTTGTTAACCTTGAGCGCTTTTGCGACCTCCGGGTTCACCCGCAACATCACGTCGCTGTGCTCCAGATGGTTCGCAATCTTGCGCATCTCGACGTAAATCTCGTTGCAGATGGTATTCACCGATTTCACAAAGCCAGTGGACTGACAGTATGGACATGGCGTTCCAATCGTCCGTTCGAGCGATTGCTTCACTCGTTTGCGAGTAATTGCGACCAGACCGAAGTCATTGAACTGCAGCACCTTGGACGGCGCGCGATCGGCACGTAACGCCTCTTCCAACGCCTGCATCACTTTCTGCCGGTTGCGGCGCTCGTCCATGTCGATGAAGTCGATGATGATGATGCCACCCAGATCGCGCAGCCGCACCTGCCGAACAATTTCGCGGATCGCATCGACGTTCGTCTTCACGATCGTATCTTCCAGACGAGCTGTCTTGCCGACGTACTTGCCGGTGTTGACGTCGATCGCGACCAATGCTTCGGTCTGATTGATGACAATGTAACCACCGCTCTTCAACCAGACTTTTGACTTCAGAGCCTTGTTGATTTCCTCGTTCAGCCCGAATTGATCGTAGAGCGGCGTCTCCTTGGTGTACAGCTTGACGCGCTTGACTAGCGCTGGCTGGAAGCGATTCGCGAAGCGCAGAATGCGCTCATATTCCTGCTCGGTGTCGACCCAGATGACTGAAAAATCTGAGCTCACCTGGTCACGCAGTACACGCTCTACCACATTCAGATCGTGATAGATCAGAGCTGGAGCCTTGCTGCTTTCCGAGCGCGCCTTGATCTCAGTCCAGAGATTTTTCAAAAAGCGGATATCGGCCCGCAGTTCTTCGTCGGTTGCGCCGGCCGCCGCGGTCCGTACGATGAATCCGCCGCTGCCGTTTTCGCGCTCGCTCTGGATAATGCGCTTTAACCGTTGGCGCTCTTCTTCCGAGGCAATCTTGCGCGATACGCCGGTGTGGTTCACCGTCGGCATGAAGACCAGAAAGCGTCCCGGGAGCGCAATGTGACTGGTAATGCGCGCGCCCTTCTTCGCGATGGGCTCCTTCGCAATCTGGATCAGGACTTCTTGACCTTCTTTGAGGAGTTCGCTGATTTGCGGTACAACCTGGTTTTCGCGACTGCGAAAACGCCGTCCACCACGCCTCCCCCCGCGGCGGTCTGGACCTCCGCGATCCGATCCGCGCTCGGGTCCGCGACGCTGGGTCCGCTGCAACAGCCGTGCCTCCGGTGCGGGGGCGCGCACTTCCGCGCTGGCATCGACGGTGCCATCTCCGATGGCCTCAGCCTCGAGTAGCGCCTCGGCTTCGGCCTGCGCTTCTTCCAGTTCCAACTCCTCCGCCTCTAGCTCCTCGGCTTCCAGTACAGCCTCGGGAACTACTTCGTCATTCACTACAGTTTCTGCGCCAGCCGCCAGCTCGAGGGAATTCTCTCCGGCTTCGGACTCCGATAACACTCCTCCCGCCGCTCGCGTCTCTTCTTCCAATTCCTCGAAACCTTCGTCATCACCCGGCTCTTCTCCGTAGGACACCAGATCGGCTTCCTCCTCCTCGATCTCCTGTTCCTCCATGGTGCCGTGCGCCACGTCGGGGGCAATTTGATCTGCAACCTGCGGGGCGGAAGCAAAGTCGGCTTCGCGCGCAGCGGTCGCGGGCAGGGAATAAGGCCCCGCCACAGTTCGCAGCTCGTTCCCGACTTCGGCTGATTCCGGAGGGGCGCTGGCAACGTTCCCATCTACATCGTCATCAATTTCCGCTTCGAGCACATGCTCATGCTGTTCATGGAGAGGCTCGGCGACTTCCGCCGCGAAAATAGGTTCATCTTCGGGAAAGGTGGAAATAATTGCGGCCGACGCCGGTACAGGCGGCTCAGCAGCTGCGGTCTCGGCCGGTAAAGCCGGGGACGGACTTTGGCGCTGATACTTAGAGATCGATTCGCCGGGAAGAATGATCGGCTGATATCCCGGGGGCGGTCCGTAATCGTAGTCATGACCGACACGCGCGGTTGGTGCGGGACGCTGAAATCGCGCATCCGATCCGCCTCGTGCGGGACGGTCACCCCGGTTCGAGCGGTCGTTCCGCGATTCGTGGCGCGGCTGCTCATGGCTCGGTTCCGCTCGCGGCTCGGTGCGAACTTCGCCGCGATCTGGACTGGGTCCGCGTCCGGTATTATCTCCGCGGCGTCCGCGACGACGACGGCGTCCGCGAAAGTCGCGCGAAACACCCGCTGCAGTCGGCGCTTCCGAACCTCCCGCCCCCGAGTCTCCACCCTCGACGACGTCGCTTCCGCCCTGCACGTGCTCTGCTTCCGCCGCAAGACCACCGGCTTCCGAACCGTTGCGCGGACGCACCTCAGTCGCGGGACCCTTCGCCGGGATGGCCTCATCCAGGTCTTCATCCTGCTGCTCGAGATCCATGAAATCGGAGACGTAAAGAAACGCATCGCGTTCCAGCCCGATATCCACAAAGGCCGACTGCATGCCTGGCAGCACGCGTGTAACTCGGCCCTTATAAATCGAGCCGGCTAAGGTGTATTCATTTTCTCGTTCGAGGTAAATTTCAGCAAGCTGATCATCTTCTGTGATCCCCACTTTTGTTTCGTGGGGCGTGGTCGATACAAATAATTCCTTGTTCATTTCTACTCCGGTTTTCGTCACCGGACCAGAAGCGCAAGGCGGACCAAGGGATCGATAGCGTTCAGCGTTGCTCCGGGTAGGAGCAAGCGCGGTCCCGGAGTTGTTCCCGGAGCCTACACTGCAGTGAATTGTTGGTGCTCGTCTGCACTGATCGCGTTAAGCCGTATATCAGGTCTGTGGCCACTCTCTCGCGTTCCGCAAAGGGGGCCGTTCCCCGCCTGACTGGCTTCAATCCTGTCCGGCTTTGACTTCTGCCGGCATTCTGCCCTCCTTTTTCGCGAGGGCCTTCGTAATCTGGTTTCTTATCTTATCTTTTCTGCTCAATCTTGTTTCGTGGCGCCCTTCTCATTTTGAGAGCGAGCACCCAACTTCTACCCCCGTCTTAGTTCACAAAGCGGCGCATCCTCACATTCATAACCATCCCCAGCGCCAAGAACATGAAAAGAACGGAAGACCCACCATAACTCATGAGCGGTAGAGGTATTCCGGTGACAGGCATAAAGCCTACCACCATGCCAACGTTGACCAGAATATGGAAGCTAAGCACGGCCACCACACCCATCACCAGAAATGCCCCGGCGCGGTCGGGCGCCGTTTGTGCATTCTGAGTCAACCGCATCAGCACTATAAAGTATAACAGCAGAACCGCTAGCGCCCCTACGAACCCATGTTCTTCGGCAAATGCGGCAAAAATAAAGTCGGTTTGTGGCACAGGCAGAAAAGCCAAATGTGTCTGCGATCCCTGGCTGCTCCCCCAGATTCCACCCGACCCCACCGCAATCAGGGATTGATTCACTTGATATCCGGAGCCCTGGCGATCCGCATCCGGGCTAATAAAACTCGTCAACCGCTCCTTCTGATAGGACTTCAACACCTTGACCCAAGCTACTGGAACCAACAAACCCGCGATCATCAGCACAATCAGCGCCTGCTTCCAGCGCAGGCCGCCGAGGAACAGGCCCATGATCGCCACCGGCAGATACGTCAGCGCTGTCCCCAAATCCGGTTGTGCCAACACCAATAGCATGGGAAAGCCGACGATCGCGCCAGCCTTCATAAAGTCCAGCCACGACAGCTCTCGCTCATGCAGGTCGGCAAAATACTTCGCCACGGCCAGAATCAAGATAAGCTTCACCCACTCGGAAGGCTGAAAGTGGCCGCCACCCGGCATCTTGATCCAGCGCCGAGCGCCCAGGTATTTCTGGCCGAACAATCGGACCGAGATCAGAGAAACCAGGGATGCAATGTACATCCAATGGATTTGTTCAAGCAAAGCTTGATAGTTGAACAGGCTGACCAGGAACATGGCGCCTATGCCCGCAAGAATCCAATAAATTTGCTTGATGTGGGCCCCGGCAAATTTGGTGTGCTCGGTCGCACTGTGAATCTGCACCACACCTAGCGCACAGATCACCAGCACGAAGCCCATCAGTACCCAGTCGAAGTCTCGGTAGGAAACGTAACGCGACATGAATTCAGTCGCCGACCCCAGAACAACTCATTGGTAATCACTCATTGAACAACTGAAGAACTCGTTCTGGCAAAATTACTGGCAGGGATTCGTCGGGCACGCAGGACTCACCGGACTTTCATTGCGAGTCCAGATCCAGATCGCACCTACGCCAATGGCGGCCAAGCCGCCATAGACCACTGGCGCCGAACTCATGACCCCTCCACTTGCCGCCGTCGCTGCTCCGGCCTTCCGGCGCTTTTTCTTCTTCTTCTCCGCATCGGTCGTATCGTCGCGCGTGGTTTCCTGCCCCTGGGCTACGGTCGTCGTTCCTTTGTCATCCTGTACCGTCAGGTCGCCCTTGTTGGCCGCGATTTGAACGCGGCCATCAACATCGGTCACTTGAAACTCGGTCCATGAATTGGCTACCGGCTTCACCGTAACATCGCCCGCTCGCGCTGCGAGTCCGTGCGAAGTCGTCACGCGCACTGAACCATGCTCCAGCTCCACCGACGCTGGACCTTCAAATTTCACTAGCGAGTCCGCCAAGACCATCACGCTCGATCCGTTCGCTTGAATGCTGGCCGTCGAATCGGCACGCGTCTGTAACAAGTCTCCGGAAAAAACGGCTGCCGATTTCGGCACGTCGCTGCCATTCAACCACGCCGCACCGTTCGTGTACAACATGGCCGATGCCGTCTCTCCCGCCAGCATTACCTGCGCCGGAAAAACAACTGCCAGGAAACAGCACACAGCAGACCGAAACGCTGACTGTGACATGAGTTCGGATCACTCCCGCAATTCTCGATTTTTGCTATCGTAAGCCGTAAAGGATTACAGGTCAATGCGTTTGTTGTCCTCGGTGCACTCCTGAGTCACTGCCGCGACGCAGCTATCCGCGACCGGACAGCCCAGGAGCATCTCGCCGCTCACCCCTTCAATATTAACAGCCAACCATTGATTCGGTGGATGGTTGCCGGAAACTTTCAGCTTCAGGTAATTGTCGGTCAGGGCCTCGGTGTGATTCGCTCCTCCGGACTGCAGCGTGATTGCATCGACCACGGTCCCTACCTGCATACGCATAAACGCTGCATTCTTCTTGGATGCAATCTCCCGCAGCACCCGGTTCCGTCTCCGGGCTAAAGTTATCGGTACCTGATCAGGCTGCAACGCGGCCGACGTTCCCGGGCGCGCCGAATAGGTGAACACATGCAGATAAGTAAATGACAGCCCTTCGATCATGCACCGGGTTTCGTCGAACTCCGCTTCGGTCTCGCCCGGAAAGCCCACCATCACATCCGCGCCGAGCGCAGCGGTTGGCATCGCCGCTCGAATCTTTTCGATCTTTTCCCGATAATGCCAAGGTCGATATTTGCGATGCATTCGCCGTAACACCGCATCGCTTCCGGACTGCATGGGCACGTGCGCATGCTTTGCGATGCGCTCAGAAGACGCCATCAGTTCTATTAGGTCATCACTCCAATCCATAGGTTCGATGGAACTGATGCGCAATTTCTGAAGAGAAGTCCGATCAAGAATGGCGCGAATCAGAGACTCGAGTCGATGGTCGTTCGCAGTGGGCCGTTCGCAATTAAATATTGGTCGCTGGCCGTCACTCATGGAACTGAAAGATCCCGGTTCGCCGATGACCGTCGACCGACTGGCAGCAACCAGATCGCGTCCCCACCGCCCGAGATTGATCCCCGAAATCACAACCTCACGATAACCGGCATCGACGAGCGTCTGAACTTCGGCAATGACACGCTCTTGCGGTAGCGAACGGCTCTGTCCGCGGACATACGGAATCACGCAAAACGAACATCGATTGTCGCATCCATCCTGTATCTTCAGATTTGGACGTGTCCGCTCGTTGGCCGCCTCAAATACCGGAGCGGCGAGCAGTTCGGTATGGGCAAAAATATCCCCGACGATCACTCTACGGATTTGATCCTCTGAACTTTGACCTCTGTCGGTAGAAAATTGTGCAGCAGAAAGTTGGGCGAGCGGAACGAAACGGGGACTTGAGGAAGTTGCGCGAGGAAAAACTTCTGGCGCGGAAAAAGAAGAGACCGCAATCTCCGCCGCCTGGTGCTTGTGCGAATTACCCACGACCCACGTCACGCCCGGAAGCGCTGCTACTTCTTCCGGCGCCCGCTGAGCATAGCAGCCCGTCACGAGAATGCGGCAATTTGGATTCACTCGCTGCAATCGCCGAATCGACGCGCGTGCGTCTTTATCCGCGCCCTCGGTCACCGTGCAGGTGTTCATGACAACAATTTGAGCGTCGAGAGCCGACCCGGCGCGCTCCATTCCCTGCTCCAGAAATTGCCGTTCCAGCGCAGCTCCGTCGGCTTGCGTAGCGCGGCAGCCAAAATTCTCTATGTAGAAGCGAGCCACGCTCCTATACTAACCGAGTGGACGCTGCGGCTAAAGATCACCGTGATCTTCAAAGACCGATCGTCCAACCTTGATCGTCGTAACAGTAAGCACGAGACAGATGATCGGCCCATGAGGATCATTGCGCGCTGGTTCGGAGCGCACTGCATCTCCAACTCCTCGTAAGAGGTGCAACATGAAACGTCGCATTCTTCTCGTTGATGATGATCTCGCAGTCCTTCTGACCCTCAGGGCGGTTCTCGAGCTTCAAGGATTTGAGGTGGAAACCGCCGGCAGTTCCGCTGAAGCCCTGGCACGCATGGAATCCGGCGTTTACCAGATGATCATCAGCGACTTGCGTATGGAGACCGAAGAAGCCGGCCTCGAAGTCATCCGCGCCGCGCGACGACAGCCCTACGATCCAGCAACCGCTCTGCTCACGGCTTATCCGCCCGCGAGCGAGCGTTCCCGTGGACAAGGCCCTCGGGATGGCGAAGATTGGATCGGCGAAAACTCGGAATCGTTACTTATCAAGCCACTCGGCACCCGTGATCTTCTTCGCCAGGTCGAAGCTCTGCTCATTCGCCACGCGGACCGCCAATTTAGCAGGCGCAAGTCCGCCTCATAGGCGCAGGAAAGCTACCGCCCCGCTGGATCGATATCCGGCTGGCCCCGAATTCGTAAAATTCAGAAAATAATCAGGCGCTAGCGACCTGCCGCCCGTGCTGAAAGCACTCCCGGCACAACACCGGCCGTCCTTGCGTCGGCCGGAAAGGTACCGTAGTTTCTTTCCCGCACTGCGAACAGTTCGTCCTGGTCTCAGTCTTCGCGTACGAATGCCCGCGCGACGGCCCGTGCGACGAAGCCCCAACCATTGCCACTCGTTTGCCCTTGCAATTCTTGCAGCGTTTGGGTTCATTCTTGAACTGCTTGTCGTGGAAGAAAAGCTGTTCACCCGCTGTGAACACGAAGTCCGTGCCACAATCTATGCACTTCAAAATCTTGTCCTGGTATTCCATTGGAGAGGCGCTCCCATTCCGCGTCCCTGCTCTGCACGGGAGACCCGAATAGGGAAGGATCCGGTTCACATCGTGGGCAGGAGATTTACATCCCCCTCATGTTGCCCCTTGGATTCGGCCCGCCATGCGGTGTGCACCGCATGGATACTGAGTTGCCAACTTACGTCAAATGCAGGAAAAATCTAGAACAATTTTCATTTCGAACCATGTTCGTTTTCGAATCCATCTTCGTTTCGATTCATCTCGGCTGCGATCTGGCTTCGCGACGATCCAGCCTTAGGATGATCCAGCTTGCTTACAATCGAGCTTAACTACGAACACGTTCAATCCGAACAATTAGGAACGGGCCGCCCATCAGCGAACGGCCCGTCTTATCTTCAGTCCCGCTCTTTGGTCCTGTTCCTTAGTCCTGTTCCTTACGTGCTTTCTTGCGGCTGCGCTTGCGAGCCAATGCTTCCTTTACTCGCTTCCTCTCGCCGGGTTTAAGGTAAAACGAGTGACGCTTTACTTCTTTAATAATATCCTCGGTTTGTACCTTCCGTTTGAACCGCCGAAGCGCATTTTCGAGGGATTCACCCTCTTGAAGTCGAACTTCCGCCAACGGACTACACCCCCCTGCCCGTCCTAACTGGACCTGTTAGTTATGGCAAGCATTGCCCTCATAAGTCAAGTGGAATGTGCAGAAATCTTCACATCCCCTCAAAAATTTAACCCCGTCGAGAATTGCATCTGTCGCGGGCGAAACGAAGCTGATGGTTTTGATTAAAGTTGTAGGTTCCTGATAACAAGCGGGATAATACGGCCTCGACGGATGGCAAGTATTCTCCAAAATGTGCTGCAGGAATTATCGAAGCCGTTGTCATTCAGTTCGCACCTCTTAAGTTGTATCGTGATTCGATAAGTTGAAGGACGCTGCCGTCAAGTCAAGCTGATAACGTCCACCCACCTTCCCCTTCCAACCTCAGATCCGCAGTTCGGAAGTCCGGACTAACAACTGCGTCGCGTCGCAGACCCGCCCGCCAACCTCAAAATCCTACTAGTATTTTCGACCGTTCATATATCTCGCTGAAAATATTAAATCTATTGTCATCGTCTCGAAACTTACATTGGTGTCGCTGAATCGACTGGCGCAGCGCTTGAATCCAGGGCACTGCGCCGTCAACGACAAGGTGGCTGAACTCGCTTAAAGAATCCTGCCGTCCAAAGACCTAATCGTAGTCGGCATAGGGACCATTTCGCTTGACCACACGCGGAGAAACATGTCGCGGCATAGGGAAGTTCCGCATGCCGCGAGGCAAGTCCGAGGAGAGCTTCAGCGACTCACGTTCTGCGTCATCGTTCCCGAACTCGCTTTGTGAAAAACGTCGCCAGCATAACTGGCCTTGATCGAGTATTTATAGGGTTTGGGGAAAGAGGTGGTAAAGCTCGCTATGCCATTGGTCGTTGTACTTGTTCCTAGAGTGGTCTTGTCATGAGAAAAAGTCACTACGGAGCCGTTGGGCACGGCCGTGTCTGAGCCAATCGTGGCTATGAACGTCACTGACTGATCGACCTCCGACGGGTTGGGCGACGATGTGATCGTAGTAGTCGTACTGGCCGGGACGCTGTCGTTCAGAAACACTGCAAGGTTTGGGCCAGAACTATTGGTCGCTACAGCATCAAGTTTGTGGTCGGAGTTCAAATCCGCAACGGCCACGGAGGGTGAGTAACCTCCTTCCGTGTAGTAAGTGACGGCGGACTGAAAAGTGCCATCGCCGTTGCCCAGCAGCACCCCAACCAGTCCGAAGGAAGTGCATGAGTTGCTGTCGCACTCGGCCACGACGAGGTCAAGAAAGCCGTCGCCATTCACGTCGCCCGTGGCCACGCCGTTGAGTCCTGCGCCACCCGGATCGTAACTGACCGGGGACTCGAAAGTACCGTCGCCGTTGCCAAGCAGGACGCTAAGTCCCGTGCCGGCGACCGCGAGATCCAGTTTGCCGTCGCCGTTAAAATCTCCGATCGCGAGCGCACGCGCCTCGACTTCGCCTGAGTTAGAGATGATGGGGGGCTGGAAAGTGCCGTCGCCGTTGCCCAGCATCGTGGTCACGGTTTGGTTCTGAACGGCGACCACGAGATCGGGGTGACCATCCCCATTGATGTCCGTGATCACGACCGAGGTAGCCTCCGCGTTGGTGGTGTGGATACCCGGAGAGTGAAAAGTGCCGTCGCCCTTGCCCAGCAGCACACCCACTGTGCCATGGCTGCAACCCTGGGAACTGGAGCAATAGTTGGCCACCACCAGATCCGGATGGCCGTCGCCATTCAGGTCCGCGACCGCGACTGAAGCGGGATAAAATCCGCCGGGGTTGTACGTGACTGGATCCTGAAAGGTGCCGTCGCCATTGCCCAGGAGGACGTTCACACCGCCATGCTTGCAATTGCCGCCGGTCGGACAGTATACGGTGACGACGAGGTCCGGAATCTGATCACCGTTTACGTCCGCAATCGCAATCGAAAGAGGTTCAGTGCCGCCGGCACTGTAAGTGACGGCCGACTGGAAGGTGCCGTCGCCGTTACCCAGAACCACACCCACTGTATCTGAGTCCGGGTTCGCCACTGCGAGATCCAGCTTGCCGTCGCCGTTCAGATCCGCGATGGCGAGGGAGCCGGCGCCAGTTCCTCCGGAGCTATAGTTCACCGCTGCGGCAAACGGGCCGGCCAGCTTTTTGGCCGGAACCGAGTGTGAGGACTGGGCCGCCGCGAGCCCGATCAGGACGATCGCGAACATAAGAACGGAAAACAAGCAAACGACGTGGCGTGACTTCATATGTGCCTCCAGAGACGGCGGGGTTGCGAGCAGTCTAGCTCGATTCGGATTGCTGCTCGGGTCGTTCGCAGGGGAAGAAAAAGCGTCCGGCGGATTATGCTCCGACCGGAGGAAGGCGTCAAGAAAAAGTGTTATCCATGTCAACCGACAATAGATGGGATGAGAAGGTCGACCCCCGATCACGGATGGCGTTAAGCTACCGGTGATCAACGCACTCTAAGGTGCAATCACAGTAGATAAGGAGATCGACCCTTGAAAGAGCATAGCAATTCTGGAAGGAAGAGTGAACCGACATCGAGGCGGGC
>JGI12635J15846_10000523_pt1 | contig 32897 bp, 26 predicted proteins | sample BlaSpr_A8_OM2_M2_FD_15846 | JGI IMG/M metagenome (IMG submission 15846)
AATGACTGCTGTGCTCATGCGGTTCGCCCTCGGCCGCTCTTCGGCGGCTCAGCGAATGTAACAAGGCGAGTTAGCGGTCGTCACGCATGCTTGCCGAAAACTCACGATAAGTCATTGGCGCATTGGCAAATGTCTTGAACTGTGATTCCGACGGAGTTCCAATATCTCGGTAGTCCATCCGGCCCTTTGCGAACACCGAGGCAAGCGATGCTCGCCTGTCGTCGGCCCACTCCTCTAAGATCGTTGTCGCGCCGTAACTGTTCGCAAGGAAAGATAGACGACGCTTGAACTCTTCGTTTTGAGCGTGCCCAACATCCTGCAACGCGTGAGCAACGCCCAGGAGAACCACCAAGCGGCGTGATTCCAGTTCAGCGCGCAACTCGCTTTCCAATTGGATCATCTGCTCATCATGCTGCTTCCGCAACTCGTCGAATTCCGCCCCTTCATGGCGCGGCAACCATTTCTCCGCTTTTAGCTCGTCGATCCGGCTCTGCACGAGCGCGGCGACGCCTGTCACTGGTTTCTTCATTAGCGGAGGCTCCAGATCATTATGAACGTCGGCCTACTCACTACGTCCAGAATCAGGCCAGAGAAGACCTGGCGCCGGAGAACATTTACATGAAACGTACGATCCGGCGCAGTGATCGCAGAGATGTGCGCACGTTTCGGATCACTTAGTTGGCACACGGGCTGGCCGAAAAAAAGATTCTCGGAAGTCGGCAAGGGAATCTGCTGCCAGCGAAGCGTCACAGCGGTGAAAAAGTCTCTCGTGTTTCTCTCGTGTTAGCTCACGACTCAGCGGCGGCCCGCACGAATACTGGGGCTGAAACACGCATTTGACGCGCCTCCACGAGTGTAAGCTATTGATAATGTGGGAGGATTTGCAAATTACGAATACGCTGAGCGGTCTGTTAATGCGTTGGAAAATCTAGTAGACTCACACGCACACGGTGGAAGTCGTTCAAATCCTACTGCGCCCACCATTTCCTTTTTTGGTTTTGCAGGGCAATCAACCCCGAGAGCCCAACCCACAACTCAACCCACAGTCCAGTTCTCACTGGATCATCTCCGAAGCCATCCCCAATTCTTTCGTTCGGCGTCAGGGGGTATCCCCCTGACGGAGCTTACAGGGTGCAACCACGACCTCAATGGCCGGTCGTACATGGATGAGGTGAAGATCTCGCGTCGAGAGGCAATCGTCGGCTTTCCATACTAGCCGGTTACTTCTTCGTCGTAGCGGCCTCCTGGAGCAACTTCATGCCGGTCCGGAACGCCTCCGGCGTGATGGCCTTCTTGTAGACGTTCAGCGTCGTCGTCATCGACTTGTGACGGAGCAACGCTTGCGCGACCGCGTAGTTTCCGCCCGTAGCTTCGATGACGGCGGTCGCTGCACATCTCCTGCCAGCGTATAGCGACTTCCAGGCGACGCCGGACTTCTTCGGGATGCGATCGCACTCCGCGCACCGCTCCACACCTTCGACGTGCGGCCGGATCACGCGCGCGATCAGGTTATGGAGATCGACCGGGGTGTCGTTCCTCGACGGGAAAACCCATCCTTCCGTCGGACTCTTTGATCGCTTGCGCCACAGTTCCAGCGGGATCCTCACTTGGTCGATGATCGGAAGCGTCGCGATCGACTCCGGCGTCTTCGGTGTGCCGACGTTTCCCCGTACAACCGATCTACGGACGTGAACGCTATCCTTGTCAAAGTCCTCCCAGCGGAGAGCTGCGATCTCACCAGGACGTAGGCCAAGGAAGCAGGAAAGAGCCATTACGAGCTGAGCATCGACGTGATCGACCAGCGCGGAGATGATATTCTCAACTTCTTCGAGCGTATAGTGTTGGGTTTGTTCCGACTCCTTGCAATCCTTCGGAATCTTTACGCGCCAAGGATTCGCGCCCTTCCTCAGTCCGCGCTCGATCGCTTCGCTAAACATCGCACCGGCAAGGCCGCGAATGTGCTTCAGCGTGCTACTCACCTGCGTCGTCTTGAGGCTCGCAAGGAAAGCGCGCGCCTGATCCGCCTGGTACTCCTGGAGCGTGCGATTGCCGAAGTGTCCCTCTAAGAACTGATTCCAGATCTGTTTGAAGCCTCGGACGGTGGAAGGCTTCATGCCGCGGCCTTTGTATTCGTGCTCGCAGTAGTGGAGGTACTTCGTCCAGAAGTCCGTGATCGGCATGTCCTCGACGACCACCATGTCCTCATTGACGGTGCTCATGAAATCAGCGCAGAGCTTCTGGACAGCCTTCGATGTGGCCGAGTAGCGTACTCGATCCTTGGCGCACAACCGGTGACTGCGACGGACGCGGATAGTTTTCCCCTCCTTGATTTCACTTTGATAGTATTGAACGTGGAAGGCTGAGAATGCTTCGTAGACGTGACCACGCTGGTAGCGGCTCATCTGTAGACCTCCAACAGGTCTCAGTATACCAAATAGCAGATGAAAAGCAGATTACCCGCGGGTCGCAATCTAGTAAATCTTTTGTTTACAACGTGGCGGTGTAGCTCAGGTGGTTAGAGCGACGGTCTCATAATCCGTAGGTCGTAGGTTCGAGTCCTACCGCCGCCACCAGATTTAATACTTGCAAGAGATCCGCAGGCTTCTCCATTTCGCCTGGCTGCGCGGGGGTTGCGGATTGTTGCGCAGTTCTTTCCGCCTTCTCGACAGGGACCTCGTCCGGACGGTCCACAGACGACACATCGGCACCGGGGGTCAGATGGCGTAAGTGTCCACCGTGACCTGAATTGAGCTCCTGCATAGATCTGCTTGCCGTTCACATGTTGGCGATTCCTCGGATCGTTCCACCACCATGCTCGTACTCCCGTCGGATCTGCTCGTATAGCTCCACCTTGGCTCTCCTGTCCACCTGTCCACCAGTCCTCCCTTGGGGCGGCTAAGCCCGAAGCAGAGTCCACGGTATACGGTTTTCGGTAGGGTGGGGCCAAATCAAAGTATCGAAGGGGGCCAAATCAGAGTATCGAAATCAGCAAAACAGCCAACACACTTAATTGACATGACTGCCCTTATTTTGGCTCCATAAATGCCCCACAGTCTATTACTCAGCACGGTTTAGTTCATTACGTTGTAAGTACCTCATCGTCCATGCACATCTGCATAGGACGACTCTCGGGCGTTGGCTGGGAAGGCCATCTGGGCATGGGGAAAGCTCGCCGATGCGACGGCCGACCAAAAGCTGAGGTCACTGGCAGAGTCAGGTGACTCAGTAATACAGGCTGACGCTCGAAAGCAACTCTACCGCAGAAGCGGCCAGGTGACACTCGAGGAACGCGAGCGCAGAGGCGCCTCGTCGAGCGCGTCGACAAGGAAAAGGATCACACAATACGCACGCGGCTGCTCCAACAATCGAAGGAACTGAACGAGCGGCAACAAGCAGCAGAGCAAAGGTGGATAACAGACCAAGGATGGGGTGCTGCTCCGCGGCGAGACGCGTGACTGCCTACTGTTCAGCGAGATTTTCGCAACCAGCGTTGACCTTCGACGGGAATAAACTATGAGGAATGAGTGGATTGACCCGGGGCCGGGGCTGATTTGACCGAAGCAGCCCTGAGGCCCGGTCTCAGGGAATATTTGAAAAGACAATACAGAGCGCGGAATCCGTCTTTCCAACCGACCTTCTTGCCTTCTTCGTAAGTACGGCCCGAGTAACTGATTCCCACTTCATAAATCCGCAGATTTCCACGCGCCACCTTCACCGTGATTTCTGGCTCGAATCCAAACCGGTTCTCCTCGATTGGGATTTGCTGAATCACCTCGCGACGAAATACCTTGTAGCAAGTCTCCATGTCCGAGAGGTTGATGTTGGTTAAGCAATTGGAAATCAACGTAAGTAGCCAGTTGCCGACCGAGTGCCAGAAATACAGAACCCGGTGTGAACCACTTCCCATGAAGCGCGAACCGTAGACAACGTCCGCCTTGCCTGCGAGCAGGGGATCAAGCAACTGAGGATAATCCATGGGATCGTATTCCAGGTCCGCATCCTGGATAATGACAAAATCGCCCGTCGCCTCCTGAATACCGCGGCGCAGCGCTGCACCCTTACCCATATTGTGCGGTTGCAGGAATATTCGAAGCTGCGCGTGCTGTTTCTCGAGTTCGCCGAGGATTTCGCGCGAACCATCGTGCGAACCGTCATCCACACAAAGCAGCTCAATCTCCATCGGCACGTTCAGGACTCTCTCAATTATTGTGCGCAGCGTCGGTCGTTCATTGTAGACGGGCATCACAACCGATAGCTTCATGCAGAAAATCGTAACAATGTGTGCGCTTTAACACAATTGATTGTTACCTCCGATTTCCCTCGGACACGAAGAGACCAGTGCTGTATTCCGTCGTCCTTTGTTCGTGGCCTTAGCGGTGACGCGCACTGGCGTGGCATGCCGTGCCGAGCGTGATCAAGTTCTCCCCGGAATCGTATCCTGAATGGTTGCGGGAACCTGGATTGGAGCACTCCCCCTGACAAATCGTAGCCCTAACTCAGCTGAGCTAAAGCCGCCACTATGAATCGCGGCGTTCTAGTTTGGGATGATTTTCTGGCCACACTTATAGCGTGCTCGTTACCGTCGTGACCTTGCCCCACGCTCGAGGCTGGTACTAAAGTCAGATGCCAAAGGCATACCCATTCCAGACAGACTTAATCCCCATGGTTCCCACGCTCAAAGCGGAAACTAATTCGCAAACTGTGGCTTCGTCTTGGAATGGCGTTCGCTTGCCGGTCATTGTCGTATTTACGGTTTTTCTGGTCGACGCTTCCAGGCTGGTGCTGGCGGTTCGGCGCTATTGCGTGAACCTCATCTTCTGGGACCAGTGGGACTTTTACACGCCTCTTTTCAATCAAGCTTCCCTTTGGCAGATTTTCACCTGGGAGCATTCCCCCCACCGCGAGGGCATCGGGCTAGTGCTCGACAAATTTGTCTTGCAGGCAACCCGCTGGGATTCCCGAGCCGAAGCGCTGTTCATGGTGGCGGCATTGTTCGCGGCGGGGGTCGTCGCGTTAAGTGTGAAACAAAAGCTGTTTGGCGGCCTGAATTACAGCGATGTTGTGATCCCTTGCCTGTTCCTGACCTTTGCCCAAATCGAAGTCTTGGTCGGGGAAGAGAATCCTTCATATTCTGCAATACCAGAGTTGCTCATTGCACTTTACTGCCTGGCATGGATGCTTCGGAAACCAATTACTCGATATGCCTCTGTCATCGCACTCAACTTCCTGCTGATCTACACGGGGTTCGGGTTTTTCATGGGTGCGGTAACCATTGGTGTTCTTCTATTCGACCTGCGACGCACCCTCCGCTCGGAATCCAATTCACCCGGCTTTCCTGCGGTGGCGCTCTTGCTCGCAACCGGGTCCTTGGCGAGCTTCTTCTATCACTATCGCTGGAATCCGGCTGTGAGTTGTCATTTTCCTGATGCTCATCTTCTGCACTACCCGTGGTTCATCGGACTCATGATGTCCTATTTCTTGGGGTTCCGGGCGGTAGTTCTGGCATCGGTGGTTGGAAGTCTTCTCGCGTTCGCGGCGGTTGCGATCCTTATCTGGCACGGCATGCGTCTGTGGCGCAACCGGGAATGGTCCCCCGCCGATCTGATGGTCGTCATACTTCTCAGTTTTTCCCTGCTCTTTGCCGCCAACGCGTCCTTCGGAAGAGTATGCCTGGGCATGCCTGAGGCAGCGCAATTCTCGCGCTACATGGGATTGCTGGCGCCGGCGTTTTTGGCGATTTATTTCCATCTGCTCACCCGAGGGAAAAGCGCAGTCCGCACCCTTCTGATCGCGGTGTTTGTGATCGCGCTGATTCCCGGCACCCTGCGGCTGCCCACCGGATATTCCCCTCAGGTTGTGAGCGATGGAAAGCAAGCGTGGAAGACGTGTATCCTCCAAACCGGAAATATCTACTATTGCGATCATGTCACCGGATTCCCGGCCTATCCCGATCCGAAAAAGACGCAACTGGTCGAAAAATTGCAGTTCCTGCAGAAAAACAATTTGAACCTGTATTCGGGGGATCGCTAAAGCTGCCTGGTGTCCGCCGGACGATGTTTTGCTCAGGCTGGCTTCGCGATCTCGGCCAAGGGCGGTTCGTGGAGCTCTGTCGCGCCGCCAAGTTTGAGGTGGGAGACGATGGCGTCCGCTACGGTCTGAGCGTTTTCGGGATCCAATAGATTCCGGCGGTGCGCATCCACATATTGTGTGTGCAAGTTGCCGGGAACGACTGCGAGCCACCCCGGGAGCAGATTCAGATGAGGAGGGCGTTCAGAAGCCAATAGAAGGAGGACTTTTCCTTCGTATCTTTGAGGGCGGTAGGCAAGAACCGCAGCATGGATCATTTCTCTCGCCACTCTTATCTCGCTTCGGACGGCTTTTGAGGTGCGGGTGAGATGTTTGTGCAGACGCTCCCGCAGGTAGACGAGGCTGATCCGGAGCCCAAGGCGGGCAGCTCTTCTCACTGCGTAGGGCAGATAGCTCAACTTGGGCGTCAGTGATTCGGACAATTCCAGGTACGCAGGGTTCGGCGCGTCCAGCAGCACAAGCAACGACACCTCTTGTCCAGCGGCCCGCAGTTGCGAAGCAATCTCGTAGGCCAGGATGCCGCCGGCACAAAAACCTCCAATAATGTAGGGGCCTTCGGGTTGGATCGCCCGAATCTTGCGCAACAGGCACGCGGCGAGGCTTTGCAGAGTGGGAGCCTCGCCCAGTGCTGCGAAATCCTCTGCCGTTAGCAAGACGAAGAGGAATGGTTGATCGGCTCCGAGCACCTTGGCCAAATTTATATTGAGATAGTGTACCCAGAAGATGTTGTTGCGAGTTCCATTGCGCTGCAGCTCAAGAACTCCGGGCGGCAACCCGGGCTTATCTCTTACAATTCCCTGCGTGAGCTCCGCCTGCCGGCGAAGGGTGGGATTCTGAAAAAACTCAGTAATCGGGATGTGCCGCCCGAATTCGGTGGCAATGCGTTGCTGCAAAGTGTCAACCAGCACTGGATGGCCGCCTAGGTCGAAGAAGTTGTCATCGAGCTTGACCTGCTTTTGTCCCAGAAGCTCCGTCCAAATCATGGCGAGGCGTTGTTCGTTGAGCATCGTCCCCACCAATGGGGCCATGCGCTCAACCGTGGGCGCTTCGAAGAGCTGTTGCAGTGACAGATCCACACCGAACGCCTCCCGCACGCGAATCACGAGCTGCATGCCCAACAGAGAGTGCCCGCCGGCCAGGAAGAAATTGTCCTCCGCCACAACTGCATCATTTTTCAGCAGCGACCGCACCATGGTGAGGAGCTTTTCCTCGATCTGTGAGGCAGGCCCCTTCGTGGGCGTTCCCGGCAGCAGGTTCGCATCCGTTGGCCACGCCAGCATCGTGAGATCAAATTTCCCGTTCCCCGACAAGGGAAGGGCGTTCAACCGTACAAACCGGGCCGGGATCATGTAGTCCGGCAAACTGCGACGCAAGTGCTTCTGCAGCTCGCGTGTGGTGGGCACATAGGCACTCTTGGTGGGAAGAACATAAGCAACCAGCTGGTTTTCCCCCGACTCGGAGACTCTGGCGAGCGCCGTGGCAAACTCGATGCTGGGGTGGCGAGAGAGGATGCTGGCGATCTCATCCAGTTCGACTCGCTGCCCGCGAATCTTGGTTTGCCGGTCGAGGCGTCCTCGAAACTCGATTTCTCCGTCCGGCCGCAGAATTCCGCGATCTCCCGTGCGATACATGCGAGCCCCCGGAACCCCTGCGAAAGGATCGGGCAGAAAACCTCGCTCGGTCAAATCGGGCAGGTTGCGATATCCGCGGCCGACACCGCTGCCGCCGATGTAAATCTCGCCAGCAGTACCTTCGCGAACGGGCTCACCTTGCTCGTTCAGCAGGTAGATGCTTGTGCCGGTGATTGGACGACCAATCGGCGCCACTTTAGATCCAGGCTTGAGCCGGCAGGATGTAGCAACCACGGTGCATTCGGTGGGTCCATAGTTGTTGACCACGTCGAAGGGAAGCGGGAGGGATGGAACGCGGTCGAGCGCATCTCCTCCGGTGAGCAGCAGGCGCAGTGCTGTCGTGGCCGGCCAATCCATGGCCATCATTGGCGCCGCATGGACGGTCGGAACGAAGGCGATCGTCACCCGCTCGCGAATCAGCCATTTCTGCATGAACTCTGCCGATGAGCGCGTCGCCTCGTCGGCGAGGCATAGGGTCGCTCCGGCGGCCAGGTGCGGCCAAATCTCCCAGACCGAAGCGTCAAATCCAAGACCGGCAAGATGACTGGCGCGATCTTGTCGGGTGACATGAAACGCGTCGCGGTGCCATCGGATGAGGTGAGAAAGATTGGCGTGGGTAATCTCGACGCCCTTGGGGATTCCAGTCGATCCCGAGGTGTAGATCACGTAGGCCAAGCTCTCCGGGGAGACGGACCTAGAGGGCGCTTCCGGAGCGGCCGCGATGGCGGCGGCATCGCGGCCGGGATCGATGCCGCGCGCTTTGACCTCAAGGCGATCAAGAAGCGCCGCTCGAGCCACCAGCGCCGCGGCCCCTGATTCGTTTACGGCAAAGCGCAAACGCGAATCTGGCCAAGCGGAATCGAGGGGCACATAGGCAGCGCCCACCCGCATAATTCCGAGAGCGGCAACGATCCAGTCGACCGACCGCTCCATACAGACGGCCACGGTGTCGCCAGATACGATGCCGAGATCTGTCAGGTGGCCGGCAAAGTGGTCCATCCTGCGACCGAGCTCCTGATAGCTCAACTGTTGATCGCCACAACTCAGCGCAATCGAATGCGGGCAGCTGTCCCGTAACTCTGAGATCTGTTCGGTAACGGGACGAACATCTCTCGCTAGTGTGTGCATGCGTCTCCTCTTCGCAAGCTCAAGAGAAATTGGGAACAATGCTTGTTAAAGCTGCAAAGAGCGGCTATTGGAGTACCCCTCGCGTGACCCAATCCTTGGCGAGTCGCACGGATGCCGCGTTCGTTAAGTGGTTGGTGTCGGTGAGAACCGGAATTTCGCCCTCTGCATCAGAGAATTCCTGGCAGCGACCAGTCCCGCAGAATTGCTGCCAAGGGGATAGATAGACGACTTGCCATTCAGCCGCCTTCGCATGAAGGAATCTGTCGAGTTGGTCAACGCCGGAAAGAAGATGACGCTCGGGCAACATTGGCTCTCGACGCTTGATTGCGAAGGCCATTAGCATGGGGAGCGGTGCATCGTACTCTTGCACCGGACCGACAAGGTACACCGAGATTTTGTTCATTTGCAGCCATTTGATGGTTGGTTCGAGGCGCTCGATATCCGTCACGCTTTGCCAGTGCTCCGTTAGAATCACGCCGTCGACGTGAGTTCGGGGTAATAACGCCTCGTACACATAGCGACGCATGTCTCCGCAATCGCTGGAGTCATACTGACCAAGCAATGGAGAGCAGCCGCTGCTGGTCACTTGGAGGATATGACCTTGCTTGAGTGCATGGTAGAGTCCGAACCAGAGGGCGGCGGCGTGGCTGTCGCCAATTAGAAGATAGTTGTGGCCGCTCGGATCAAGTTTGGTGCAAGTGTCCGGCTTGAAATCGCTAAAGTGATTTCCCGAGGTAATGAAGCAACTGCCAATGCGCATTTCTTGTGCGGCGTCCAGATAATTTCCGATGCGCATCGCGATCGGCGGGAATCTTCCAGGCAAGCCGCGGGTCATCGTACACACCGCCGCAACCGCCAGTACGAGGACAGATGCGGCGGTTAGAGTCGTGTAAAGCTGCCGCGATGAGATCGTCACCGCTCTTCGTTCTCGAAAGGGTTGCTCGACCAGACGCCACGACAGCCAGCCGAGCAGAAGCGACGCGAGAAGGACGATGAGCTTTTGCAACGGTCCCTTGTCCGTCACTCCTTGGATACCACCCATCTTTGCGAAGGTGACAAGAGGCCAGTGCCATAGATACACCGAGTACGAAATTGTACCCACGAAGACCAACGGAGGCAGCGACAGCAGACCCGTGCAGATCGAGCCACCGTTTGCGCCAGCCATGAGTAGCAATGCGGCCCCCACGCAGGGAAGCAGTGCAGAGGCGCCCGGGAAAGGCGTTTTGGGGCTGAACCAACATGCGGCGAACCCGATCAACAAGACTCCCGTTGCCGCAAGCAGTTCGCGCCATATCCTTGCTTTCGGCAAGGATACCAAGTCCATCGCGATCAAGGATCCGACGAGAAGCTCCCAAGCTCTCGAAAACGGCATGTAGAAGGCGGTTTCTGCCTCGCGATGCAAGACGAGCCACTCGGCAACTCCAAGCGACATAACCGTCAGGCCTATCAGCCCCCAGATCAAAAGGGCCCGTCTTCTTCGCAAAGCGAGCAGTGTAAGTGGCAGGAAAAGATAGAACTGCTCTTCAACGCCAAGCGACCACGTGTGCAACAGCACTTTGGCATGATCGGGCTTGAAGTAGCCGGCCTGCGTCCAGAAGTAAAAATTTGAGCCGGAAAGAAGAGCGGAGAATAGGGAGTGACCGAAGCGAACCAAGTCCTGCGGGAGTAAGAGAAAGTAACAGGCGATCGAGCACGTCAACAACATCGCGATTAACGCTGGAACGATACGACGGATACGTCTTTCATAGAAAGTGCCGAGTGAGAAGGAGTCGCGGGCAATCTCGCGAAGGATGATGCCGGTCAACAGATAGCCAGAAATCACAAAGAAGACATCCACGCCGATGTAAGCACCGGAAAATGAAGGAATGCCAGTGTGGAACAGAACCACCTGAATAATTGCCACTGCGCGCAAGCCATCGATGTCGTTCCTGTGAGGTAGTGCACTTTTCCCTACACACATGGATCAATCTCCCTTGCGCGAAGAATGGACGTTACCCGTCTTGGGGGAAGGCGGGTCGACGGAAGGCGGCCACGCCAAAACCGAAGCGACTGGATGACAAGAATCAGAAACTGAACCAGCGGGTGCTGGGTTGGCCTTTCGCGCTCGTCGCACTCGATCGTTATGCGTTTGGCGTTAACCCCCAGGCGCGTCGTGTGCTGAACTCTCGTCCGGCCTCCAGTCAAATCTCTTTTGCATCAGCCGCCCGAGACATTTTCGCGATAGCGGAGTTTGTGCATCAGCCGGTCCGCTCTCGCGCCATACGCTCTCAAGGAGAACCGGACTCGACTTCCCACGGAATCGGGGCCGTCCGATTCTGGCCAAATCACCTGAAACCGGTCATGGGAGTGGCTGCTTAAGCGTGGCCATCCCCGCAAGCGATTCTCAAGGTTCGCGTCATGCAGGACCTGAAGCCATTGAGGCGCGCTTAAGACTTTCCGCACCGTGTTACCGTGGGTGACCCGGTCGTGGGCGACGCAGAATACCGTAGTAACTTGTCCTTTAACACCAACTTTTTCGATCAGGGACAAGAATGGGTTGGAGGGCCAGTAGGCGTTGTAAAGATGACCATGAAAAGACTGAAGACCAACGGGGAAGGTGACGAACTCTCTTTCCTGCCCGCAGAACGCGCCCTGAACCGACGCAATATGATCGTTTGCGATGGCGTCGTCATTGTCGAGTCTCGTGGTCACCAGGTAAGGCGAGGATACGAGACCCGTTTGCATGACGTTGTGGGCAATCACATCGTCGGTCGCGAGGCCTTCGATATAAATGGGGTTCACCAAAGGTGCGAAGGCCGAGATCCTCTGCTTGAACCAGGCTGGACTTGCGGCATCGACAAAAACCAGCCAGCGAAATTCCGCCCTTCTCTGTGCTGCGACGGAGGGAAGGCAATAGTGTTCGAAAAAAACTAAGCGCGCCGCCAGCCAGTTTGTCTCCAGGCGCTTTGCGGAGGGCGCATAACTGACCAGGGTGTTAAATCTTGTAAGTAGCAGGTGAGTCAATTGCTTGGGCATGTGAATCGCTTTTTCCGCCCCGCGGACGGGCTCTTACGACAAGGCGCAGGGGATCAGGCAAGCTGATCACCCCTCCGCAATGCGTTGAACGTCTTTTTGAGTATAGGTTCGGGCTATCTGAATATCATTTCCACCGGACGCATTATCGAAGTGTAAGGCGCTTTCCTGGGAGCCAGGGATCATGGGGAAATGAATCGCCCGTCTTTCGATCTGTTGTACCCTGAAACCGGCCCGCAAGGCGGTTGCGTGCAGCCATACATCGTCGGCTTTTGGGCAGCATTGCTCAAACTCAAGACCTGCGCATTTGAGAGCCGCCAACAACCGTGGTGGATAGATCACTCCCGACACGCCATTGAGAAGATGTCTCCAACTGGGCCGGGTTGAGTCGCACAACCTCCACTGCTCATAGGGCGCGATGCGGTCTCCTTGAAGGGAGATAACCCTGGCACGATAGCCGTTGACGACGCTCGAATCGCGTTCGAATGAACGAGCCAATACTCCTAGCCAATGCTTGGGATAGAGAACATCATCGTCGGCCGTGACCAGCGGAGCTAGGAACTGCTCCTGCGAATCCACGTAAGGATAATACTTCTTGTGGGGGCCGTAGTTCTTGCATAGCCGCACTGTCAATCCCCGGCGCTTCAACCTCTCGAGCGTGATTGGCAATGACTTGTATCGCGTTTCGTCGTCGAGCCAAAGAATCAACTGGGAGGGTAGCAGGGATCCGCCGGCAATCGACTCAATCGCCAAATAGGCGGTGTCAATTCGTTTTCCATAGGACGTCAGAGATACCACCGGCCCACCTCGGCTTACCACACGAGCCGCAGAGTGCCGGTTGATATTGTTGAGTTGCCAAACTCTCCACTGTATGTAGACCCTTTTGATAACCTTCGATGGCAAGACGAGCGCGAATTCTGCGGCGTTAGAAAGTGTCATGGGGGTCACCACCGCGGTATTTCTATCGTAACGAGAATAATGCGATTTCATCGGCGGCAGGTTCAGATCTCGATGTCGACTGAACCGCGGTGCGGCGCTTGTATCGAATCGCGAACCAAAGGGTAAGGACCAGCAGTCCATCGGAAGCGAGACTTGTCCAAGCGGCGCCCAACCAGCCGTAGCGGGGAAGGATGGCAAGGTTCAAAGCGATGTTGAATAGTGCAATCGCAACCTGGATGGCGGAACGTAAACCTTGGAAGCCCGCGCCGGACAAAGAATCCGCCAGGAAGACGTGCATGCTTCGCAGTAGCGGAAGCAATGCAAGCCAACGCAGTGCTAATGCCGTCTGCACATAATTCGGACCCAGGACGAGCGGGAGTAAAGGAGCGGACAGCCACAGCGCAACGAACAACGCGCCGCTATAGACGCATGCACGCTTGATCTGCGTGCTAGCGTAAGCGTGCGCGGACTGCATCCCGTCGACGCCTTTGCGAAAGAAATGCGGATAGGCCGCTGACGCCAGAGACCGAACCGGAGTCATGCTGACATCGATGATTCGATAGGCGGCAGCATAGATTCCCGCAGCGGCGAAGGACACCTTGCCAAGCATGACCTTATCGATATCGTTGTAAATTGTTGCGGCGGAGGTCCCTATGCTGAAATACACGCCCTCGGCGACATCCTCACGAAGGGACGGCCAGTTGAAACTGGGCGCGCCCCAGAGGCGGTGCGCCCGGTGAAGGGCGTACAAAGTGCTGATCGCGCTGGCGATCAGATATGCGCTTGCCCATCGTTGAAGCGTTACAGTCCGCCAGCCAACGCTCAGCAGACCGATGGCGATGAGCCGGGGCAAGCTGCCAGTCACGCTTTGTATGGCATTCTCCTTCATACGGTCCATGGCTCCAAAACCGAAGCTTGCGAGTTCGATCACTCGCAGCAGAAGGAGGTCGGAGACACAGACAGCAAGGACCAAAAAGAATGGCATCCGCAGATGAAACAGGTGGTTTATCGTGATAACCAGGCCGCTGAAGGCCGCACCTGAGACCAGGGTGGCCACTAATCCGTTCCCCCAACACAGTCTTGCATCACGTTTTCCGGAGCGGACGTTCTTGACAAATAGGTTATTCGTGCCCAGACCTGAAAAAGGTGAAAGAATTCCGGCCAATGCTACAACCGCGACGAAGGCGCCATATTTGTCCGGGCCGAGCACACGGGCGATCAGGATAAAGTATGCCGCTTGTATCACCAGTCGCAGACCCTGGCCGATTGCAAGATGGCTTGTGTCCCTCGCAATTGAGCTCGTCTTCAGCCTATGGAGTAAGCTCATATCTCATTTCCTAAGTAAGCTGCGATTCGCGCCCTTGAACCAGACCCTTGCACGCCTCAGTGAGGGGAATGCAGTTTGGACAGCCACTGACCTTTGGCGCCGGATACCGGAGAAGAGAGTACAGAACAACCGAGTTTAGACTTACGGGTGACGGTACACTCTTTTGGTCAAGCTCGAGAGCAGGAGGAGTGCGCTATGATACGAGGCCTCTAATAATATGCCGGCTTTTGTCCGTCGCGGAACCCTCCTCAGGAATGCCCCGGAGAGTCGCTTGTGATTGGGTTCCGAAGCGCCAGCTATCCAGCACGTCCCCAACCCGCGAGAAAACATTCGGATGGCCAGGGGGCGCAGAGAAGGGAATTTTTCGTATACACAGACGCCGGTCAACAACCCGGTCAGCCCCATGATGGGGATTTTGCCGATCCCACGGCGAGTATATGCGTTCTCGCCGTGGATCCTTTGCAAAGTGAGTTCTTGCGAGACCATCCAGCCTTCCGCTAAGCCCAAAGCGACAAACTTCAAATAGCCGTCGCTCGTGATGCGAATAACTTCCGGCATGGGTAATATGTGGGTCAGCGTGGAGCGACGAAAAGAGAGGCCGGAAGTCGCCGTGGGGATGAGAGGCGCGGTTCCTGCGGCGATCATCGCCCGCGCGTCCCACGGGCCGACCTTGGAATCTGCGGGAGGCGGGTAGCGCCGCCCACTCTCATGATCAAATTCGCGTACCTTATCGAAACACCAACCAGTCCGGGGATCGTCTTCAAAAATCTCTACGATGCGATTCAATTTGTCGGGCAGGAACAGATCGTCCGAGTCAAGAAAACAAATGATGTCACCTTGGCTGGCCGCAAAACCTGCATTGAAAGCGGATGCCTGGCCGCCGTTCTCCTTCATTACCGGGACGATGCGGTCGCCATATCGGACGATCACTTCCCGGGAACAATCGGTGGAGCCGTCATCGACGACAACCACTTCAAAATTCTCGTAGGTCTGCGCCAAGGCGCTCTCGATGGCTTGGTCCAGAAATGACGCATAGTTGTAGTTGTTTATAAGGATGCTGACCAGGGGACGGGCTTCGTTCCTAGGCCGGCGCTCCTTCTCGGCCAAGCCTGCTGACCGAAACTTCTCGTCTTTATTCATGGCGTTACCTTCTGACAAGCCCATCAGCAAGGTGTCTCTGTTAGGCGGTCATGCGCGGAATCAGGACAGGTTCTCTGCTGGAGGTTTGAGTGACAGCCTTCGATCGGAGGCCGGCGCGCAATTTCTCCGCCGGCTTTTCTATCAAGATGCGAGTAAGCACTGCAAGCGCAATGGTTACGGGCAGAGTCAACACCGCAACCGTCAATCTGCCGTGCACGACCCGTTGCATCTGGAGGAGAACCGCCGCGTGCAGCAAATAGAGTGAGTAAGACAAAACGCCAATGTAGCTAAGCACGCGAGTATTGAGCAGCTTGCCAACCCGGGTTTCCGGGCAATGGACGACATAATAGAGCAACGGTGCAATCGCCAGTGCCTGCAGCGTATACCGCGCGGTTTCACGGAAGATGGGATTTCGTACCAGTAGTGTAAGCAGCAGTGTCGCGACGCATCCGGGCAGTATGTATCGCTCCAGGCGTTGGCGCTCAAAAAGACGACGCGGGATGGCGGTTTGCTCCAGGCAGGCGAGAACGCAGCCATACAAGATCGAATCAGCCCGAGTATCGCTAGCATCCCGCGCCCACTGAATGCCGTTGGGCATAAAGGCCACGACGCAACACCTCCAGACCAGGATCAGGCCGCAAAGCCCCAGCAAAGCCTTGGCGATATCACCATAATCCTCAAATCGCGCGAGCAGCAGAACCATCAGCGGCGGAAAGAATATGTAGAAGTGCTCCTCGACCGCGAGGGACCAAAGTGGCCCGAGCTCGGGGATGATCCCGCCGTGAAAGTTATAGTTTTGGTAATAAAACAGCTGCGAATACAAGCCGGCGCGCGTGATGCCGGCCATCTGATGTGAGAACCAGAGCAAAGCTAACGTAGTCCCGAGGATGGCATACATGGGGGGGAAGATGCGGAGTGCCCGGCGCATGTAGAACAGCTTCAGGGAAATCGAGCCGGTCTTTGCCTGTTCACGAAGCAGCAGGAGCGTGATCAGGTAACCGCTCAGCAGGAAAAAGATGTCGACACCAAGACGGCCGGGAACGATGCGGTCGAGGCCTGCATGGGCGAGGAACACAATCAGAAAGGACACAGCCCGAACTCCGTCGAGCGATGGTATCTTTCCCGAATCAGCCGGGGGCTGGTAAACGGCGAGGGTAGTGGAATTCATGGATTTGTCACCGCGGCAACCTGGCTAAGCCCGATGGAGGCGAGCAGGAAGAGGAACCAGGTCATATTGAACAGGCCAATCGTGCTCTCCCCGATGTTGTATAGCAACGTACAGACGATCACGATGATGCACCACCGCACATAGGCTTGGTTGCCGTCCGAAAAAAAGCTGCGAGCCGCGTTTCGAATGGCCTTGCCTGTCATCAATGCGACCAACGCAACCCCCACGGCACCGATTCCCAGCCACACATCCAGGAAGCCATCCTGCGCCTGCTGCAGTCCCCAGCCCGCGATCAAGACGACGCTTTGCGATGGCCCATAGAGCCCCCTCCAGAAGGCAGCAAAGCCGTACCCCAGGATCGGATGCTGCAAAGCCGCCTGCCAGGCCGCGGTCCAAATGATCGTCCTCTGGCTCAAGGTAGAATCCTTACCAACGGCGGCAAGAATATTCGGGGCCGATAGATGGATTCCATACGCTACTCCGGCGGCCCCGGCCAATCCGAGTAAAAACACTGCTAGAGCCTGCGTTGCCGGCATTCTCTGCAGAAGCCAGATCGCGCCCCAGAGGAGAAGAGCGACCAGGGCCAAAGCCCACCCGGTTCGCGATTGCGCCATGACGATTAGCACACCGCACATAGCGATGTACGTCGCGCGAAACAGCTTCTGATAGATCCCCGAGCATCTCCAGTGCAAAGCCGTGATGAGCCACAAGGTGGACACCGCTGCGCAATTCTGCTTGTGACTAAAAATTCCCCTCCAGCCAGCTTCACTGGTTCCGACCGAGGGCACAAGCAAAGCGAGCGCGATGCTTACGGGAAGAGCGATCGCCCCGACCAATATGATGAGTTCAAACTGTCTTTGGAAAGAGAATCGGTCCGCCACGTAGACCACGAACGCGGTGAAAATCAGTAAGGTGCCGCCGCTCACGACGCTTTGCAGCGGTTCTGCGGACCAGACGCAGGACAGAATCGCGAGTGCGGGAAAGGCGATGACCAAGTTCATCCGGCGGCTGAGAGCAAATACGGATGAGAAACGGCGAGCGACCAATACCGTGCAAATCAAGCAGACCAGCGCCACGCTGATCTTATGGAAGGCGTTGCTGCCCGGAGTTTGTCCGGTCGCAGCCGTGTCGATATCTCCAGCTTGGGGAACGAATGTTCCATTGGCCGCGATGTACAACATAGGAACGAGCAGGCCCCAGCCCAGTGCCAGTTGCCAGACCGGAAGAGGCGCGGGCGGACTAAATGCGACGCGAGTGCCGCGCGCTGCCGGGACCTCGACTTCGTGTCTTCCAATCATTGGCACGTTGACCTTCCCTGGTTTGTCGTTAGCAGGAACTACGCTTCTGCAGAGCTTTCAGTGCGGCCGGATAGGTGATTCTGGGTGACATATCCTTCTGCATGAGACCCTGGATGCGCTTTCCATTCCACCATCGGTCCTTAAGGGACCAGAAGATAACGGAACGGGGATTCGCGGAGGAAAGCACTTCGGTCAGGTAATTTCCGTAATATTGCGCGGAGGTCTCATCCCAGGATAACGAATCACCCACCGCGCGGTTCTCCATAACATCCAGTTCCGTGACAAGCACCTGGAGTTTGAGCTCGCGAATGTCGCTCAGAAACTGATGGAATGACGCTCCTCCGAGAGGTTTCGAGGCGTCAAGATGCGATTCGATTCCAACTGCCTGTACCGGTACTCCGCGCTCCAGGAGTTGCTTCAGTAATCCTATCGTTGCCTTTCTCGTCGTCTCGTGATCGGGTGTTCCCTGCTCCACGTTGTAGACATTCAAAACCCGGAGGGCCTTTGGATCTGCCGCTGCCGCCGCATGAAATGCAATGTCGATGTATGCCGGTCCCAAGAGATCGACCCAGATGCCGGGATAGAGCGTATCGTCGCGCTTAGACCAGAACACGGTGGGCTCATTCACGACATCCCACGAGTCGACCCTCCCCTCATACCGCTTCATCACTGTCGTAATGTGCTCGGTAAGAAACTGGCGCGCATTGGATCGACTGAGTACGCTCTTGAACCATGTGGGATACGCCAACGGACTATTCCAGCAGAGATTGTGGCCGTGCACTTTCAATCCGTTCGCCTCGGCAAAGTGCATATTCCAGTCGGCTTCTGCAAAGTCGTAGGTGTCGGGTCCGGGATGGATTCGGTCCCATTTCATGCCACTCGCTGTAATCAGGTTGAAATTCTGGACGACGAGGCGTGCGAAGACGGCGTCTTGCAGAGACGCCCGGTCGGCCTCAATGCCGGTCTGTGCTCCAGTGCAAGCATCGGCCGCCTTCAAAGAAGTTACGGCAGGCAACGTGGTTTCGGACGCGGGCGATGGAGCTGCCTTTGACAGGGCGGCGCAAGCTGCAAGTCGTAGGCTATTCAACAGCGCCTCCCGCCTGGTCATGGAATCCTTTCTTCCCAGAGAATCTTCGAATTCAGAAAATTTAGAAACCGAACGCGGAAGGGGGGGACGATTTCTCGCCGACTATTCTTGGAGTCAGGGATCAAAGTCCGGCCGAACTGCGGAGCACGCGGAAGTGAATGGGCCAGGATCCGGCTTGCTCGACGAAGAGCTTCACGCTGCGGGACTCCGTTTCGGAGCGACTTGGGGAAGCTTCACGCGCCGCAGTAAGAACCGATCGCGCAGCTTCTTCCGCAAAGCGGGACGCAGAACATACGTGCCCAACAACAGCATCAGGAGTTGGGGAGTGGGTGAGCCCACAATTGCACATTCATAGAAGAGCCGACTGAACCCACGCATGCCGGCTTGGTCCTGAACGGCTGGCCCCACGCAGGAGCCGACGATGAAGCGGGAATAACTGCGCTTGCCCATCAGGTGGCGGTTCGCGCGGCCCCAATCGACTTTCGCTTTCCAGTTCACGCTGTTTGTAATGGTTGCGCGCTTTTCCGGAGCATAGTAAATCGAGAGCGGCTGTGCGACGACAACAAGCTGGACATCGGGGCTTCGCAGCGCCCGCAGGAACCAGTCGATATCCTGAAAGAATGGAAGATCCTTCGTGAAGGGAATCTTCAACATCAGTTCTTTCCGACAAACGAACGTGGAAGTCTGGAAGTAGCACAGATAGTCAAACATGAATTCACAGGGCGCTTCACCGGGTCGTGGCAGCCTCCGCGGACGGACGACATCTGCCACACCTTCGGCGCGAAGGATGTGTTGGCACGTAACCACAAACTGTTTGCCTGCTTCATATTGCAGAGTCGCATCCATCTGCATCGCAAGTTTTGCTGGGAGCCATTCATCGTCGTCATCGAGCAGCGCTATCCACGGAGATCGGGCATTGCGAATGCCGATATTGCGGGCCTCAGCCCCTCCCGCCTGCTCACGCAGCGCGATGCAATGGATCCGGCGGTCGTCAAAGTTTGCGACAAGGTCGGCGCTCTCGCACCCCTGTTCGCCATCGATTACCACGATGACCTCGATCTCTCGTAAGGTCTGTTCGAGCGCGCTTCGTAGCGCCCGTAGCAGAAGAGCGGAGCGATTGCGCGTGGGTATCACAACACTTACCAAGGGATTGCGTGAGTTCATTGGGTCATTTCGGCAATGCGGCCGGGTTTCTTACTATGGGCTGCGGCCACCTAGGGAATAGCGTAGACCGCGGCTGATGAAGCAGACGCGACGATGCCTGACGAGGTGCTGGCGATGTTCCTGAGATAACTGAAGGGGATATAAAGCACATCGTCCGGTTGCAAAATCACGTCCGGCGTCTTCCCTTTCTGCATTGCGCTGAAGTTCAGCGCGATCTCCTGGAAGCCGCCTTCCGGCGCGACGCGGATGAGCCTGGCATGTGATGGCACCGCCGATGGTGCTGTCCCGCCTGCGAGAGCAACCGCTTGCAACGCCGTCAGCTGCGAGTGATTATTTTGCATGACGAAACCGCCGGGCCGAAGAACGTCACCCAGCACGTAGGCAATTCCTGCTTTGGGCACGATGACCGTGTCTCCGGGGAAGACTTGCACGTCCTGCGCGATTGCCGCTCGCGCGTCGTTCGAAAGCGTGTAGCGGACCGGGGGCTGAGTGCCGTCCCGGCGCTCGATCGTTAGGTTGAAATCGGCGGAATTTGTAAGACCTCCCGCGAGGGCTACGACGCTTAGGATGGAGCGTGGAGTCGAAATTGGATACGCGCCAGGATTCTTGACCTGGCCCAGCACCGAAACGTTTTGTGTGGCGTACTGCTCGACCGTTACCGAGACATCCGGATGGTTCATGTAACGCATGCTGATGAGGCGTTCCCGGATCTTTGCCGACGCTGCGGCGGGTGTTAACCCGCCTACGCTCACCTCGCCTACGCCGATGAGCGGAATTTCCCCGGCGTCGGTCACTCGCGGGTGTTGCTCAAACTCGGGAGTATCGAGGACTTGCACATGAAGCGTATCCCCCGGTCCGATAAGCAGGGTCTCTGGCGTACCGGCGAAGCAGAAGGTACTCATCAGGGCAACCATCGCCAATGCCAACACGCGAAGATTCTTAAGCATGCAATCGCTCCTTTTTGTGCACGAGGTGAGTGGAACCCGAATAGCCGTAATAGTCGCAGTAACTTGCGGATTTGCGATCGACGGCGTTGAGAACCACGCCGACTTGCGTCTCCTTATTCTGTTCAATCAACTTATAAGCACGCCTCAAGGCCTTGCTCGAAGTGAATCCGGGGCGCGCGATCAGGAGCGTCACATCCGCCATGTGCGAAAGCACGGCGGCGTCGGTTACGGCCAGAAGGGGAGGGCTGTCGAGGACGATGTGATCAAACTGGAGGCTCCAGTTCTCGAGCAGGCTGCGCATGCGTTTGGAGTCAAGAAGTTCGGCTGGAAAGGCAGGGATCGGCCCCGCTCGCAACACCCTCATGCCCGAGACGCCTTCAATCGCGACTTCTTCCAGCGTCCTTTCTCCATCGGTCAACAGAACACCGAGTCCGTTTGGGGATTCTTTAGGGGAATTGAGCCCCAGACTGAGCGACGGATTGCGCATATCGGCTTCCACCAACAGGACCTGCTTGCCGGATCGCGCCAACAAGGCGGCAAGGTTCGCGCTGACAGTGGTCTTGCCCTCTCCGGGAACGGAGCTTGTCACCAGGATAACCTTGGGAGGAGCCGGGCCCCTGGAATGCAGCAGTTCGGTTCGAAGCGCGCGGAGCGCCTCCGCAAACGCCGTCGCCGGCCCGTTCACCCCGTTCAAGGATTGATTAAAGGACGATGTCGCCCCCCCGTTCGGGAATCGCTGGCGAGCAGACTTGCTGAATTTCGGAAGAACGCCCAGTAGCGGAGCGTCGAGCAGCTGCTCAACCTGCTCAAATGACTGTATTTTGCTGTCGACGCTTTCCGTGAACAGAGCTCCGCATACCCCGACAAACAGGCCGCCAACCAGCGATATTCCAAGGTACACGGGCACGTTGGGCTTCGACGGCTTCGCGGCCACTCTTCCGGGCTCGACGACCGCAATGTTCGAAGAGCGAAGCCCTTCTATGACGCCTGCCTCCTTGAGACGCTTGAACAGGTCTTCGTAGAGGTTACGGCTGCTATCCGCTTCCTGTTTGGCGATACCATACTCGATCGTCTTGTCGTTCAGAACCCCGGCTTCCGCCTTGCGCTCAACATACAACGAGTTCAGGCTTCGTTCCGCATCCTGGGAGGCGCGGAAATCGTTCGCTGCTCTCTTTCCAATGCGGGCCACTTCGTCCGAAATGGCCTTTGTGACGCTCTGCATGCTGGAGCGTTCATCAGCCAATTTCGGATAGTCGCTTCCGAACTTTGAACTATCTTGCGCAAGTTGCGCTTGTAATGCAGCTTGCTGAGAACGCAGCGTTTGCAACAGGGTGAATGAGCTTTGGACGGAGGGAGAAGCGCCCATCAGGCTTGCTCCAGCCAGCCCGGAGATCAGCTCGGGGTCGCCATTTTTAACCGTCTGATATACCGCTCCCTTCATGATGCGATTGGAAGTCGCCGCCATGAGAGCGGTCGTAGCCTGTTGCAGACGATCGACTGTCGCGCTGTAGACCTGATCGCGACCTTGGGAATCCGTACCCAGGCTGTATACCCCCGAAAACCTCTGCAAGCTGACAACCTTCGCCTGAAGGTCCTGAGCTTGCTTTTTTAGGTCAGCCAATTGTCCGTTCAGCCAGGCGGAAGATTCATTCGTCGCGGTATAGCGCGTCTGAAAACCATAATCCTTGAGTGCCCGGATGAGCTCATTGACGACCGCCGGGGCGACCTTGCGGTCGGGGTGAAAATACCGGACCGTGATGAGACGGGTGCCCGCAACGGGCTCTACTTTGAGATGCGCGGCAAAGACTTTCAACGCGTAGATTCGCCGCTGGGGAGAATCTTCAAGATTGCCTCCGGGTTCGTCCGGCGGGCCAGAATAGGTCAGCAGACCGAGGGTCCGTGCAAGAAGATTCGAACTCGGTTGAAAATCCCGTGTCTTATCGAGATCAAGCTCCTGGATGACCTTCAGTGCGAGAGCGTCGGACTGCAGGATTTCGGATTCTGTCTGAAGATCAAGGTTTGCGTTCAGAGCATCGCCCGGCCCATCCGAAGCCCCCACCATCATGCTTTGAAGGCCCAGCATGTCTGCGCTGGTTTTCTGGATCTCCAAGACGCCTTTGCCTTCAAATTTGGGGGTGCTGAGCAGGCACGCCATGATCCCCAGGGAGAAACAAATCGCAGTTGCGATGGCGACCAGCTTCCTGCGCCTTCTTAAGATCAGAAGCAGGTCCCTAATCGTGAGCTCGCTGTGAGGTGCTGAATCTATGGGGAGGTGGCGCAAGGTTATGGTTCGTTTAGCCAGGTGATCCATAGCTGTGATTCCTTTCACACTTCGTCGCACCAGGGGATGCCGGTCGGAATAGCCTCGGGCATCGGCAAATCGAGGATGGTTCGTTCACTCGAGGTGTAAGGGTGGAATGGGATGAGATTGGCCGACGGCGTCCTCGCGCGGACCAGGATTCGTCGCTCTTTGCTAGCCAGCCAAGGCATCGGAATGATGAGTCTCGGTCATCTCCCTAGGGGCAAAACTCATAACACTCAGAACAAGCTCGCATTTATGTTGCAAGCTGGGCTCACGAAGCTCGGCAGCAAAGTTGCGGTTGCCGATGAGGGCCAAGAAGGCGTCGAGGAATGCCCTGCGCATGCGTTGGCGAGCGACGATCGCGGCAAACTCCAGGTTCCCGATCAGATACCGCCGCCACAATCGACGGGGTTCCAGGCAAAGCCGGTAGAGCCACTCGCAATTGAGCTTCTGAATCCACAATGGAGCCCGGCGAACGACGCCGGCGACCATTTCAAATGAGCCGCCCACTCCGACACACACCGGCACCGAAAGCCGCAAGCCATGTTCGTCGATCCAGTATTCCTGTTTCGGCGCGCCGAGGGCGACGAACAGGAGGTCGGGGCTTGCCGCACGAACCGCTTGCGCTGTTTCCTCGAGACCGGACTTGCTCTTATCGAAACCGACCGGGGGGCAGTAGGTGCTGGTTTGCAGACCCGGAAACCGCTGCTGAAGTACAACTGAAGCGCGATCGGCGGATCCGGGCCGGCCTCCCAGCAAAAAAACATGGAGGCGGTTTTCAGCCGCGAGACCGCACAGTGTTTGAAACATGTCGACGCCCGTGACGCGCTCCTGAAGAGACCGCCCGTATAGGCGCGCCGCAAGGAGAAGGGAAATACCGTCGGGAACGACAAGGTCGGCCCGATCGTAGATCTCGCGTAAGCGACGGTCCCGGTTTAACAGGACGATATGTTGCGCATTGGCGGTCGTGGCATAGGCGGGTTCTCCGCCATGCTTCGCGTGTTCGATGATGGCGTTGCATGCTTCCTGCGAGGAGCAGTTATCAACCAGGGCGTAGCCGACGGCGACACGATCCATATCGGCCCGGCGAAGGTTTGACCGTCCTATCGCTGAGGCAGAGTGCTGCTGCCCTGCGGAGTTCATCGCCATGTCCTTTGCCAGAAGTGGAGTCGGTTGGAGTTGCGGGAAAAGTTCGCGGGCCTAGGCCGCACCGGTTCCCCGAAGAACTGCAGGTACAGTTCGCGCCAGAATCTTGAGATCAAGCCACAAGGACCAGGTGTCAATGTACTGCATATCGAGCTCCATCCATCGCTCAAAGGGGATGGAGTTGCGCCCATGAATCTGCCAGAGACAGGTGATGCCGGGCTTGACGCTGAAACGGCGCCGTTGCCAGTCTTTGTCAAAGAGCTGGTAGTCGCGAAGTGACATCGCCCGCGGCCCTACCAGGCTCATGTCCCCCTTTAACACGTTGAAAAGCTGCGGCAGTTCGTCGATGCTGCTGTTGCGCAGAATTCTCCCCAGCGGAGTGACCCGCGGATCTTTCTTGATCTTGAACACCGGGCCGGTCATTTCGTTCATCGTGAGAAGCTGATGCTGCAGTTGTTCCGCATCTGCGACCATAGTCCGGAACTTGTAGATGCTAAATTTTCGTTTATTTAAACCTACCCGGACCTGGCGGAAGAAGATCGGTCCCGGCGACGTGAGTTTGACCATAATGGCAACCACGAGAAATAGAGGAGAGAGGATAATGAGCAACGCGCCAGAGAACAGACGGTCCAACATAGGTTTGATCAGGGCGGGAATTACGTCATCCGAACCTGTTGCGGCAAGGATCCGGGAGCTCTCCTCCAGGTCTTGAACGCGATCATTGAGTCTGCGCAATTTGAAAACCTGGGAGTCAAATCTTATGACAATTCCATGCTGCTCGCACAGCGCCACCAATTCAGCCGCATGCTCATAGTACGAGCGGACGGGCAAGTAAATCGCTGCTTCGTCGACGGGGTTAAGGCGAAGGAAGTCAGCCAGCCCGGCAAAAGTGCAGCAACGAGTTTGGCCGGTCGACTCAAACGCCTGGGTGCCGGCCCAATCGTCATCCACAAAACCGACCACATGATAGCCCAGCTCTGGGTGAGCGGAGATTTGGTGGACAAACTCGATCGCCCGTTCGTTTGTGCCTATGATGAGAATAAACCTTGCATTCTTACCGCGACTGCGCAAGGTGAGAAGCAGCCAGCGGGCTGCGACGCGGCCTGCAACCATCATGAATGTGGTCGAAAGCCAGAACATGAAAACGAATCTCGGGCTCACAATTCGCAAATGAAAAAGTGTTCCTAAGACAAGAAGGAAAAGCGCTGCGAGCGTTGTCGCTTGGCAGACCTCCACAACCTGTGTGAACGGCTTCGTCAACCTCTTCGAAACATACAATCCGCAGAAAATGAAAACGTTATGCCACACCAGCAGCAGAAGCGCGAAGGCCAAGCAGTTTCCCAGTTTGATCCGCATCTCCATGAAATCAGCGACCGTAAGGCCCTGGTGGGAAGAGAACAGAACCAGTGCAACGACGATCGAGAAGGTTAGGACACAAAGATCAAATATCTTGGCCAGATATTTCACGAATCGTCGTCGATCGGGGGGCATAGTACCTTCCTCGTAGCTTGTGGGTCGCTCTTGTCTCGACCTTATCGCCACCCTGTGTCCTTGGCGCCATCGGTCGAGCTCAGACTCTGTTGCGGTCAGGCTCACTTACAGTTCGTCAAAACTGGAAGTCATCCTGTAACAGCGGGGCGGACAACAGTCTGCTCGCGGGGCTGTAATCCCACGCTACCGTGCCGCGCGATAGGAGTTACGGGTTCCGGAACGCCGGCAGCCCGTCCAATGCTGTAATAAATCAAACCAGCACCCGTCATCTGTTCGGTCGGATAGAGATTACGTCCGTCAATGACAATTGGGTGCTTCAGAAGTAACCGGATCCGGCGAAGGTCAAGAGCCGAGAATTCCTTCCATTCCGTCAGTATCAGCAGGGCGTCACAGTTAGCGGCTGCCTCGTACGGGTCATCCACATACACCACATCCTTGCTCCCTAACACATCTTTCGCCTTGGGCATTGCGGCCGGATCGTATGCCCGGACCTGTGCGCCTTCCCGGAGCAAGGCCTGTATTATCGCGATCGCAGGCGACTCTCGGACATCGTCAGTATCCCCTTTGAAAGCGAGCCCTAAGACAGCCAGTCGCTTGCCTCGAAGCGTCCAAAGTGCGCGCTTGACTTTCTTCACAAACCGCTGGCGCTGCTCGCTATTAATTCGCATGACTTCGGTGAGCAATCCGAAGTCATAGTTACACTGAGTAGCCACCACCTGAAAGGCTTGCACGTCTTTCGGGAAACACGAGCCGCCGTAGCCGATACCAGCGTTTAGGAATTTTGCACCGATGCGAGAATCAGAGCCGATGCCGGCGCAGACCTGCCCGATGTCAGCACCCACACTCTCCGCAATATTTGCGACTGCATTGATGAACGATATCTTCGTGGCCAGAAACGCATTCGAGGCATGCTTGATAAGTTCCGCGCTCTTCGCATTGGTGACGATCAGCGGAGCTTGTTTGTGTGCATATCCGCTAAATGGAATCAACGCATGCCGTCCGTAGTAGATGCCGCTCGTCAAAGGCTGATAAATTGCTCTCAACACTGAGCTACTGAACTCGTCGTCGACTCCGATCACGATGCGATCCGGATAAAGAAAATCCGTTACCGCGGTACCCTCACGCAAGAATTCCGGATTAGAAGCGACCGAAAATGAACCGGAATGAGCTCCGCTCAGCGACAACGTCTGGCGCAGTGAATCGCAGGTGCTGACCGGAACCGTACTTTTTTCGATGATCACTTTAGAACCGTGCGAACCGTCAACTACGGACGCAATCTCGCGGGCAACTGCGTCCACGAAGGATAGGTCGGCCTCTCCGGTTTCTGATTGGGGCGTTCCTACGGTGATAAACACAGCCTCGGCCTCACTGACTGCGTCTTTCACCGATGTTGAGAATCGCAACCGTCCCCCACGATGGCGGGAAAGCAATTCTGGAAGAAGGTGTTCGTGAATTGGCACTTCTCCTCGCTCCAGAGCAGCAATCTTTGTGCTGTCGTTGTCTACGGAAATCACATCGTGCCCAATTTCGGCGAAGCAAGCCGCCGAAACGAGACCTACGTAGCCTGATCCGATTACCGCGATGCGCATTCTTCGCTCCTTAACATCCGTCATTGGCAGTGCTCGGCAGGGCTGGCAGGACTTTCTCCGCTCCCTTATTACCCTTTGTCCTTTTTCGAGACTTGCTCGCAAAGGCACCCGATCTGATGGGGCAGTTCTGCGGGACTGCAGTCCCTTCAAAATACTGATGCTCACGGCTTGGAGATGAAGATAGTGGTATCCACTTGGAGAGAGGATGGACACATACACTCAGCCGGGCCGACCGAAGCGTCGCTACTTGGAGCTGAAACAGAAACGACAGATTGTAAAAAGACCTTAGCCGAGGGAGTGTCGGAGTTAGGCGCAACAATAAGGACGCCTAAAAGACAATGGTCTCTAAATCGCTTCTACCCGGTACTGATCAATCCGGACCGCAATCGAGCGCTGAATGGGTTCGACAGAAATCACCAGTGTACGACCCCCACTTCGCGCAGTCAGGAGCCCTTCGATGCCGTCCAGCGCACCACCACGGACTCGTACTCGCTGACCGATTTGCAGGAAAGGACATAATTCGTAGGGAACAACGCCCGCCAGAACTGCCCGGAGGCTCTCGATTTGACTCCCGGGTATGGGGGTGCCCATTCCGCCGACGCCCACGATTTTCAGCACGCCGTTGGCCTGCATCACTTTGTACCAGAGCTCAGGTAATGGTCGAATGTGCACGAATGTGTAGCAGGAAAACAGAGGCAGGTGAACAGTTTTTCGGCGATCGCTCCAGCGATGGGTTTCGCTGATCAACGGCAGAAAGGCTTCAATTCCGCGCCGCTCCAGCTGATTGACGACGGCCTTTTCGTGTTGCGAGCGGGTGTGAACGGCATACCACTGCGGTTCGTCGACTTGAACAGATGACCACTGCGGCCCGAGCGATGGCGCACAAAATGGATAAGCGACGCTCACACTTCGTCCCTCCGAGTCACATTCCTTATGCGCCAGGTCAATACCTAAGTGGCGACATTAACCGGCGCAAGTTCGTAGTGGTGTAGGTGCTGCAGTGTTCCCAGCACCATCACTGCAAGGTGAAATCCCTTGGCAACATGGAAGGGCTAGTCAACCGACGCTCTCGAACGACTTCTACATCGCTCGGTCGACTATGTGACGCAATAGTAACCGTGTTCGCCGCGCAAGAGCCAATCAATAATTTCTATCCTTGTCATTCTTGGATCTATGCATATCGGCCTGACTCTACAGGCAACTTTCAAGTTCATCACAGAACTTCTGCTCAGGCTTCTTTCACCCACTCAGAGGCGGGGAGGCAAGGTCTTCCCAATCGGATTTCCTATGTCTCGGAACAGACACACAAGGGAGAGGTTACTAACGTTGCGGGCAGGACTGCTGGTCGCCGAATCTTCGACTTCGCTCGGTTAGAGCGGCGATGGTTCGTCTTCGTTCTCCTGCCGCTTGCCGCGAACGACCCTTTTTTCCAGAAAACGCTGGGCCAAATCTCTGCCCCCCAGGCCGAATGCGATTGCCAAGCCCAGCATCAGAGCCCCGAAGGCAATTCCGAAGGCAACCAGCATGGTCTGTTCTGCGATACCCAGTTCTTCAAAGACGATAGAGAATACGAAGACAACGATGATGCTGCGAACGGCCAGGCTCAAGACCCGAGGCGAAGGCATATTCGCGTTCACTGCGGCCAACAGGGTAGCCCGGGAAAAGAAGCTGGCTGCCAGCAGACCCAAGAACATGATGAACATCGCCACAAATAGACGCGGCAAGAAGAGGAAAAATCCCGCGATTTGCTCCTGCAGCCCCATGATCCCAAGCACGCTCACACCTAGCAGAATGAAGCCTAACCAGGCCACCCAGAAGACGAAGCGGCTCAGCATTTCTGTCGCTGAAGGCAGCGCGGCTTTGCTGAGTAATTGAGAAGCGCCAGCGTTTTCTGAAAGTTTGTCAAAGTTCAGAAGTCTCAGAGTGCTGCGCAGCACCGCTTTTATCACGTACGCGATTACCCAGCCTAAAACCGCAAGGATCAGCATTACGATGAGACGAGGAAGGAAGTGTGCGAAACTTCTGGCAATGTCGTGCAGCGCCTGGCTTAGTTCGCTGATAATCATTTCCCGCATATTTACCTCACTCTCCAGATTTCCAAAGCTGTAGCAGATAGGGTTTCAATCGCTCGAACTCAAGGCATAGACTTTCGATGTTGTTCTCGACTTCGTCCGCGGACGCGTTACGGTTCTCGGTTACGAATGTGAACGTTCGCCCGCGGAAAAGCGGCGCAAGAGCTTGGATGATGTGATCCCGGCTGATCACAGACTTCTGATAGGAAGCAGCAAACTCGTAAACCGTCCGAACCCACAATTCCGCGGGATAGTAAAATTCGTCTTCTCCCATGCCTGCGATGCGCTTGAGCTCCGCCAAAGTGTCCGGCGAAAGAATGGACTGAAAGATGGATTCCAATTCGGAAACTCCAGTCGAGAACATTTCTCGCAGTCGTTTGCGGTTTACTCGCAGTGGTTCCAAATGCGATGGCTGCCCCCCTCCGGTAGTGGGGGCCGGCTGGGAAGCGGTCACGACGCTCCAGACGGGGAAATCTGGCTCCAGGGTGGAGAACAGGGCGCCGACCGTTTGTCGCAGCGCCAATACCAGATCAGCGGCACGACGCTCGACATGTTTCTTTTCTCCCAGAAAGGACTGGCAGATGCGGTATTTCCCCGTGATCGCGGACAAAGTGAAACGGAGTTCGACACCGTCTCCCTCGGTTCCATCATTCCAGACATTGCGTCCAAGAAATTGCGTGCCGAGAGGGCCGGAGAACCCGAACTCCGGCGAATAAGCCTCCCGGATCCTTAACCCGTAAAGTGCGCGGCTCATGGGGTAGAGCAAATTTGTGATGAGCAATCCTTCAAACTTATGTCTGCTATAGGTAGGAGTCACGAGATCGAAACCTTCGCGATAAATCGGACTCAGAAGTTTGGAAATCCATCCAGGTTCAATGTTCGAAGACTCGGGTGACATGACTACGCAGGCTTTGGCGTGGAGCAGTTCAGCGGCAGCGAGAATGGTTCGCAATGCAAGAACGCTTGACGGGCTGTTTGCGTACTTCGTGCTTATTGCGTGCAAGGTGCGTAGCGCCTCCACTTTGGAGGCGGGCCTCAGGTCATCGATCGAGACGCCCGTGACCAGGTCGGGAGTGCCATCGCGAGACCCACCATCGGCGTTAATAATCACAGCCCGGTCGCGAGGAAATCCGCTCAGAATACCGCTCTGGATTGTCTGCACGATCGAGCCGATCGTCTTGGCATTATTGTGGGTGGGCAAGCCGACGAGGATGTCCACTTCGCCGACGTTGATCAGTTGGCGAAGAAAATCATCGGTAAGAAAGCTCTCCTCTGCCAATTCCATCTCCGTTCGAAGTATTGCCGCGTGCCTTTATGCCGACGCGCTCAGATTCGCCGCAGCCGAAACCAGTAAAACTGAAAGGGTCCCAGCGTTAATAGATAGGGGAGGTCGCCCACGCGCGGAAACATATTTCTGCCAAACATCTCGATTGGGATACTTCCCTTGTAGCGCCGCAGATCTAATTCGACGGCTTGCGCAGTGCTCGAAAGATTGTTGACCACCAGGACAGCCTCGTTGCTCAGGCGGCGCACATAGGCCAGAATTCTGTGATTCGCGGGGTGGAGAAACTCGATCGATCCCCGCCCAAATACGGCAGTCGAACTGCGCACTGTTATGATGCGCTCCATCCAATTCAGGAACGAATGTTCGCTCGATCTTTGCCGCAAAACGTTCACCGCTGGATAACCATATACAGGATCCTGAATCAGGGGGGCATAAAGCCGCTCTGGAGGCGCCGCAGAAAAGCCGCCATTCGTCTCCCCGTTCCACTGCATCGGTGTCCTCACTCCGTTACGATCGCCTAGGTTAATGTTGTCGCCCATGCCAATTTCATCGCCGTAATAGACGATGGGAGTGCCGGGCAAGGACATCAGCATTCCATTCATCAACTCCATCCGCCTCCGATCATTGGCCAGCAAAGGAGCGAGGCGTCTGCGGATTCCCAGATTCAGGCGCATCGTTTTACTTTCGGCGTACGAGTCGTACATGTAGTCGCGTTCCATGTCGGTCACCATTTCGAGGGTCAGTTCGTCATGGTTGCGCAGGAACAGAGACCACTGGCAGGAAGGTGGGATTTCAGGGGTTTGCTGCAGGATTTCAGTAATGGGTTTGCGGTCTTCCAACTTCAGGCCCATGAACATCCTGGGCATCAGCGGAAAATGAAATGCCATATGGAATTCATCTCCGTCACCGAAATAGGGGCGAAGATCCGCAGGCCACTGGTTGGCCTCCGCGAGCAGCATCCTGCCCGGGAATTTTTCGTCCAGTCGCCGCCGTAGCTCTTTCAGGACTTCATGCGTTTCGGGCAAGTTCTCACAATTTGTGCCCTCGCGTTCCACCAGGTACGGCACGGCGTCGAGCCGGAAGCCGTCCACACCCATCGCCAGCCAGAACGTCATCACGTTCCACATCTGTTCTCGAACAGCGGGATTGTCATAATTGAGATCGGGCTGGTGACTGAAAAAACGATGCCAATAAAAGGCTTTTGAAACCGGATCCCAAGCCCAGTTGGATTTTTCCGTATCTAGGAAAATGATGCGCGCGCCTTTGTACCGCGTGTCGGTATCGCTCCAGACATACCAATCGCGCCTGGGATTGTCCTGCGAACTTCGCGATTCTTGAAACCACGGGTGCTGATCAGAGGTGTGGTTCAGCACCATTTCGATGATGACCCGGATTCCTCGCTCGTGGGCCGATTCCAGAAACTTTCGGAAATCCTCTAAGGTGCCGTAGCTGGAATGGACTGCGTTGTAATCCGAGATGTCGTAGCCATCATCGCGCAGAGGTGAGGGGAAGAATGGCATGAGCCATATTGCGTTGGTCCCTAGTTCCTGGAGGTAGTCGAGTTTCTCTTCGAGTCCCTGGAAATCCCCGATGCCATCTCCGTTGCTATCGCGGAAAGTGCGGACGTGGACTTGATAAATGATGGCGTCCTTGTACCAAAGCACATCCCGGCTTAATGGCAACTCTTCCTCCCTGCATCGACTTCAGTGCATGCATACAAAGCAGGACACAAGGCAAGTTTATATGAAATGACAATCGCGAGAATCACTTCCACTTGGAGTCGGGTCCATGGCTCGATTGATGGCAGCGGCCGAGAGCCGGATCTAAAGTTAGCAAAAGCAATATTCGCAAACGGAACTTTGCGTTATGCCCCAGGGAAATGATAGAGCGATCCCAAGATCGCCCCGAAAACTGCGTGCGCGAGAAAGACTGAAATCGGGGTTCGAATACCATAATTCAGCGCCATAAATCCTGGAGGCTCCAATTGCCGGTTGGCGTTCGGACCATGTTCCTCACTTGCCATTCGCGGGTGTATTCCCGGCATCAACGACATCCCGAGAGTCAAGACCATCAACGCGTGCGCT
>JGI12635J15846_10000524_pt1 | contig 32889 bp, 33 predicted proteins | sample BlaSpr_A8_OM2_M2_FD_15846 | JGI IMG/M metagenome (IMG submission 15846)
TGACCGAAGTCGACGGACAGTACAAGATGTCGAAGGTCGAGTACGTACCGTGACCGATGATGCGCGCGACTCAGAAACCGTCGAGATCGATCCGGCCGGCATAGACGTCCAAGACGACGCCACCGAGCAGATAAAAAGTTCGCGTCGCCTGCCGCGCATGCCGCGCATGCCGCGCATGCCGCGCGTGCCGGGCCTGCCGAGCGTGCGACACGCGATCAACTCCAAATTCGTTCCGCCGATTCTGATCGCGCTCATGGTGATCACCGGCGGTGCGGCGTCTTGGATCTACTTCAAGCAGTGCCGGCCGGATCAACAGACGGACTCCAGCGTCAAGCAAACAGTCGTCAGCGCTGCGTCCGACGCGACTGTCGCGGTGTTGTCCTACGCACCCGACACTCTTGACCAAGACTTCGATAACGCGAAATCGCACCTGACCGGGGATTTCCTGACCTATTACAACCAGTTCACTGAGCAGGTCGTGGGTCCGGCGGCCAAAGAGAAGTCGCTCAAGACCGCGGCTCATGTGACCGGCGCCGCGGTGTCAGAGCTGCACCCCGATTCGGCCGTTGTTCTGCTTTTCGTCGATCAGACCACCACAACCAAGGACAGCAACCAACCCTCGCTGGCGATCAGCAGCATCGTGGTGAACCTGACCTTGATCAACGGCAACTGGCTGATCAACAAGTTCACCCCGGTTTAGACGCTCATTGGCCTACATATCGAACACGCGGCGCAGCGACTGAGCGTGCAAAGCCCGGTTCTCTTGGGAGACACCCCAATCCGGAACCAATGCGTCGAAGCCATTGAATGTCGCTGCGATAACGTGCAATTCGGTTTGGACGTAGGCATGCAGGAGCCGGTTGGCATAGTCGATAGCTTCATCGCGACACGGGTCGATCTCGGAGCAGCTGATGAACGTGGGGGGCAGCCCCTCCAGGTTCGCCCGGTGCGCGGGGACGTGGTGACCGCTCGCACTGGCATGGCCGAGGTAATGGCCCCAAGCGCGGCTGACGGCTTGACCGTTGAGGCCCGGGGTGCGCTGGAACTCGCGCCGCGACGGCGTGGCGTCGGAGTCGAGCATCGGCTGGTGCAGGATCTGCATCAGGATCGTAGGACCCTCGTCGTCAAACATCGACTGGGTCAGGCCCGCAACCAGTGCGGCGCCCGCGTCCCTACCCATCACCGCGATGCGGCTGGGATCCGCGTCCAGGTCAGCGCAGTTCTTGATCACATAACGCAAGCCCGCTTCGACATCGTCCAACGCCGCCGGACACGGATTTTCGGGCGCGAGCCGGTAGTCGACCGAGACCACCAGACAGCGGGCTGCACGGGCCAGCTCTACGCACTCCGGGTGATCGGTGTCCAGGTTCCCGGTTACAAACCCACCGCCGTGAGCGTACACCGCCACTGGCGCTGGGGATTGGGTTTGGCCTCGATAGATCCGAAGGCCCAGCTGCCGGCCGTCCGGACCTGCGATGGATCGCGATTGGACTGTGACGCCGCCGGTGTCGACTGCAGCGGCACGCGCAGCGGCCGAACGGTTGGCGTGCGCCCGCTCGGCGGCCAGCGACTCGGCGCGGAATTCGGCGACGCCCAGCCCGGCGGCAGCGTCGCGCAGCGCTGGGTCGATGCGGCTAAGGCCTTGCGGCCGTGTGAGATTCGTTTGCGTCATACCCTCTTATCTCTCGGGCTCAGCTGGCGGGCTCAGCAGCGTGTCATCGAAGAACCCCTTCAAACCATCTTCAAGGTAGACCTGCGACTCTATCTGGTGAAAGATCCGGTACTTCTCGCCGCGAGCCATCAGCAGCCAGGTGATCCAGCTGGCGCCGGTATGCGCGGTGTCGGCCTCCTGCCCGGTGAATCTCCATCGGCTCAGCAGGATGCAACGAGCCAGGCCACCGACGAGCGCATCGGCGGACCACAGTTGCGACGACACCGACGCATGCTTGAGGCGGCCGGCTACCCGGGCCCAGTGCCGATCGAGTTCGTCGGCGCCGATCAGCGGCATCGCATACTCGTCGCCGATGTACATCGGCTGTGGGCTGTCGCGTTCCCTTCCGCGTTCCCACAGGTCGGCCACGCCGGCGATATCCAACGCTGACCATTTCTGGTCATATTCGCTGATCAGAGCTCTTAGCCTGGCGGCCAGGCCGGTAATTTGATCAGCTTCCTCACTTCTCAAGACTTGTCGGGGGGCGCGGGGCTCGGCTTTTCTCCGGGAAGTGCCTTGACGGTCGCCGGCAGCCCATACAGAGCTGTCGCGTTACCACGCATGATCCGCTCCCGCTGATCGGGCGGGAAACGGTTGATCGCATACGTCGGCGCGTCGTAGCTCCAGTGCGGGTAGTCCGTCGAGAACATGAGATTGTCGCCCAGGTCCATCATTTCCAGATACTCGCGGAACTGGACGGTGTCGGCGTCTTCGAGTGGCTGAGTGGTGAACCGGACATGTTCGCGCACATATTCCGACGGACGGCGACGCACCTGCGGCAAGTCGCCGCGGCGGGCCTCCCAGATCCGGTCCATCCGCGACATCACCGGCATCGCCCACGTGAAGCCACCCTCGACGAACACCACTCGGAGGTCGGGGTGCCGATCGAACGCGCCGTCAAACACCAGGCTCATCAGGTGCGAGACGTAGAGCAGCGGCCAAGACGCAAAAAAATCGTGCCAGTGCGCGGGGTTGCCGACCGGGTAAATCGGAATCAACTCGAACGGCGTCTGGCCCATCAGATGGGTGGCCACCGGGAGGCCGTTACGCGCTGCGGCCTCGTAGAGCGGATCGAAATGCGGGTTACCGAAAGGGATTCCACGGGTCTGCGGTGTCATCAACACCTGGGCCATATAGGGATGCCCCGCCCACCGTTCGACTTCGCGGGCCGCCTGTTCGGGCGTCTGGGCGCTGACGCTGATCGAGCCGCGCCAGCGGCCGTGCGCGTTGCACTTGTCGAGCCAGATGTCGGCGAGCCAATCGTTGTACGTCGACTTCAGCACGTGCTCGGCGTGCGGCAGCTGCGCGTCGCACATCGGCTCTAGCATCGCGATGCTGACACCGGCATCGAGAAGCAACTGCTTGGCGGCAAAATCCGGGTCGCTGCCGGCGAACCCGCCATTGGGCGGCGCGGAGTCCAGACGCATCGACATCGTCTTGTAGGAATCCGGGGTGTCGTAGAAATGCGGCACCGGGGTGACCGCATTTCCGGTCGGCCAGATCTTGTCCACCCAGTCGGCGGGCGCGTAGGCCTTGAGCACGTCGGACGACACGGGCAACGGGTGCACGTCGGTGTCGACGATGGTGACCGCTATTTCGTCTCCGTGAGTGGTGGCCGATTCGACTCGTTCGATCGTGGTCATGAGGCTTCCTCCTTTTGATCNGCGAGCCCCTGCACTGTGAGGNCGTACAGCTCACTTGCGTTTTGCCACAACACCTTGTCGCGTTGGTCAGCNTCGAGNCCCGCNNCNNTCACGTCGGCAGCCGACGTGGACCAGTGGGGGTAGCTCGATCCATACATCAGCAGGTCGGACTTGCCGGTCATGTCCATCCAGCGCTGCATTTCTCCGGCCTCCCCTCCCTTTAAGGGCCCGTCGAACGCCGAGGAGCAGAACCGGACATGGCCGGGCAGGTATTCGCTGGGATAACGGTCGACCCACGGCGTCTGGTCGCGCATGGACAGCCAGAACGTGTCCAGCCGCCACATCAGCGGGGTGAGGATGTCGTATCCACCGTCGGCGAAAACAAACTTGAGGTCGGGGTGCCGGCCGAAGACGCCTTCAACGATGAGTGTGGCCAGGTGGACGAAGTAGTTCAGCGGCATGAACGCCGCGTACCCGGGGTAGGTGTGCGCGTGCCCGGCGAACGTGGGCGGATAGTCGACACCGTTGCCGCCGTTGATGTGTACCGCAACCGGCAGCCGGTGGGCAGCTGCGGCTTCCCAGATGGGCTCGAACATCGGTTTGCCGTACGGCTCGCGTGATTGCATCGGAACGCCGACCTGCACCAGTTTGGGGTGACCGGCGAGGCGCTCGATCTCGGCCACCGCGCCCTTCGGGTCCTCGGGATTGACGCGGATGGTGCCCCGGAATCGGTTGGTGGTGTCGGGCTCCAGCCAGCGGTCGAGCAGCCAGTCGTTGACGGCGGCGCAGATTCTGCTGTTGAGCAGGTAGTCAGCGATGTTGCCTCGGGTCAGCGGGTTCAGGATCGCGAAGGCCACTCCCATGCCCCCCGGCGCGTCGTCGAACAGGTGCCGGCTGACGGTCGCGGGATCGGATCCAGGATAGTGCTCTCCGTAGAGGTCTTGGCGGTAATCTCCGCCGGGCGCCTGGTACCACTGCCGCTCGACGTCGGGGACTGACCGAAGCTGGTGGGCGACAGGGAGATAGCGCCGGATCTCGGCGTTATAGCGAAAGTGCGGTTGCACGTTGGTATCGATAACGGGACTCATGCGGTCAGATACACCTCCCCGTCGGTGACATCGACTTGGTAGGTGCGGATGCGGCGCCGCGGATCGGCGATATTTTGACCAGTAGTGATATCGAACTCCCAGTTATGCCAAGGGCATCGCACGATCTGCCCGTCGCGCACGCGACGTAGCCGGTCGGGCTCGTCAGGAGCCGATTCGTTGGTGCCGCCGACCAAGCCCAGACACAACGGGGCACCCTCGTGCGAGCAGTAATTCACGATCGCATACAAAGCGCCGCGCACGTTGTACACGCCCACACCGAACTTCCCCGCGTCCACCAGCTTCATGCCGCCGGGCGGCAACTCGTCGAGGGAGCACACGAATCGGCGTTTGGACACCTAAGAATCACCGCCTCGCCTGATCGATCCGGGAAGTGTCCGAACCAACTCCGCATCAATACTGTGCCCGTTACGGTGACTACCACAAGCCGTTGGGCTTCGTTGCTATTTATACTATGATAGCGACATTCCGCTCGCTACAAACCCGCCGAAGGCGTCGGGGTGGTCGAGGACCAATTCGAGACCACCGAACCCGCGTGAACGGCCTTATCGGTTGCTCAGGAGGAGCGCTGATGACGCTCAGCACCGACCCAGTCGGCCAGCCCGTCACCTTCGACACCACCGGTGAAACCAGTCCCTACCCGTACTACGAATACATGCGGCGCAGCGATCCGGTTTGGCATGGCGCGATGATGGACCACTCTCAGATGCCGCAGGAGCTGCGACCNAACGACGAGTGGGTCTTGTTCGGTTACGACGGCGTCTTCCAGGCATTCCGCGATGACCGGATCTTCACGTCGGCTGCCTACGACAAGACGATCGGGTTGGTGATGGGGCACACCATCCTGGCGATGGGCGGCAAAGAACACCACGACCACCGCAGCCTGGTGGCCAAGGCCTTCCGCGCCACAGCCCTGGAACGCTGGGAACCCTCGGTCATCGGGCCGGTCTGCGATCAGCTGGTCAATGAAATCAAGGGCGACGGCGAAGCGGATCTGGTGAAGGCGGTGACGTTCGAGTTTCCGACCCGGATCATCTCCGCCCTGCTCGGACTTCCCCCCGAGGATCTTGACCTGTTCCGGCGGCTGTCGCTCGACCTCATCTCGATCCCGACCGACATCATGGCAGGGTTGAACGCGGCCGCCGAGTTGCACGGTTACTTCCTCAACCAAGTCGAGCAGCGGCGCCGCAAACTCACCAATGACATCATCGGCGACCTGGTGGCCGCGGAGATCGATGGCGAGAAACTCACCGACGAGGCCATCATCGCGTTCCTTCGCCTGTTGCTGCCCGCCGGTCTGGAGACCACCTATCGCTCATCGGGCAACCTGCTGTACCTGCTGCTGACGCACCCCGAGCAACTGGCGATGGTCTACCAGGACCGATCGCTGATCCCGACAGCGATCGAAGAGGGCCTGCGGTTCGAAACCCCACTGACCATGGTCATGCGGACCACCACCGCAGAAGTCGAAATAGGTGGCAAGACAATCCCGGCCGACGCGCAGATCGACATGGTCATGGGTTCGGCCAACCGCGACGAAAGCCGGTGGACCGAGGCCAATACGTTCGACATTCGCCGGCCACGCCAAGCCCACATCGCGTTCGCGGGCGGCATCCACATGTGCCTCGGTATGCATCTGGCACGGTTGGAAACACGCGTCATGTTGGACAGCCTGTTCGACCGAGTCACGAATCTGACTTTTGTTCCCGACGACGGCACCGGCGAGGAGTCCAAGATCGTCGGGCACACTTTCCGGTCGCCCAACAAGCTTCCGGTCACGTTCACGCCGGTCGCATAAGGAGCCTTATGAGGAGCCGCGGGGCGATCCTGCACGACGTCGGCGGGCCGTGGTCTGTCGAGGGATTCGAGCTGGACCCGCCCCGCGCCGGCGAAGTCCTGGTTGAGATGGCCGCCGCCGGATTGTGCCACTCCGACGATCACATTCTGACCGGAGATATGTCAGCACCCAACGAGNTGCTGCGCTCGCTCGGGCTGCCAACCATGTTCCCGACGATCGGCGGTCACGAGGGTTCGGGCATCGTGCGTGAAGTCGGTGACGGCGTAANCGATTTCGCGCCGGGCGACCATGTCGTGATGTCGTTCGTCGCCGTGTGCGGACAGTGTCGCTGGTGTGCGAGCGGAATGGAGTACATCTGCGACATGGGGGCCAGCGTCCTGACTCCCGGGATGCCCACCGACGGCACATTCCGCCATCACACCACCGACGGCAAGCCACTAGGCCATCTGGCCAAGGTGGGTGCATTTGCGAAACACACTGTGGTATCTACGAATTCACTCGTGAAGATTGAGCCCCACCTACCGCTGGCGCCCAGCGCGCTGCTGTCGTGCGCCATTCCGACCGGCTACGGGTCGGTCGCGAACCGCTCCGGCATGCGCGCAGGCGATACCGTCGTCGTGATCGGCGTCGGTGGAATCGGAACGGGCGCAATTCAAGGCGCGCGGATCGGCGGCGCCGCCCAGATCATCGCTGTCGATCCGGTGGACTTCAAACAGAAATCTGCGTTGCAGTTCGGCGCTACGCACAGCGCCGCGACAGCGGTCGAGGCGCTGGCCATGGTGCGAGAGCTGACGTACGGGGTGATGGCCGACGCCGTCGTGGTCTCGCCTTCCTTGATCACAGCCGACGACGTCCGCGACGCGCTGAAGCTGACCCGCAAGGGCGGGACGTGTGTGCTCACCGGCATGACGTCGCAATTGACTCGGTCAGTCAATATCGAACTGCAGGACTTCATCCTGATGAACAAGTCGCTGGCCGGCACCGTCTTCGGCTCGTGCAACCCGAAGGCCGACATCTTCCGGTTGGCCAGGCTCTACCAGACCGGGCAGCTCCAGCTCGACGAGATGATCACCAGGCGTTATCGACTCGACGACATCAACGACGCGTACGACGACCTCCGGAACGGGAAGATCATCAGGGGCATCATCGATTTCGGGATCGACTGATTCTATTTCTTTCGTGTTATCACCCGCTGAAGTTGCCCGTATGCGTCGATGGGGCTGTGCAAGGCCAGGCCGCCGTCCGCGTGCACGACCTGTCCGGTCACCCACGGCAGCTCGAGGACACCCACGATGGCACCGGCCACGTCGGTGGCCGCACCCAGTCCGCCCAGCGGCGTGCGTTCAGACATCGCTTCCACCCAGCCGGGCAGTCCTTCCGGATTCGGCAGCATCGGCGTTCGGGTGACACCGGGTCCAACCGCGTTGACCCGGATGCCGTGGTTGCCCCATTCCACGGCGGCGACTTTCACCAGCATGTCCACCCCCGCCTTCGACACACAGTAGGCGCCCATGTCCCGATCGGCGACCGTGCCGCTGATGCTGGACACCGCAACCATCGAACCACCCGCCCCGGCGTCAACCATGGCTTGCGCTGCGGCCCGGATGGTCAGCCAGGTGCCGGTGAGGTTTACCGTCAACACCCGCTGCCACTGGGTCGGCGACTGTTTTAGCAGCGTGCCCGACGCACCGATTCCCGCGCAGGTGACCACCCGGGTGGGCACGCCGTGCTCGCGTACGGTTTGTTGCATCGCCGCCGACACCGCGTCGGGATCGCTGACATCGCAGGCGATATCGGCACCGGACAGGTCCCACACAACGACGTCGTGGCCCGCCTTGCCCAGCCGCTCGGCGACTTCCCGCCCGATCCCGGATGCGCCACCGGTCACTAAGGCGACGCTCACTGCGCAGGCCCGATCAGCTCGACCAGTACGCCGTCTGGGGCGGTGATGACAGCCATCGGGACGGTCTTTCCGGCCGGGGCCGCCACGGTGATGCGACGGACGCCGTCGGCGAAGCCCAAGGCCGCCAATGCGGACAGCGTCGGGTCGACGTCACGCTGCAGGGACAGCAGGAAGAACCCGTGCCGGGGGCCCTCGGATGCAGACGTCGTAGACAGCGCCGCAACGTCGGCATCCAAGGCGCCCGGCAACTCCACGAGTTCGACGATCCCCGAGGCGGGTGTCTGCGGATCGCCCAGGAAGATCGAACGCAGCCGGTCGGTCTTGGCGCCGAACAGCTCCGGCCAATCGCCGGTGAAGTGATGGTCGAACAGTTCGGCCAAACCCAGGCCGTCGCGCCAGAATCGTAGCGATCGTTCGACATCGGCGGTGCAGATCGCGGAGTGATGAACGCCGAGCACGGGTTTCCCTTCTGCTCCGGGGTAAATCGGCAGCTGTGTCAGGTGGCGAGCCTGGCCAGAGTGCGATCCCACAAGTCGCGGGCAAGTCGGGGGTCGTAGGCCAAGCGGCCGGCTTTGGCGATCTTGTGCTTCGAATAGTATTCGCCGGGCGTCCAATCCGTACCGGGCGTGGTTGACGCCAGCCGGACCAGATGGCCGGCTGCCTCGTCGGAAGTCGGGATGAATCGCTCCGCCGGGGTGTACCGCTGCATAAAAGCAAGGAACCGCGATCCCGATGCCTGTCCGAAGTTGGAGGCGACAAAGCCGGGATGAACCGCCGCAACGGAGAGGCCGCCGGCATGATGGCGCCGGTGCAATTCTCTGGAGAACAACACGACAGCCAGCTTCGACAGACCGTAGGCGGTGCTGGGCCGGCGACTGGCTGTGTTTTCCAGGTCATCGACGCTGGCCCTGAAAATCAACCTGTGCGAGGAGCTGGTCGTGTTGACGATGGTGGCGCGCGAATCGAGGAGCACACCCAATAAGTGGGTGGTAAGCAGAAACGGCGCCAAGTAGTTGACCTGATATGTGTGTTCGTAGCCGTCGGGTGTCAGGTGGATCTTGGTGCCCATGCCGCCGGCGTTGTTGAGCAGTACGTCGATGCGTGGATACTGCGAACGGACTTTTTCGGCCAATGCTCGTACCTGGGACAGGTCGGCGAAGTCGACAGCGTAATAGTCTGCGTCCAATTCCGCTGCCACCGAGGCGGTCTTGCTTTGCGACCGGCCAACCACCACAACGTTGTTTCCGCTTCGGCATAATCGGCGCGCCGCTGCAGCGCCAATGCCGTCGCTGGCACCTGTGATGACAATCGTTCTAGTCGCCATATCGATCTGTCCTCCACGGGGAGTGTATCTTTCGCACGGCGAATGTCATTACCTCATTGGCGACTCATTGGAAATTTTGAAGAACCGACACGTATTTATGTTCAACGCAGCTTTATATTCACCGCAGCTGCGCGTCGATCTCGAACGCCAAGCACAATTCGGCAAGGTCGAGCGGGGCGCTGGTCGAGCGTCCGGTGTGTTCTTCGATGCGGCGCAGCCGGTGCCGAACCGTGTTGGGATGGCAGAACAGCGCCGCCGCCGCGCGAGATACCGAGCCGCCATGCGCCGCCCATGCGCGAAATGTCTGATAGAGCAGATCGCGCTCACTATCCGTGATGTGGTCCAGTCCGCTCAGAACCGCGTTGGCCAGTCGCAGGTTCACGTCCGGAGCGGTTACCGCCGCAACACTGAGTACGCTGTCCTCGAACACTATGACCGGCTCGGAGTCGGTCGTCGCGGTGACCGCGATTCGGGCGTATCGAAGAGCGGTCCCGATCCCGGACAGGTCGTCGAATTGCGGACTGACACCGACACCGTTTCGGGTCAAGCGTTCCAGGGTTGCGAAAAGACTGGCACGGGCGGCGTCTGAAGCCACGTGGACGATGCCGATTTGTAGCTCGGGCAGCAGTCGCCACGCCGAATAGATGTCGCTGCTTCGCAGCTTGTCCGAGATGCCTGGCAGCGCGTGCTTGCCAATCTCGGGGGTCTTNGCCGCGACAATGACATAGGGTCCCCGAGTCGGAAGGCGAAGCAGGTCGGCGATCTCCCACGGACTGTGACTGGCCGATACGGTGCCGGNGAACAAAGCCTCGGTCAGTGCCGCGCGTTCGGCCTCATCTTCGACGGCCTGCTGGGTCGCTCGCCGCCGGTATGCAGTGGTCATGGCTTCGGTGTAGACATCCTGGGCCTCCCAGATTCGTTCGGTCACCGCGAGCAACGCGTGCCGCGAGATGTCGCGGTGGGCTTCCACAATCTCCAGAAGTGCCTGCCAGATCAAATGCGAACCGACTCGATAGGCTGCCATCACCACCGGCAGCGGGACCCTGCTTTGGGCCCGGGATTCGCCGGTGACGGTGGCCGGCGTCGTGTCGAATGACTGGGGCCCGGCCAGTCCGCTGAAGATGAAGCGGACATTGGTGGTACAGCTTTCAAGAAGTTGGTCCTCGCTGACCACCTCGGTATGGCGGTAGAAGTCGATCTCGTCGCGGACCGCTGAAGCAACTGCGGCGCCAAGTTGTTCGGCTCGCGTGCTCAACTCGGCCCGGATTAGCGACATCTGCTCGGCTGTGCTGTCCGCGCTCATACCAATTAACGTAGAAGCGCGGAGCGCTCCCGTCACGTGCGAGCATTGCCGCGCGTGTTCGAGTCAGCCCAGGTGTGTCAGCTCCGGTTTGGTCCGCACCACGATGACGGTGGGGCCGTCAGACTTGAGCGCGGAGGTGAACTCCGCTGCGAGCTTTTCCGTCGTGTCGACGTTGATTGACCGAACGCCGAAGCCAGCCGCGATGGAGGCGATATCGAGGCCTGGCAGGTCCAGGCCCGGCACATTCGGAGTTTTCTCCAGCAGCGCGAACGATTTGAGGATTGAGTACTCCTCGTTGCGCATCACCACGAACACTATCGGCAGCCGGTGCTGGGCGGCCGTCCATATCGCCTGAACCGAATATTGGAAAGATCCGTCGCCGATGGTGGCGACCACCGTGCGTTCCACCCCGCGGGCACGGTCGCCGAGTGCGATGCCGACAGCCCCGGGCACACCCCAGCCGATCCCGCCGCTGGCAGTTGCGAAGAACGAACCGGGGAAGGTGCTGGGCAGCCAGCGCAGCTGTTGAGCCATCGTCGACGTCGACTCCGTGACTAGCGGGGAGTCGGCCGGCTTGACGGTGGCCAACGTCGAAAACGCCGCATCCGGGGTCAGTGGCGACGACGCCGCGTCGGCGATTTCTGAGCTTGCCGCCCGCGCGGGTTGAGTAGACCCGTTGCCCCGGTCGTTTATCAGGCCCACCAACTGCTCGAGGGCCAGCCGGGAATCACCGATCAGGCTGTCACCGACCGGCGCCGCACCGGCCACGCTCGGATCGGCCGTGATCTGCAGCAATTCGCTGCCCTCGGGCAGGTACTCGCCCGCCACGTAGGGGTAGTAGCGGAAGACCTGCGCTCCGACCACCACAACCAGATCGTGACCCCGCAGCACCTCGCTGACACCGGCAACGGTCAACGGCAACATGCCCTGATACAGCGGGTGGTTCTCCGGAAACGACGCTCGGTCGGGTAGCGGGCCGATGTAAACCGGTGCACCAACCTTCTCCGCGAACGCCACCCCGGCGTCCCAGGCGCCGCTGCGATCGACCTCGGGACCAAAGACCAGCAGGGGCTTCTGCGCCCGGTTGATCCGGTCGGCGAAATCGCGCAGGCGCTCGGCATCGGGTGCCACACGGTGGCTCACCGTCCTGACCACCGCAGGCCCCAACGCCGGCTTTTCCCAGTCGTCGAGCGGTATCGACAGATACACCGGGCCCGCCGGGGGCTGCAAAGCCACCGTGTAGGCGCGCATGAACGCCGCAGGCACATCCTCGGCCCGCTTGGGTTCGTACGCCCACTTCACCCACGGCAACGGCATTATGGTCGGCTCGGGGTTGGACAGATACGGGTCGCACAGGACCATCTCCCGGGTCTGCTGACCGGCGGTGACGATGAGCGGCGTGTTGCCCTTGTAGGCTGCCACCAGGCTGCCCATCGCGTTACCGGTGCCGGCACTGGTGTGCAGGTTGACCAACGTGGGCCTGCCGGTGGATTGCGCGAACCCGTCGGCCATGGCCAGCACCGAAGCTTCCTGCAGTCCCAGGATATAGGTGAAATCGTCGGGAAAGTTCTTCAGGAATGTCTGCTCGGTGGAGCCAGGATTGCCGAAAACCGTTGTCAAGCCCAGCGAACGAAGCAGGTCGTAGGTCACCTCATGGACCGTTTTCTCGACTGTCATTGGCTTCCTGATCCCTTCTGTCCCCAAGCGGTAATGGGCGTGATGGATGGCAAGGCGTGCTTCTTCACAGAATCGCGTACGGGTTCGACAGTGTCGATGTATTCGATCACAGCCTTGAGCGCCGGCCGCTGTGCTGAATCACAATGGGGCCGACAGACTGGTGACACAAACTGATAACTATGTATGGCATTCAAGTCGCGGAACTCGGCGGACCCGAAGTCCTCTCCTACGTTCAGATGTCAAAACCCGCCCCCGGCGCCGGTGAGGTTCTGATCAAGGCCGAGGCGATCGGGGTGAATTTCATCGACACCTACTTCCGAACGGGCCTGTATCCGCACGACCTTCCGTTCGTGCTCGGCGCCGAGGTGGCCGGCATTGTCGAAGCGGTTGGCGACGGGGTGACGGGACTGCGGGTGGGTGACCGCGTGGCAAGCGCCGATGCCGTGGGCGCATACGCCGAATACTGCATTGCGCCAGTCGACCTCGTTGCGAAGCTGCCAGACAGTGTGGCCTCAGATGTTGCCGCCGCATCGCTCGTGAAAGGCATGACCGCACACTTGCTCATCAAGTCGGTCTACGCGGCGCAGCCGGACGACACAGTGCTGTTGCACGCAGGCGCCGGCGGCGTGGGCCTGATCCTTACCCAGTGGGCGACGAGCTTGGGAGCACGCGTCATCACCACCGCCTCCACCCCGGCGAAAGCCGAGCTGTCCCGGCAGGCCGGCGCGGTCGAGGTACTCGGCTATCCCGACGACCCGCAACAGTTCGGCGCAAAGATCCGCGAGCTTACCGACAGGAATGGCGTGACGGCGGTTTACGACGGCGTCGGCAAGTCAACATTCGACGCCAGCCTTGCCAGCCTTGCCGTCCGGGGCACACTCGCGCTGTTCGGTGCGTCCAGTGGCGCGGTCCCCCCGCTGGACCCGCAGCGGCTGAACGCAGCGGGCTCGGTGTATCTGACCCGGCCGTCGCGGATCCATTTTGTCCGCACTCGCGACGAATTCACCTGGCGAACTGGCGAACTACTCGACTCGATAGCAGACAAGACCATTAAGGTCACGGTGAGTGGGCACTACCCACTTCGGGATGCGGCCGACGCGCATCGCGACCTTCAGGGTCGCAAGACCGTCGGCTCGGTGGTGCTGACTCCCTAGGCAGTCGCTCACACCAGCGAGTAGCGAACCGGCAGATGCTTTAGGCCGCCGACGAACGTTGTGGCGGTGAATTGCGGATCGCCGTCCATCTCAATGGATTTCAATCTGGGCAGTAACTCCCTGAAGAAACTGCTGACCTCCATGCGGGCCAGGGCCGCACCCATGCAGAAGTGCACGCCGTAGCCGAAGGCCACGTGTTTGTTGGGTTCGCGGCCGACGTCGAAGCGGAATGGGTCCTCGAAGGCGTCCTCGTCACGATTGGCCGACACATAGGAGAGCAACACGGAGTCGCCTGCAGCGATGGGTATTCCGCGCACCTCGGTGTCCCTGGCGGCGGTGCGCATGAACTCCTTGACCGGGGTGACCCAGCGGATCATCTCCTCGGTAGCAGATGGCATCAAGTCGAGATTGTCGCGTAGGCGTTCAAGTTGGTCGGGATTCTCGATGAGTGCGTGCAGGCCGCCGGAGATGGTCGCGCTGGTGGTGTCGTGACCGGCGGTGGCGACAATGAGGTAGTAGGACACGGTGTCGATATCCGACAGCGGCTCGCCGTCGACGCGGGCGTTGGCGATCGCCGACGCGAGATCTTCGGTCGGATGCTCCCTGCGTGATGCGGTCACCGCGTTGAAGTATCCGAACATGTCGAGCAACGCGGGAAGCTGATCCTCGCTGGTGCTGCCACGCTTGAACTCGCTGTCGTCACTGCCGAACAACTCCTGGGTCAGTTTGAGCATTCGCGGGAAGTCTGCCTCGGGCAACCCCAGCAGCGACATGATCACATAGAGCGGGTAGTTGACCGCGACCTGCTGTACGAAATCGCACTCGGGGCCGGCGGCCATCATCTTGTCGACGTAGATCTTGGCCAGTTCGTCGACGCGGACCTTAAGCGCTCGCATCGCCTTTGGGCGAAACCAGTCCGAGCCGATCGCGCGCACCACCCGGTGCTGTGGGTCATCCAGGTGGATCAGCGTGCGCACGCCCACAGCGGCCGCCTGCTCGTCACCCTCGGCGGTGGTCAGTACCGGTCGCGGCCAGTTGGTGAACAGCATGTTGCCGCGTTCGATGTCCATGACGTCGGCGTGCTTGGTAATCGCCCAGAACGGCCGGTAGTTCGGCACCTCGACCCACGACACCGGAGCGTTGGCGCGCAGCTGAGTCAGCGCCGCGTGCAGCCGCTGCTCGTCGGTATACGCCTGCGGATCCGCCAAGAGCTTGGCGGCCTCGTCTATTGTGGGCGCGCTCATCGGCGAAACTCCTTCACTGCGGCGGCAATACAGGACTTGGACGCGGTCAAAAAGATCGGCAGGACGCGGTCGACCACGCCCTCGCAGCGACTTCGAAGGGCGGCCGCAACGATGTCGATCGAGCCGACGACGGCGAACGCGGCGAGGATTTCATCGTCGATGAGCGAGCCCATGGTGTCCCACTCACCTTCCAGGGAGAGGCGGTGCAGTTCGGATTGCAGGTCGCCCCAGCCGTGCAGCTCAAGCACCTTGCGGTAGGCAGGCGTTGATCCGTAGAACGCAATCTGCTTGCGCACGGCGGCGGTGGCGGCTGCCAGTTCGGCGCCAGTGGCACCGGTGGCCACGAGCACCTCGGACGACAGCTCGAAATCGTTGCGATGACGTCCGGAGCGCTGCATGCCTCGTTGTAGCGCCGGTACGGTCACCTCATCGAGGTAGCGCTTGGAGACGAACGGGTGACCGAGGTGGCCGTCGGCGACCTCGCCGCACATCTCGGTCATCGCCTCACCAACGGCGGCGATGAATATCTTGGGCGCGGGATGGGACAGCGGCTCGGGCGTGAACATCGGAGTCATGATTTTGTGGGTGTAGAAATCACCCTCGAAACGAAGCTTGGTGCCGTCCTGCCAGGCAGACCAGATCGCGTGCAGCGCCGAGACGAATTCGCGCATCCGAGGCGCCGGATGGCTCCACGGCATGCTGAATCGCTTCTCGATGTGGGGCTGGATCTGCGTGCCCAGACCAAGGATGAACCGGCCCCCGGAGTAGTTCTGCAGGTCCCAGCCGATGTTGGCGACGATCATCGGATTGCGGGCGAACGCCACCGCGATATTGGTGCCGAGCTCGAGTCGCGACGTGTGTTCGGCGGCCAGCAGCAGCGGCAGAAACGGGTCGTGACTGGTTTCGGCTGTCCAGCCCCCGTCGTATCCGTCTTGTTCCAGGGAACGGGCCGCCTCGGGCACTCGGGCGAGTTGGTTGGGAATGCCCCCGTCGATCTTCAGGCGGGGCGTGTTACCCATCTGGGTAACTTTACAGTAAGCAATCCAGTATGTGAGCCTACTCATCTAGGCACGCGACCGTAATCTGCACGAGGTAGGACAGAAGCATGACGAAAGCCCGGGATTGGGACGAAACGCTCGAGGATCTCGACCGTCGCCGTCAGCACGCATTGGGGATGGGCGGCCCCGAGCGGCTCGACAAGCACCACGCCAAGGGCAAGCTCGACGCCCGTGCGCGCGTCGAGCGATTGTTGGACCCGGGTACATTCCGCGAGATCGGCACACTGGTCGGTGGTGACATCGCGGCCGACGGGCTCGTCGTCGGTTCCGGCTCGATCAACGGCTCGCCGGTGATGTTGGGGGCAGAGGACTTCACCACCATGGCCGGCAGCATCGGACCAGGCGGCAACTCCAAGCGATACCGCATCGCCGAAATGGCGCTGCGCGACAAAATTCCACTGGTGATGTTGCTTGAAGGCGCCGGCTTTCGTCCCACCGGCGGGCACTACGGACGCACCCCGACCGACCTGCTCGCCCAAGCGCAGTGCTCAGGCAAGGTGCCCACAGTCGCCGCCGTTCTCGGCCCCTCGGCTGGACATGGCGCACTGGTGGCCCCGGTGTGCGACTTCCGGATCATGAGCAGGCAGGGCGCAATATTCACCGCGGGGCCCCCGGTCGTCAAAGAGGCTACGGGAGAAGACATCTCGAAGGAGGACCTTGGCGGACCGGACGTCGCTTTGCCCAGCGGCGTGATCCACAATGTCGCCGAGGACGACGAAGCCGTGCTCTCCGATATCCGCCGCTACCTGTCGTACTTCCCGCCGAGCGCATGGTCGTACCCGTCGCCGCGCCCCCCCGACGAAGACAGCGAGCCGCGGCAGACGCCGGAACTGCTTGACATCGTCTCTCGCGACAACCGCCGTGTCTACGACATTCGCGCCGTGCTCGACGTGATCTTAGATCGGCCGGACTGGTTCGAAGTCCAACCGAAGTTGGGCACGGCGATCATCTGTGCGCTGGCCCATCTCGGTGGCCACCCGGTCGCGGTCGTCGCGAACCAGCCCCAGGTGCTTGCCGGCTCCATCGACGCTGCTGCTGCGGATAAGGCGGCGCACTTCATTACTGTGGCCGACTCATTCCACCTACCAATCGTCTTCCTCGCGGACAACCCCGGCATGCTGCCCGGTAGTCGGTCCGAGCGCAGCGGCGTCTTGCGTGCCGGCGCGCGGATGTTCGCCGCCCAGACCGCGGCCACCACGCTGAAACTGCACCTGACGCTGCGTAAGGCGTACGGGTTCGGCTCCATGGTCATGTCGCTGCTGGGTTTCGACCAGCAAGTCGCGACCTTCGCCTTCCCCGGCGCGACGATGGGCGCCATGAGCGCGGCGGCCTTAAGCAGCGCTACGCACGCTGCTGAAGACCTCTCGGCGAAACTGCGCAACGCCGAGTTGCAAGCGTCGTATCGGTCAGCCGAGCACATGGGATTCGACGAACTCATCGATCCCCGCGAGACGCGTGACGCGCTGCTGGCTTCCCTGCTGCGCGGCCTGTCCAGCCGGCAAGCCGCCGCCGAGCCGGTGGCCCGGACCGTCATCATGCCGTAAAGGACCTAAAGGCCGCCGTGCCGATACTCCGTGACGATCGGCTCCAGCTCGTCGGGTGTCGCACCGTGCATGATCACCGCGTCGGCTCCATACTCGAACTCTTTGCGAATGCGGTCGACGCACTGCTGGGCCGACCCGGTGGCCGACGGTTCCAGCCACTCGTCGGGAAGCAAAGTCGCGATGTGCTCGATCTGCTCGGGCGTACCCTTGTGATCGATTCCGCCGGCAATCGACGTAACCACCGAGTCTGCCCGAAACCGCTGCAGCACGGCCGGATCCCAGTCGTTCGTCTGCACCAGGAGATCGCCGTACCCCTGTAGGTAGGTGGCCAGCCGCGCAACGGTCTTCTTGAGCCGCAGCTGTTCGGGAAGATGGTCGCCGACCGTCGCGAAGCACGACCACACCCGCACACTGTCCGGGTCGCGGCCCGCCTCTTCCGCCGCGGACTTGACGGTGTTGACGCAGCGCTGCAACGTCTCCGGGGTGAAGTAGGTGTGCAGGATGACGTCGTCGAACACCCGGCCACCGAGCGCGAGTGTGTTGGGCCCGAATGCCACCAGCGCCAATCGAATGTCTTCGTTGAAGTCCGGGTCGAGAAACAGGATGTTGTATTTGCCCATCGGTCCGTCGTGGTTGAAGATCACCTCGCCGTGCCAAAGGCGGCGCATGACTTTGGCCCAATCCTCCATCTGTGCAGTCGTCACCGCCGGTATGCCGAACGCTCCGTAGATCGCGGCGATGCCGCGGCCGACGCCCAGGGTGAACCGGCCGCCGGAGAGCCGGTGCATGGTTGTCGCCCATGATCCGGTGATCAGCGGATGACGGGTGTTGTGATTGGTTGCGGCGGTGGCGATCTGCATGCGGTTGGTGACCGCGCATGCGGCCCCGACAAGAGACGAGGCCTCCTTGACGTTCCAGCGTTCGGAGATGAATGCGGTGCCGAAGCCCAGCTCCTCGCCGCGGCGAGCCTCGTCCATCAAGGTCGCCGGTCCCTCGCCGCCTGCCCCGGCCAGCAAGTAGTAGCCCAGTTCGTCAAGCGTGCGATCGGCGCTGGTCAATTCCAAACCCCTTGCTTGTAGCCGCAGTTCCAGACCTCGGTGATCCTGCCGGCAACCACGTGGAACACCTCGATGCCGGCAATGTTGGTTTTGCCGCCATCGCTGGTGGCGGTCGTTTCGTAGACGATCGCGACGTGCTCGCTGTCGTCACCCGCGACGACGATGTTCAGGTCGAAGTGGGACTCGACGGCTTTCGTGTCCAGAAAACGGCAGTAACGCGCCTTCAGCTGCCGAAGCTCTTCCAGCACTTTGGCCTGGTCAGCCGCCGCGAAATCCTCTCCAGCCATAAAGCTCCTTGCCGCGCACTGAACGAACCGCTGAAATCTATACTGTAACTGACTTAGTATCAACGAATGCGAGAGGCGCCGGCATGAACCACCCGTTCACCTGGAAGGTCACCGGGTGGTTCATGGTCGGGTGGTCCCCCGAGTTTCCGATCGGCGAGGCGCACTGCAAGCACTTCGGCGCGCACATCGGTCACGGCGGCACGGTGGTCGGTGACTTGTGGGATGAGCTGAACATCTGGCGCTATCAGCACTACGTCGAACATCCTGCACTGTCCAAAGTGGATGCGAAACCGTATATGGCGCTTCGGAAATGGGCGACACAGTTCTATGACGTTCCGCCGACAGCCACCGCGTCGGCATGACACGGCTTGCCGAACTCGCAGGGCCCGAGCACACCGCGATCGTCACCCAAGAGTGCCAGGGCGCGGTCATCGGCCCACACGCCGGGCTGGCGGTGCTCGCCGAGGAAGCACGTCGCGTTGCATTACCCAACATCGTGCGGCTGTTGCCGGCGGCGCGGGCAGCCGGAGTGCACGTCGTGCACTGCCTGGTGCAACGACGACCCGATGGGCTCGGCTCCAATCACAACGCCAAGATCTTTGCCCTCGGGCGTGGCGAAGTAGACATTGTTCCCGGCACGCCCGGAGCCTCGCTGCTGCCCGAGTTAGGTCCTGAGCCAACCGATCTGGTGCTGAGCAGGTGGCATGGCATCGGGCCGATGGGAGGCACCGACCTGGACGCGGTGCTGCGGAATCTTGGGGTTTCCACGGTCGTCGTAGTTGGTGTTTCGCTGAATGTCGCGATCCCCAACTTTGTTATGGACGCGGTGAACGCCGCCTATCGCGTCGTCGTGCCCCGGGATGCCGTAGCCGGCATACCCACCGAATACGGCGCCGCAGTCATCACCAACACGCTCTCGCTGCTGGCGACCATCACCACTACAGACGATCTGCTCCGGTTATGGCAGCAACAGGCTGTTTGGACCCCATGACCGACACGGCCGACACGGCGCCCGAAACGCAGTCCGTCCGGGGCGGATTTCCTCAAATCAAACCGGCCGAACGGGTACCCCCTGGGTTGGGCAGGTTTGTCGCCGCGATGCGCCGCCTGCAGGATCTGACCGTATCGACGAAGCCGGACAGTTCCATCTGGACGACCGCCGCCGAACACGTCGAAAACGCCTGCGCGTTATTGGACGGCCACCAGGTGCCGGCGGCGCTGGCACCGGCCGGGCGCGTCATCGAACTGCCCGGGTTGGGTCATCCCCTGATGCCACCGTGGACGGTCACGGACTCCGGGCCTGACGGCGTCATCATGGAAGGGCACTTCACCCGATCTCATGTGGGCGGAAACAACGCCGTGCACGGGGGCATGATCCCGCTGTTTTATGACTGGCTGTTCGGGATGGTGGTCTCCACCGCAGGTTGTCCGCCGACCCGCACCGCTTTCCTGCATGTCGACTACCGCAGCATCACCCCGATCGATGAGCCGTTGACCGCCCAGGGCGGCATCACAGAGATCGACGGCAGGAAATTTTTCATCTCGGCTACCATGACTGCTGCCGATGGGAAGCTGCTCAGCGAAGCCAACGGCCTGATGGTCCGGTTGCTACCCCACCAGCCGTGAGAGGCATGATGTCCGAAACCGCAACACAATTCACGGTACCTGCCGTCGCGAAAGCCGTCGCGGCGGCGATCCCGGACCGGGACCTGCTGATCCACGGCGACCGGCACTACAGTTACGCGCAGGCCATCGAACGGTCGAACTCGCTGGCCGCATATCTGCACTCGCGGGGACTGGGCTGCCACACGGAGCGCTCCGGGCTTGCCGGTCACGAGGTGGGCCAGGACCTGGTCGGTATCTACGCCTACAACGGAAACGAATTCGTCGAGGCGTTGCTCGGCAGCTTCCAAGCGCGGGTTGCCCCGTTCAACGTGAACTTCCGGTACGTCAAGAGTGAGCTGCGATATCTGCTGGCGGATTCGGGGGCGACCGGCCTGATTTACCATGCCGCGTTCGCCCCGCGGGTAGCCGAAGTCCGGCAGGATCTGCCGCAGCTGCGCGTCCTGATTCAGATCGCCGACGACTCAGGGAACGAGTTGCTCTACGGCGCGGTGGATTACGAGACTGCCGTCGCGGCCGGTTCGGCTTTGAATTCAGCCAAGCCGCCGCCGGTGCAGCACTCGCCCGATGACTTGTACGTCCTGTACACCGGTGGCACGACGGGGATGCCGAAAGGCGTGCTGTGGCGCCAGCACGACATCTTCATGACGTCTTTCGGCGGCCGCAGCCTTTACACCGGGCAACCAGCGGGTTCGCTCGACGAGATCGTGGCGGCGGCAGCCGCCGCGCCGGCAACCAAGTTGATGGTGCTGCCGCCGCTGATCCACGGCGCCGCCCAGTGGACCGTGATGACCGCTTTGACCATTGGGCAGTCCGTCGTCTTCCCTTCGGTCGTCGATCATTTGGACGCCGAAGACGTGGTGCGCACCATCGAGCGTGAGCAGGTGGCGGTGGTGACGGTGGTCGGTGACGCGATGGCACGTCCCTTGCTCGCCGCGATCGAGAAGGGCATCGCAGACGTGTCGTCGTTGGCCGTAATCGCTAACGGCGGGGCGCTGCTGACCCCAACCGTCAAGCAACGCTTGATCGAAGCCCTACCGAACGCCGTCATCGCCGACAGCGTCGGATCATCGGAGACCGGGGCGCAGATGCACCATCTGTCAACGTCGGGCGCGGTGTCGACCGGCACCTTCAACGCCGGACCCGATACCTTCGTGGCCGCCGAAGATCTTTCCGCGATCCTGCAACCGGGTCACAACGGGATGGGCTGGCTGGCGCAACGAGGCTACGTTCCGCTCGGCTACAAAGGCGATGCCGTCAAGACCGCCGCGACCTTCCCGGTCATCGACGGCGTGCGATACGCGGTACCCGGCGACCGGGCGCTTCATCGCGCGGATGGCAACATCGAATTACTCGGCCGCGACTCGGTGACGATCAACTCCGGCGGAGAGAAGATCTTCGTCGAGGAGGTCGAAACTGCGATCGCATCGCATCCCGCAGTGGTCGATGTGGTCGTTTCCGGGCGGCCGAGTGAGCGTTGGGGCCAGGAGGTCGTCGCCGTTGTCGCGCTCGCCGAAGGCGCGAGGGTTGATGCCCAGGAGCTGACCGCACATGCCGCAAAGTCGCTGGCCCGCTACAAACTTCCCAAAGCCGTCGTATTCCGCCCAGTCATCGAGCGCAGCCCGTCAGGCAAGGCCGACTACCGGTGGGCACGTGAGCAGGCGGTGAATGGGTGATCGTCGAGGCAGGTTCGGCGAATCGCGACGAGCAGCGCTGGGAAAGGTCCGAAGAGTTCGACATCTTCCGCAAGCACCTGCCGCACATCTCCTTCGCCGCCGGTGAGCACACCTGCTTGGGTCTTCACCTGGCGCGGCTGGAAACCCGGGTCGCACTCGAATGCCTGCTGCGCCGGTTGAGTAACGTGAACCTGATGACCGAGGACGACCCACACATCCACGGTCAACCCTTTCGTTCGCCGACGGCGCTGCCGGTGACGTTCGACCCCAAGCAGTCCCACCCAAAGTAGTAAACGAGCTGATTTGGTCTTGAAATGGTAAAAGTAATGGCGGGCTTTCGGGTCCTCGAGGTTGCGCAGTTCACGTTTGTCCCGGCCGCGGGAGCCATCCTGGCCGACTGGGGCGCCGACGTCATCAAAGTCGAGCACCCGTTGCGCGGTGATACCCAACGCGGGTTCCTCAACATGGGTGGTATCCAGGTCAACCCGGATCGGCATCCGCTGATGGAGCATCCCAACCGGGGCAAACGCAGCGTCGGGATCGACATTTCCACCCAGGGCGGCCAGGAAGTGATCTATGAACTGGCCAAGACCTCCGATGTCTTCCTGACCAACTACATGCCCTCGGTGCGGCAAAAGAACAAATTCGACGTGGAGCACATCCGCGCGGTGAACCCGAACATCGTCTATGCCCGCGGTTCGGCATACGGCGACAAGGGAGCCGAACGCGACGTCGGTGGCTACGATGGGACAGCCTTCTGGACCCGCAGCGGCGTGGGCTATGCGCTGACCCCGGAAGAGCTGGGCGCGCCCCTGTCACAGGGGATTCCCGCCTTCGGTGACTCTATCGGCGGCATGTTCATCGCCGGGGGTATCTCGGCGGCACTGCTGCATCGCGAGCGAACCGGGGAAGCCCTCGAGCTTGACGTCTCGTTGCTGAGCACCGCGTGGTGGGCGGCGGGTGCAAGCGTGACGCAGGGCATGGAGGCCGGCGAGGTCATGCGTAACGCAATGCCGGGATCCGCCCAGTCGGTGAATCCCTTTATGGGCAACTACCAAACCTCCGACGGCGGCACGATCAACCTGTGCATCATCAGCCCGACTGGCTTGATCCGCGACACGTTCGAGCACCTCGGCATCCCCGCGGCCGCCGAAGACCCACGCTTCGCCGACGTGCTCCCGTTGATCCAAAACGCCGACGCGGCCGTCGAACTGATTGCGAAGGCCTTCGCCAGCAAGCCTTTTGATTACTGGCGGCAGCACTTGAGAACGATGAGGGGTCAGTGGGCGCCGTTCCAGAGCCTGCTCGACCTGGCCGAGGATGAGCAGGCGATTGCCAACGACATGATCGCCGAAGTAGAACTCGCCTCGGGCGGTGCTCCGTTCCGGGTGGTGCGCGGGCCGGTTCAGTTCAACCACGAGCCCCTGGAGACCACCAGAGCGCCGCAAGCCTCCGAGCACACCGAAATCGTTCTGATGGAGATCGGTATGGATTGGGACCGCATCGACGCACTCAAAGAATCGGGCGCCATTGCATGACGGGCATGAATGACGTTGCCGACGCCATCCTGACAACCTGACCGCGTGGCCTGTGCGACAGCGGATCTCAGGACGGATCGCCCCTGCGGAAAGAGACGATTTCAGCCCATCGGCTTCCCTTCGCCTCGACGAAGTCGAAATTCTCAGGCTCCGCGAGGTCGCGTAACGCCTGCACATTGAGCCGGTCGGGATCGGGAAACATCTCCAGGAAGACCAGCCTGGCGCCCGGTTTCAATACGCGGCCGAGCGAGCGAATGCACGCCTGTTGGTCGGGCACCTCCCCGATCACCGCGGCTAGGAAAGCGACGTCAAAAGAGCTGTCCGGGAATGGAAATCCCTCGCTCGCTTCCCCGGAAGTGAAACCGACGTCGTAGAAGCCGGCCCGCTCGAGTTGCCGCCTGGCCTTCTCGAGCATTTCGGGCTGGATGTCGAACAAGTCGAGTCGACCGTAGGTGAGCCGGCGGGCGATCTCGACGCTGAAGAAGCCGGGGCCCGGCCCGACTTCGAGCACATGCTCAGCACCGGTTAGGCCGAGATGGTCGATCTTGCGTGCTGGTTTCAGCAGTGCTCGGCGCAGCGGGTTGTCAAGAATAAGCGTCGCTTGATGCGGGAAAGGAGAGTGTGCCTCGCGCCTCTTGCGCAGCAGTGCGTCCACCCATGTCGTCATCATAACTTCGGGTATCCTAACTTACGTAGGACGCCAATGGCGCCGGATCAGGACACCTTCTTGACCGGCGCTGAGTAGTTGGGCTTGCCCAGGCCAAGCGTGTACTGGCCGATCATGTTTCGGAAAACTTCCAGCGTGCCGCCGTAGATTCCCACCAACGGGGCGAAGCGGTAGACGTACTCGGCACTGCCGTCATCGGCGGCCCCGTCGGTCCCAAAGGGTAGCGCCGAGGCGGCGCCAAGTATGTCCATCAGGTCCGGGGAGATGTCTCGCATCGTCTGGGCGATGGCGACCCGGCCGTAGATGCTCGGCGCCGATAGTGCCGCCTCCATCCGGGCGAAGCTGCGGCCCAGTCGATACGCGACGGACTGATCGTCAAGAAGCCGGCGCCCGCTGGGATCCGGCTGGGTCACGCGCGCCACGGCCTTATCCACCGCTGTGGCCATAGATCCGGCCTGGTGCATCATGATCGAGGTGTCCTGCAAGCCGTCGGCTGCCGCCGCGACTGCACCGTGCTCGGTGTTAAGTGGCTCACGCAGCACGGTCCAACCCGCGTTCACCTCGCCCAGCCGGTACTTGTCGTCGACGCGGACGTCGCTGTAGTAGACGATGTTGGTCCGGTCGCCATCCACGGTGCGAAGACCCTGGATTTCGATGCCCGGCGAGTTCAGCGGAACCAGGAACATGGTCAGGCTCTTATGTTTTGGCGAATCCGGGGCGGTGTTGGTGATCAGGAAAACGTACTGGCAGTTGTGCGCGCCGGTGGTGAACATTTTCGAACCGTTGATCAGCCAGCTGCCGCCGTCGCGCACCGCGCGGGTCTTGCAGGTGGCGATGTCGGAGCCGCCTTCCGGCTCGGTGTAGCCGAGGCACAGCCGGACCTCGCCACTGAAGACTCGAGGCAGCACCTCGTTCTGCAGTTCTGCTGAGCCGAACTTCGCCACCGACCGCGCCACCATGGCGGTGGTTCCCCAGGTCACCCATGGCACGTGTGCCCGGCGCTTCTCCTGCTCCCAGATACGGCGGCGCACTCGGCTGAACCCGCCGTCGGATTCCGACTTCCACTCCAACGCCAGATAGCCCGCAGCGCCGAAGGCCAAATGCACACCCTCGTCGAAGTTATCGCCCGTTTCACGGTCGCGACGCCTGACCTCCTCGGTCACCTGCGCCTTCAGGAAGTTGCGGGCCTCGTCGCGGAAGGCCTCGTCGTCATCGGACAGCTCAACGCGGGAGAAATCCATGCCTGGGTCCCCTCCTAGACCTGAGCGACCTGTGGCGAACTCTCGCGGGCAGCCACGATCTCGGCGACCCGCTTGGCGCTGGTGCCCGGATCACCACCCGCCAGCGGCCATCCCCTGGCGCGTACCAGATACGCGCTCGCGGCGGCTTCGGCCGAGACCCCAAGGCCGCCTTGGATATGCACCGCCATCGTCGCCGCCTTCGCGGCCTCCTCTGCCATGAACACGAACGCGGACGGCGCCAACTCTGGTCGTACGTCGGGTTCGTTGTCCAGGAACCAGGCGGCGCGCCGGGTGAGGTTACGTCCGCCCTGAACGGTGATGGCCATATTCGCCAGCGGGTGTGAAATGCCCTGCAGCGTCGAAATCGGTACACCCAGCGTGTAGCGGTTCTTGGCGAACTCCGCGGCGATGGTCATCGTCTCCTCGACCAGACCCACCAGGGCCGCAGCCGTCAGCAATCGCCATTCGTCCAGCGCGCGTTGGTACTTCGCCAGCGCATCGCATCCCTGAGCCACCACCGTACGGGCGTCGGCAGCCCCCGGATCCACCCAGGCCATCGGCAGCCGACCGATGTTGTCGACCTTCGCCGGCCGGGTGCCGAACGTCAGGCGCACGATCTGGTCACCGTCACGAACGATGATGTGGTCGGCGATCGAACCCGTTGGAATCAGTCGGNCACCCTNCGCGCTGTCGATGCGCGCGTCGAATGCTGCCAACTGCTCTCCGTCAGCCACTGAGGCGGTCTCGGAGGCGGTCTCGTCACCCAGTGCTCCCAGGCTGGCCAGTAATCGGGCGGCGCAGATGTGGTCGATCCACGGAACCGGAGCCAGTGACCGACCGATCTCTTCGGCCACCAGAGTGAGGTCGACCAGCGTCGCGCCGTCACCGCCGCAGGACTCGGGTAGTGCCATCGTCGTCGCGCCCATCGCGCACAACCGCTCCCACAGGTTCTTGTCGAAGCCGGAAGGTTCAGCGGCACGGACTGTTTCGATCGGGCAGTGGGTCTTGAAGAATTGTTTGTAGGCACTCTGCAGATCCAGGTGGTCTTCGGACAGGCTGTAGTCCAGTCTGCGCAGCTCGTAGCGGTCCATCGTCAGTGCTCCCGTTCGGTGGTCTCAGCGGCGTCTACAAAGAAGTGCCGAAGAAGAATTCTTGTGCGTTGTTATAGAGGTAGTTGTCCAGCACCTCGGCGGGTAGCTCCAGCGCACACGCTTCGGGCACGACGCGATGCATCCGCAGAACCGGCCAGTCCGATGCGAAGATCACTTTATTCTTGCCGCGGGTGCGCATGTAATGCAGCAGACTCTCGGGCAGCCGCTTGGGCGACCAAGCCGATGTCATCAGCCGCAGATTGCTGTATTTGATCAGCAGCCGGATCGCGACGTCCCACCACGGATCGGCCCCGTGGATCATGCACAGCTTGAGTTCGGGGAACCGTACGCAGACCCGGTCGAGATGGATGGGGTTCTGCACCTCCCCGGGGATCGGGGGTCCGGGAAGGCCGGTATTTATGCACAGCGGTAGCTCGATCTCGGCGCATTTGGTGTAGAGCGGGTAATAGACGGCGTCGCTGGGCGGGTACTGGCCGTCGCCCCAGAAGCTTGGTCCCACGACGGCATACGCGATCGGCAGGTCGTTGACGAGGGCACCTAGTTCCCGCAGCGAAGGCATCGGCCGCAGTAGGTTGAAACCGCCCATCGCCAGCGCGAACCGATCCGGCTTTGCCTCGACGAATTTGCGCACCGTCACCGACGGCTTGGTGAGATTGTCCATCAGGACGGCTTTGCGCACGCCGTGGGTGTCCATTTCGTCGATCAACTCCGACAGGTCGACGGGTGCGAACATCGACTCAGGACCCTTGAAATAGTCGTCGCGCACCTTGAGCATCCAGGTGGGTTGTTGGTCGGTCTCACCGAAGTTGACATTGATTAGGCAATCAATGACTCGCCTGGCCGGGCTTGCTGTCATTTCGCGACCCCGGTCATTTCGAAATCACAGCCTTCTCGTGAGCCAGACGTTTCGCCCAGCGGTAATCCGCCTTACCGTTGCCCAAGCGCTGGACACACTCGACGAAGATGAACTCCTTGGGCGCCTTGAACCGCGCCAGCTGCGCCGTGCAATGTGCGTGCAGCGGCTGGTGACCAGTGTCGGCTCCATCGCGCAGCTCGACGAGGGCGACCAGTTCTTCGCCCCAACGCTCGCTCGGGCGGCCGACCACCAAGGCGTCGGCGATCTCCGGGTGGGCGCGCAGTACCTCTTCGACTTCTTCGACGAACACCTTTTCGCCGCCGGTGTTGACCACCAGCGAGTCGCGGCCGAACAACCGCAACGTGCCGTCGGATTCCAAACTGGCGCGATCGCCCGAAATCACCACGCGCTTACCNGCGACCTCCGGAAAAGTCTCGCGGGTGGCGTCNGCATCGTTGAAGTATCCGAGTGGGATTCGACCTTCCCTGGCGACCCAACCCACTTCCTGCTCACCGGGCGCAAGAAAGTGGCTGNAGTCCTCGGACAGAACCAGTCCGCCCTCCCGCAGCGTGAAAGTGTCGGTTCGNGTGTCGCCATGGTTGTTCCCGAAGCCCATGTTTCCGGTTTCCGANGAACCGTATCCGTTGATGAGTGTCATCTGGGGCAACAATTCCAACAGCGCCCGTTGATATTTCGGATTCGTTGCGGCCCCACCGGTGCCGATCGCATAAAGGGAAGACAAGTCGTATTGACCACGCCGCAACTCGGCAACCAACGGCGCGGCGTATGCGTCCCCGACCATTGTCATCATGCCGACCTTCTCGCGCTCGGCCGTCTCCCACACCGATTGCGGATCAAGCTTCTTACCCGTGTCGTACAGCACTACCGTCGTGCCGGCCATGACCGCCGCGAACGCCGTCCACATGCCGGCGGCGTGCATCAGCGGTGAGACGGCGAACCACGGCGCGCCGCCCGCGCGCACCTTGTCATGAATCTCCTGCGCGGACGCATGATCCGCGCCCANCATCGACGACACGTAGATGTCGGACTGTCGCCACAGCACGCCCTTGGGCCGGCCAGTGGTGCCGCCGGTGCAGATCATGAGCAGATCATCGGGGCATCCCGTCACGCCTTGGTCGGTTTCCCCTTGCGCCAGTGCATCATCCAACGGCACGGCACCGGCCAGTTGCGGGGCGGTGCTTCCGTCATCGACCGACACCAACAGGTCGGCACTGTCGGGTCGAAGCACATCGGCGAACTTGGTGCCCAACGCACGGTGGTAGATGACTGCCCGTGGTTGCACGTAATCGAGCAGCTCAGCGACCTCGCGGGGCGTGTAGTTGTAGTTGATGTTGACCGGGACGGTGCGCGCCTTGAGGCAACCGATCACCATGTCGGTGTAGAGATCGTTATGCATGATCAGCGCGACGCGATCCTGCCCGCATTCCCAGCGCTCGAGGGTTTCGCGTTCGCGATGGGCGCCGAGTCCCTTGCCGGCCAGAAAGTTCGCGAGCCGGCGCGTGCGATCTGCCGACTCAGCGAAGGTGCTGCGACGACTCCCGCATACCGTCATCGTACGGTCTGGAACGACGTCGGCGACTGTGCCGAGAACCGCGCCTATGGTCCATTCGCTCATGGCGGCTAAGCAGCCGAACCGACTTTGACGCCGAGCAGATCTAAGGCGTTGTCGCGCATAATCTTCCGAATATCTGATTCGTTGAAATCAGTGAGTTCTTCGGTGAACGACAGCGGCGACTCCAGGCCTTCTCCGTGCGGCCAGTCAGAACCGAACAAGATCTTGTCGACGCCGATGACATCGGCCAGCTCACGCAAATCGTCCTCGTAGTATGGCGCGATCCAGACATTGTTGCGCAACTGTTCCACCGGATCCTCGGGGAACAACCGTGGGTAGTTGTTGGCCACCTTCTTCAAGCGCTTGATCAGTCGGTGCACGAAGTATGAACCGTTTTCGATGCTGACCGCCTTCAGTTTCGGATGGCGGGTGAACACACCGTGCACGATCATCGAGGCCACTGTGTCGTGGATGGCGCGGTCGTCGACGAGAATCTGGTCCAATGGATCCGTTGCGCCGAACGCCTCGAAAGTCGACTTGCCGCCCCACATCCCCGCCACTTGCAGGTAGCCGCTGTCGCTCAGGTGGAAGCCCACCGGCACGCCTACCTCTGCCAACCGGGCCCAGAACGGGTCATGGCTGGGATCACCCAGCGAGCGCGGCTTGACCACGCCGGGTACCGGCGCCGGGCGCACGAGAACAAGTTTGGCGCCACGTGCCAACACGGAGTCGAGTTCGTCGACGGCCTTGGCCGGATCGGCCAGCGAGATGATCGGCGCGGCGATGATCCGGTGATCCGGCCGGTCGAACCCCCAGTCCTCGTCCAGCCACAGGTTGAACGCGTGCACCGAGGCCATCGTCGCGTCGACGTCGTGCTTGAGCGCTTCCTCGACACCGCAGCCGAATGTCGGCAACATGAAGACCGTCTCGATGTCCTGGGTGTCCATCACCCGGACGCGGGCGTCCCGATTCTGATACTCCGGGTGCTCTCCCAGCCGCTCGACCTTCATCAACGATGCGGGGTCGACGCCCTCGGGAATCGTGCCACGGAACAACAAGTCCAGGCAGCCCGGCACGATGATGGGATCGAATGTCGGATTGGGAACAAACCGGTTCACCTGGTCGCCGATGATCGCCTGGGTGTGCCTGCCGTCGCTGAACATCTGGACGCCGCGCCTGCGGAACTTCTTGTCCAGGTGCCGAGTGAAGGCGTCCAGCGGCTCGTAATAGTGGTTGTCGACGTCAATTGCCTGTAGCTCAAGTTACTCATCATGATCCTTTCCGGGAGCACCGGTGAACACTAGGCGTCGGAAGAATTCAGCGAGGGAAACTGCGGCGGTCGCTTCTGCAGGAAGCTTGTGATCCCCTCGATGACGTCGGGCCGCGGCATCGCCTCGTACAGCAGGACCTCGGCGCGCGAAGTAGCCTCCACCACACCGCGCGTGGCGTCACCGTATAGCTGCTGTTTGATCACCGCCATCGAAGCCGGCGAGCAGTTGGCAGCGATGTCCTCCGCGTAGTCCATGGCACGCTTCATCAGATCTTCGGCCGCAACGACCTCTTTGACCAGGCCGAGCTCGGCCGCTTCCTCGGCAAGGAAGGTTCGGGCGCTCAACAACAGGTCGAGTGCGACTCCCCAGCTGGTCAAGCGCGGAAGTATCCAGGAGATGCCGAATTCGGCGATCAGTCCACGGCGAGCGAACACGGCGGCGAACTTGGCCCCGGCGGCGGCGAACCGGACATCGCACATCAGTGCCTGGGTGAGACCAATGCCGACGCAAGAACCGTTGATGGCCGCAATGATGGGCTTGCGCAGCGTGGTCACAAAATGCGGCGGCCGTTCCCCGACCAAGTCAGCCAGGTTCGTCTGACCCGCCTTCTCCATTGTCTCGCCGACCTTGGCCGCCGAACTCGGTGCGCCCAGATAGGCGCCGGCACAGAATCCCCTGCCCCGGCCGGTCAGCACGATCACCCGGACGGCCGGGTCCGCTTCGGCTCGATCGACGGCAGCATAAAAACCGGCGGCGATGTCGGGACCCCAAGCGTTGAGGCGCTCCGGGCGATTGAAGGTGATGACTGCGACGCCGGTGCTCGTAGCCTCGTAGAGCACCGCGTCTTCGGCACCGGAAGCACCGTCGTTGCCGGACATCTGCCGCGGCACCTCCTCACGCCTGACTACCGGATCCAGCCTACTTTGCATCCATACTGTATATCTTTCAGTACCGCATTCCACAACTTGCCTTGCGCCCTCGTAAAATAGGGACCTAACAGCGAATTTCCCCTCGTTGAAGCAAGACTCCGGCCGTGTCTTGCCGGTGCTGATAACACGAAGTCCGCTGTGGGCAGACTCGATCCGCGTCGCGGACTCCACGCGCGAAAGCCGGGAATGTTTACCGCTAGCGCAGATCAGTCGTCTAGCCCGCTGCTACCCCGCCACTTCACTTCCGTCAGGTCGCGCTCGGCAACGGCCCGGTCACATGGCGTGGCCGGGCCTTTAGACATCGATGAGGCCGAGGCGGCGGTAGGCGTTGTCGATCTGGGTCTTGGCCTCAGCCGGCAACACCGCTTGCGGTGGCCGGGAATGCGGATAGGCGCCTATTGGCAGGCCCAGCACTGAGGCGGCGTACTTGAACGCGCCACCCCAATGGGTGAAGTAATCGGCTCGTCCTGGGTAGCAGGTCCACCACGACCCCATGTCGAGATCGAATTGGTCCATACCGGACTCGCGGCCGTAGTCCATGGCCTCAAGGAGCTTGTCGCTCAACACCAGATCCCAGTACTCGGAGAACAGCCGCCGCTGGGGCGTCTCAAACAGATAGCCGGCGGTGCCCAACTGCGCCGGGCACACGATTCCAGCCCGCAGCCATCCAGCCCGGTAGACCGTCCTGTCGCATTCCCACACCACCAGGCCGGGAGCAAGCTCGTGCAGCCGCCTGCTGCTCTCGGGGCGGAAGGCGCCCTCCTTCGTTGCGCAGACCGCGGGCACCTCGACGTAGATCTGCGCACTTTCAGCCGGAGTCAAGACGTAGCCCGAGGACGGAGAGTTGAACATGCCCAGGGCGATGTCGGTGCGCGAAGCAATGTATTTGTAGAATCTCAGCACGCCTTCGCCGCCATGAGCCTCCATCATCGGCGTCTGGATGTAGGCGATGTCGGCGCCGGCGTCCTGGGCGTGCAGCGTCAAATCCAGACAATCCTTGGCTGACATGGCCGCCGTACACGCCTGCACGACGACGTCGGGGTTCGCTCGGCGGCCCTCATCAATCGCAACCTCTAGCAAGCGCTTCCGCTCATCAAGGGTCAATGACCAGAACTCGGCGATGCCGCTGGTGCACCACAACATCGGGTGCCTGAGGTCACCGACGCAGTAACGCACCAACGTCCGATACGCGTCCCAGTCGATGTCATCACCGTCATCGCCACAGAACGGCGTGTAGAGGGAGTCGCCGATTCCCCGCAATGCCCCGCGTGCCCAGGCACGCGCTTCACCGGCCGTCGCCACTATCTGCTCCTTCTGTTGGCCAATCGTTTTCGATGTCTCAGGTGAAGTCCGAACCACCGTCGACATTGATGTTGGCTCCGGTCATGTAGGAGTTGCGCCGCGACGCCAGAAACGCGACGACAGGCCCGATCTCGTCTGGCAGGCCTGCCCGCGGCATTTGCGCCGGATGACCGAAATGCTTGCCGATGGCGTCCATCAGGCGATAGGGGTCGCTGCCGTCGACACCGACCGACTTCGCCCAGCCGACCAGGGACTCGGACGCGATGCTGCCCGGCGACACGACGTTGACCA
>JGI12635J15846_10000525_pt1 | contig 32885 bp, 27 predicted proteins | sample BlaSpr_A8_OM2_M2_FD_15846 | JGI IMG/M metagenome (IMG submission 15846)
CACCAAGTGCTCGAAGAAACGCGGAAGCTCGTCGCAGCAGGCGCGAAGGAAATCGTGCTGAGCGGCATCAATCTCGGTTCGTACGGGCGCGATCTGACACCGCGCGTGGAGCTAGCTGATTTAGTGCGTCATATTCTGGACCAGACCGCGCTCGAGCAGCTGCGCTTCAGTTCCATCGAGCCGCAGGATGTAACCGAAGATTTCGTGGCGCTCGTCGCGGCATCGCCGCGCATCGCTCCGCATTTTCATGTTCCACTGCAGTCGGGATCAGACCGCATCCTTCGCGCGATGCACCGCTGGTACCGCGCAGCGCACTACGCCGAACGCATCCAGCTAATTCGTGCTGCTCTGCCGGATGCGGCTATCGGCGCGGACGTAATCGCCGGCTTTCCCGGCGAGACCGATGAAGATTTCGCCACCACTTATGATTTCATCGCGCGTCTGCCGTTCACCTATTTGCACGTGTTCTCTTTTTCCGCGCGGCCCGGCACAGAAGCGGTAGATCTCGGTTCACCAGTCGCCGCGGCAGTCACTCGCGACCGCGCCCGCGCGTTGCGTGCGCTCGGCCAACAGAAATCCGCGGCCTTCCGCGAGCTTCAAGCAGTACGAACGGTGCGCGCTCTGACGCTGGCTCGTGGTGGCGACACTTGGACCGAAGCTTTGACAGGGAATTACTTGAAAGTCCGTGTGGAAGGCCGCCGGGCCGCAAATCTGTGGTGCGAAGCGCGCATCAGCTCCGCGCAGGAAGCGGCGGAACGCGAAGAAGTCCTCAGTTTTCGAAGATAACCTCGGCCAGCGCCAGGTTCCCGCTATGCGTAATCGTAAGCGAAATATTTTTCACGCCCAGCCGCTCGGCCACTTGACCTGCCACACCGTGCAGACGCAGCGACGGCTTGCCACTTGGTTCGCGCATCACTTCGATATCCCGCCAGCGTATACCCGAGCGCCAGCCCGTTCCCAGTGCCTTCATCGCCGCCTCTTTCGCTGCGAATCGTCCGGCATAACGCTCGAATTTGCCGCGGAAACTTTCGCAGTAGGCAACCTCTGCCGGCGTGTACAGCCGCTCCAGAATCGGCGCGCCGTGCCGCGACAGCGCCGCTTCGATGCGGTCAATCTCCGCGATGTCCAACCCCAAGCCTACAATCACACGCGCCTCGCTTTCATATCGTGCGGGAGAATGCAAATTCCGCGCCGCAATGCGATTATACCTAGATTAAATGCGTGCCGCGATTTGGCGTGAGGATCGAGCAACCGAATATGCCCACAGGTCTTGCGAAGAAAAAAACGCCGCCGCGAAAAACCGGGGCCACGCCTCGAGAGCGCCCCGCGCAATGGAAGTTGCGCCGCCGCGATGGCCTGCAGCTCCTCGAAGCGCCAGCACTGGCCCGCATCGCTTGGCTCACCCATGGTTTCAGCACACGCCCCGGCGGCGCGAGCGAACTGGCCGCAGATCGCAACGCCTCAGAAGCCAGGAAGCAGAGCGCGGCGGCAAAAGTCCTGAACCTCGGATTCACGGGATGGGATTCGCGCGAATGCGTCCTGGAAAACCGCGCGAAATTCTTGGCAGCTCTCGGCGCCGGCAAAATGCGCGTCGCAACGTTGCGCCAAATTCATTCCGATATCGTTCACGTGGTGAGCGCCGCTGAATTCCCGCGAGGCGAAGAAGCCCCCAAAGGCGACGCCCTCATCACCCGCGAGCCCGGCGTCCTGCTGACGATCCAAACCGCCGACTGCATTCCCATCCTGTTTGCCGATACGAAGCACCGCGCGGTAGCCGCGATTCATTCCGGCTGGCGCGGCACCGCGCAGCGCATCGCGGAAAAAACGCTCGGCCGCATGCAAATGGAATTTGGCACGCGCCCGCAGGACGTGGTCGCCGCGCTAGGACCCGGCATTAGCGGCTGCTGCTACGAAGTCGGCCACGAAGTAGTGAAGGAATTCACCGCAAAGTTCCCGAACGCGCGCGAATGGTTCACAGGCCCCGTTGACGCTCTGGAAAATGGCGACAACGATCCCAACTGGCTGCCCTGGCTAACCATGCGTCCGCCCGGACACGCTCCACCCGCTCCCCGCGCCCACCTCGATTTGATCGCCGCGAATCGCGCCATTCTCCTCGGTGCCGGAGTCGCCTCGAAAAATATCACCTCATCCGGTTTCTGCACCGCGTGCCGCACAGATCTCTTCTTCAGTTATCGTCGCGAACACACTACCGGCCGACTAATGGCCGCGATCGGCATTCGCTCGTGATTTACAACCAACTCGGAGACGGAAGGGGCTACTGCGCGGGAGATATCTGTTCGAGTGGCGACGCTGCAGGCAGCGCAGCTGATTCCAGCAAGGCCAACTGCCCGCAAGCAGCCATCACATCCTGTCCGCGCGAGTAGCGCACAAACGCTCGCACGCCTTTCTCATCGAGGATGTGCCGGAATTCTTCAATGCGCGCGTCATCCGGCTGCTTGTACGGCAGCTCTCCCGGATTCCACGGAATCAAATTCACTTTCGCGCGCAAATTCCCGAGCAATTTCGCCACGCGCCGCGCATCCTCGGGCGCATCGTTGAATCCTCCGAGCAGCACGTATTCAAACGTCAAGTGTTCCCAGGGACGCAGCGGATACCGCGCGCACGCCGCCAGCAAATCCTCAATCGGGTACTTGCGATTGATCGGCATGATTTTGTCGCGCTGTTCGTTCGACGATGCATTCAGCGAAATCGCCAACTTCGGCCGCACTTTTTCACAGGCCAGCCGCTCGATCCCCGGAACAATTCCGCTGGTGGATAGCGTGGTGTGCTTTGGCGTGATCGCCATGCCGTTTGGATCTAGTAAAATTCGCAGCGCCGCGATCACCGGCTCATAATTCAATAATGGTTCGCCCTGGCCCATCAGCACCACGTTCGTCTGCGGCTTCAAGCTGGCGCGATTTTCCTCCAGCGCAATCAACACCTGCCCAACAATTTCTCCCGCCGACAAATTTCGAATCAGCCCCAGCGTCGCCGTCAGGCAAAAATGACAATCCACAGCGCAACCTGCCTGTGTGGAAATGCAAATCGTCTGGCGATTTTCCTCCGGCATGAAAACCGCTTCGATCGTCGCCAGCTTCGCGCCGCTGCCGGAATCCGGCGTCGGCAGCGCCAGCACGTAACGTACAGTCCCATCGCCCGATCGATACCGCCGCACTATCTGCGGCAGCGCAATGGACGCCTCGTGCGCCAGCCGTTCGCGCAATGCCACCGGCAGATTGCTCATCTTCGTGACGTCAAATCGCCGCTCGGCATACAGCGCGCGGTAAATCTGCCCACCGCGATAAGCCGGCTCACCCAGCGACTGCATGAACGCACGCAGTTCTTCCGCAGACTGGCCGAGCAGGTTCACCGGATGGCAGGTGTCGTTCGCAGGCATCTTGCAATCATGATAACACGCGGCCACGCGCTGATTTTCCGCCGCCGCGGCGGCCCCACGGCGATATAATGAAGTGTTTGAGAATCGTACGCACAGGCACCAGGAGGCGCGCCGATGAGCACACTAACCTCAGCGCAAAATAAAAAGCCGATGGAATCGCTCGCCATTGATGAATGGGTGAAGCAGCTCGGCGGCATTCCCGAAAAAGAATTCATTATTCCCCGTGTGCTGGAATTCACCGAACGCAAAGCCATTCAGCCGGAAACTCTGGCGCCCTATATTTTTTACGCCAACAGCCACTACACGCGGAACTTGATCTACAAGTCCGAGCTTTTCGAAATCCTCGCGATCTGCTGGAATGTCGGCCAGGTCAGCCGCATTCACAATCATCGCGGCCAGAATTGCTGGATGGTCACCCCGATCGGTCGTCTGCGCGTGCAGAATTTCCGCGTGGAAAATCAAGACGCCGCGCACGGTAGTTGCAAACTGATGCCGTCCGATTCTTACATCATGGACGCAACTCATCCCGCCGTCGTGCGCCCCGAAGAGCCGGTGCACCAGGTGCAGAATTTGCAGGAATACAATCAGCCAGCTACTAGCGTGCACATCTATTCTTACCCGTACGATTCCTGCGAAGTGTATTCCATTGATAAAGGTGCGTACGCCGATGTGCCGCTCCACTATTCCAGCGAATACGGCAAGCTCTCACCTGACGAAAAACTCACCTAGGTCCGCCGCCGTGGAGCCGGTCTTTCGCCCGACGCGCAGCAAACTTTCCGAGGGCTTAAGCACCTCCGCAGGGTTCACATTGCGCAATAAAACAATCGTCGACTCCATGACATTTATAGGCCCAACGTGCCACAATAGAATCAGACAACAACATGTCCGACACAAATCATAGGGTCCAGACGGATGCCCTTCCGAACGGGCTCGTCGTCATCACCGAGCCAATGGAGCACGTACACTCCGTTTCCGTGGGCATCTGGCTGCGCACCGGCTCGCGCTGCGAACCCGCCGGCCTGAACGGCATTTCGCATTTCATCGAGCACATGGTTTTCAAAGGGACCACGCGGCGCACCGCCGAAGATATCGCGCGCGAAGTGGACAGCGTTGGCGGAATGCTCGACGCCTTCACCTCCAAGGAAATGGTTTGCTTCAATACTCGCGTCCTCGATGAACATCTGCCTAAAGCCTTCGACGTGCTCGCGGACATGGTGCTGGATCCGAAATTCGCCGAAGATGAAATTGAACGCGAAAAGTCCGTCATCCTGGAAGAAATTCGCATGACCCAGGACAATCCCGAAGATCTGGTCCACGAGCTTTTCACCCAGAATTTCTGGGCGCCGCATGCGTTGGGCAAGCCAATTCTGGGAACGCCGGAAACTGTCTCCGCTTTTTCGCGCGACACTTTGCGCACCTGGTTCAAGCAACGCTACGCGCCGAACAATATGGTCATCACTGCCGCGGGCCATCTGACGCACGCGCAATTGGTGGACCTGGTTTCGGAGCGCTTCGCAAAAGGCACGTCCGCTGGAGCAGACGCCGCGGAAGCTACGCCGCAGGCCGCTTCGCACGTCACGCTGCGCACCAAGCACGAGCTCGAGCAAGTTCACATTTGCATGGGCGTTCCGGCGCTGCCCATGACGGATCGACGCCGCTTCGGCGTCGCAGTGCTCAACAACGTGCTCGGCGGTGGAATGTCCTCGCGCCTTTTCCAGAACATTCGCGAGCGCCAGGGCCTCGCCTACGCGATTTTCAGCGAACTGAATTCCTATCGCGATGCCGGCGCGCTCTCCGTTTACGCCGGCACTTCTCTCGACACTGCTTCGCAACTGGTGCGCTCCGTTCTCGATGAATTCCGCCGCCTGCGCGATGAACCGTTGAGCACCGAAGAATTGCGCCGCGCGAAAGATCACCTCAAGGGCGCGACCCTGCTCGCTCTCGAAGGCAGCGGCCAGCGCATGAACAGCCTCGCGCGCTATCATATGTACTTCAAACGCCACTTCACCGCGCAGGATTTGATCGCGCTCCTCGAAAGCGTCACCGTAGAAGACGTCCAGCAACTCGCCCGCGAATTCTTCCAGCCCGGCCGGATGGCGGCTTCTGTCGTCGGCAACCTCAACGGTTTCGCGCTCACCCAAGACCAGCTTGCCATCTGATTCCCGCAGGGTCGCAATACAGCCTCCAATCCAAATCGCGCCTCTAAGGTAACGCTGCAGCGATTTCCGCCACGCCAAGGCGTGCGGACACCGAGGAGGAGCGCGTATGAACAAGAATATGTTTGCGGCATTGGCTATCCTGGCAATCGGTTGCCTTTCCAGCGCTTCAGCGCAAACCGTCCAGGTGGATCAACAGAATCGAACGATCGAAATTGCTGCCACCAGTTCGATCCATGTAACCGCGGACCGCGTGACCATCACCGTCGGCTACCGCAATTACGGGCCCACGCATGACGCGGCATTCGCGGACAATTCGAAAACTGCAGCGCAGATCCTGAAGGCCTGGAAGGATGCCGGTCTTTCCGAGAAAGAGATCGCGACAAACGCCCTGACTTCACGCATCACTTCCGAAAGCGAACTGCGGGATTTGCCGTCTGCGGATCGAAAGCAGAAGGAATTTGCAGTTGACCAGTCCTGGAAAATTACGCAAAAAATCGACGTGGCCGAAAAACTCCTGGACATCGCCGTGGATGCCGGCGCGAACTACGTTGGTTCTCCAGATTGGGAGTTGACAGATCCAGATGCCGCCGAAACGCTGGCCTACGCCTCGGCTCTCGAAAAAGCGCGCGCCCTCGCCGATCAAGTGGCTAAGTCGTTCGGCGCAAAGACCGGCACGCTGCTCTATGCCAGCAATGAAGCAAGACCTGCGCAGTTTACTTCATACGGAGTCGGAGGTGGTGTCGGTGGAGGCGTGTTCTTGGCTGGGAAAGATCGCACCGCCAGACCCGACACCAAGCTGCTGCCGCAAAAAATCGAAAAATCCGGTTACGTTCGCGCCATCTTCGCGCTCGAATGATCGCGGGCGCTAGTGAGGCTTGCGCGACTTCGTATTGACGGCAGCCCAGCACTTTGCCATTATCCCAGTGCGGTGTCGCGTGCAAGCAATTGCAGACGCGCGCCGCGGGGGAAGCGTATCTCGTTTCGCGTATCCATTCTGGCGTCGGGCAGCACGGGCAACTCCACGTTGCTCGAATCGGGGTGCACCACACTCTTGATTGACGCCGGCATCGGCAAAAAGGAAATGTCGCGGCGCTTCGAAACGCTCGGCCGCGCGCGCCCCGAAAAAGTTGACGGCATCCTCGTCACCCACGAACACAGCGACCACTGCACCGCGCTCGCGCAGATGTCCCGCGACTGGAAATGCACCGCCTACTTGACCGAGCCAACGCACCGCGAAATCCGCAAGATGTACGGCGACGGCCCGAAAACAAAAATCGAAAGCGTGAAATACATCCGCCCCGGAATTAAATTCGTAATCGGCGATATCGAAATCACCGCGTTCACCATTCCGCACGATGCCGCAGACCCCGTCGGATACGCCTTCTGCGCCAACGGAAAAAAAGTCGCCATCGTTACCGATCTGGGCTACATGCCCGAACTCGTGAAGCATCATCTGCGCGAAGCCGATTTCCTGATTCTGGAATCCAATCATGACCTGGAAATGCTGAAGGTCGGGCCTTATCCCTGGTACATCAAGCAGCGCGTGATGAGCCGCACCGGGCATCTTTCCAACACAATCGTCAGCGAATTCCTCGCCGACTCCGAAGTCTTCGATGGACGCGCGCGCCACCTGGTCCTCGCGCACGTTTCCGAGCAGAACAACACACCCGATCTCGCCCGCATCTGCGCCGAAGAAGCCCTCGGTCGCCGCCCCGACGAATTCGCTTTCCGCGGCACCCTGCATGTCGCGTCTCAGCGCATCCCTCTCGGCCCTTTCGACCTCTAACTGCAAAGGTAACGTCGGGACCGTCAGTGCAAGGATCCGCATAGCGTGTGCTGGTCTCTCTAAATCACTGCTTTTCGAGGTGGAGTCGGACAGAGTTCAAGTTTGCGACGTCTAGATCCTGACATCCTTCGGATGAAGGACAGTCAGGTCAGGTATCTGCTTAAGATCATCCTTCTCATCAAATGTTAGAATGTCGGCGATCGCATTGTTCTTCATAATGACGCTGTGAATGATATCGCCCAATCCTGAATGGTATTTCAGAATACCTTGCCGCACATGGTAGAAGAATCCCGGAAAATCGTAGTCTCGTTGGGGACTCACTTCCGCAAAATATATCTTGAGATTACCGAGGTGCTTCTCGCTGACGAGCTGAGTCTCGATCTCGGCAACGTCCCCGCGATTCATTCGTTTTTGCGATACCAGAATGTTCACCGTCTCAGTTACGGCCCACCTGGAGGTACAGAGCTGCACATCCTTGAGTTGAGCAAAGACAGTCAGTGCATTCTCGACTAACTTTCGCTTATTTTCTGCCGCTTTGTCCGTCGAGTAGTAGGCGATGAGGACATTGCTATCCAAATAGATTCGCTTCGTCTTTTCTTGGCGCGAAAACGAATCGTTTCTCTTTTTCTCACGGTCTTCAGCGCCTTGAAAGACACTGCTTCGCCCGACTTGGTCTTAAACTAGGCCGTCGCGGATTTCTTAACGGTTCTAATGGCACTGAATCGGACGGTTTCCGTGCCCATGCTCGTATGTTATCAGCGCGCGCCCAGATTGAGAATCGGCCGGCCTCGAGATTCCGCGGTCCTGCTCCTTAGCGGGACTCTTCACGCTGCGACAAAGTGCTGTAGAACAGATCGTGCACGACGCGCGTTCTTCCCGTCGCCAGGTCCGCGTCGCGCACAATTTCCAGCCGCGCGTCGAATAAATTCTCGGCACTCATCGCTATTCCGGGCGCTACCTCGATCTGCACCAGGTCCGCGCCGCGATGCCCTTCGCTGGCTATTTGCTGCAAGGCGCTGCACTGATAACACAAGCCCGTTTTATTGATCAGCGCGCAAAGGCCGTCGTAATCCCCAATCATTTGTGCCCGCGCCGCCGAAAGCCGGTGGCGAAACACCGGCTCGGAAACGCCCAGGATCCCTGCCGCTTCTTCTGCCGTAAATCCCAGAACTTCTTTCAGCATCAATGCGGCCTGCTCTTCCGGCGGCAGCGTGCGCGCAATGCAAGAAAAACAAAACGCGATGTGTTCGCGAATTTCGAAGCTGAAGCCTGGCTGCTGCATTAGAGCTGTGAGTCCCGCGACTTTCTCCGGATCAGCCGTGGCTTCCTTCTCGCCGATCAATTGCGCTTCCACGCGCCAGCGCTTTTTCGCGCGCAAATGGTCCAGACAAACATGCGTCGCGATGCCGAAGAGCCAGCTCTTGAACCGCGCCTCGCCGCGATAAGTCCGTATGCCTTCCAGCACGCGCACCAGCACGTCCTGCAACAAGTCTTCGGCGTCCTGCCGCAGCATCACCATCCGGTAGATGTAGCCGAAAAGCGGCTTGCGCCACGGCTCTAGCAGCGACCCGAACGCCAGGCTGTCCCCTTGCTGCGCTTTTTCCACCAGCTGCACTTCTTCCTGCAGCGCGATTTCCGGCAACGGATGCACGGCCATTTTTCTCTCCTAAAAAGTGATTGAGCCGCGCCAGTTTACAACGAGAAGCGAAACTGGCGCGGCTCCTTCCACTGCCGCGACGAACTACGACTGCATCAGCGGTTGCGCCAGCTGCAACCGGTTGCCCGAAGGATCGCGAAACGTCGTCAGCCTCACGATGCCCGGAATCTCTTCGATCTTGCCTTCGAACTTTACGCCAGCCGTTTCCAAGCGCTTGCGTTCATGCTCGATGTTCTCCACTCGCAGCACGATCGTTGCTCCCGGCTCCTTGCCGGCACGTGGATTGACGGCGACGCCGATGCTCTCTTCGCCTTCCGCGCCTGCGAACTCCGCCCACTCCGGCGCGTCAAACGTTTTCTTCAAACCGAGCACGCTGCCGTAAAACTTCTTCGCGCCTTCGAAATCATTTACGCTGAACCAGGAAACCATCACTTTCATAGTTTTGCTCCTCCGATTGAATTTGGCCTGCTATGTATTAAGTCGTTCGGTGCTCGTATTTCCGCCAAACGACTGAAATTAAGCAGTTTGTCATCGCAAGACCGCGCCAACGCGGGCTTCGCTCGCTCCCGCTAATTCGGGTATGATTAAACCGGGAATTTTCCCCGCCGTTTGCCGGACTTCGTCACAGGCTTCGTGCTCTGGTGTGTTTCACCAGCGCGCGATTGCCGAGGGAGCTCGTTTTGATTGCACGTTACACCCGCCCGGAAATGGGCCGCGTCTGGAGTGAAGAAAATCGCTTTCAGAAGTGGCTGGAAGTCGAGTTGGCCGCCAGCGAAACCCTCGCCGAAGCCGGAATGGTACCGCGCGAGGCTGCCGCGAAATTACGTCAGCGCGCCCGTGTGGATGTCGCGCGCATCAACGAAATCGAAGCCAAAGTTCGCCATGACGTAATCGCCTTTACCATCGCGGTGCAGGAATCGGTGGCTGATCCTGAAGCTGCGCGCTGGCTGCACTACGGCCTCACTTCGAATGATGTGGTGGACACCGCGCAAGCCCTGCTCATCCGCGAAGCCTCTCATCTGATCGAGAAAAAAATCGAAGCGCTGGGCGAAGTCCTCGAGCGGCGCGCCTGGGAATTTAAAGACACGCCCGAAATCGGCCGCACGCACGGAGTCCACGCTGAACCGATCACTTTTGGCCTGAAAATCGCCAATTGGTACGCGGAAAATCGCCGTGATCTCGCGCGCTTTCAGGTCGCCGCGCAACAATTGGCTGTAGGGAAAATTTCCGGCGCGGTGGGCACGTGCACGCATCTTGGTCCGGAGATCGAAGAGAAAATTTGCCAGCGCCTGGGGCTCGCGACTGCGCCAATCACTTCGCAGGTAATTGAACGCGACCGCCACGCGCAATACTTAACCACGCTCGCGGTTGTCGCCGCATCCCTCGAACGCATCGCGCAGGAAATTCGCCACCTGCAACGCACCGAAGTCCGCGAGGTAGAGGAACCGTTCGGCGGCGAACAGCGCGGCAGTTCCGCCATGCCCCACAAACGCAATCCCGTCGCGAGCGAGCAAATCTGCGGCCTGGCCCGCGTGGTGCGTGGGAATTCTCTTGCGGCCCTGGAAAATGTCGCGCTCTGGCACGAACGCGATATCTCGCACAGTTCCGTGGAACGCGTCATTCTTCCCGACTCGACGATTTTGGTGGACTATATGCTGCATCGCTCGACAGAAATAGTCGCCAACATGAAAGTATTTCCCGAACGCATGTTGCGGAATCTCAACGCCACGCAAGGCCTGGTGTTTTCCGGGCAGCTGCTCCAGGATTTGGTCGAACATGGCGCCCCGCGCGAAGACGCGTACAAATGGGTCCAAGCCCACGCCATGGCCGCATGGGAATCCGAAACCGGCTTCCAAGACCGCGTCGCCGCCGATCCCAACATCCGCAAATTCCTGGACCAGCAAGCCCTCGCGCACACCTTCGACCTGCATCGCCAACTGCGCGCCGTGGACGCTATTTTCCAGCGCGTCTTCGGCACGAAGTCCGCCGTCGCGGTCTAACCAGGTCGCTTTGCTTGGAACCCTAGGCCGGGACTGGCAATCAAATCGCAAACTATGGGTAGTAGGGCCACGCCTCTGACTTTATGATTAATTGCGCGTAGGGAATGGGACCTGCGGCGGGCTTTTCGCCAAGTTTGGCGTTCACACGCGTGAGCGCCAATTGCGCTTCCGGAAAATTGGGATTCATTTGAATCGTCGAGCGTAAGTTTTGTAGCGCGGTCGGTGCGTCGCCAACCTGCTCGGCCGCCACACCCAGAATAAAGTATTGTTTCCACTGCTGGTTTTTATCCGGGGTTGCCGCCTTTACAATCTCGATTATTGCCTGATTTGGCTTTCCGGCGCCGAGGTATGCGAGCGCAAGATTGTGCTCGATTACGGTCCAGCCGGGATCTAGCTGCAGCGCCTGTTGCAGTATCGGCACGGCGCCATCCGGGTCGTTCCGCTCGAGCAGCCACTCGCCGATCAGAGCCTGTGCCAATATACTGCCGGGCGAGATTTCTGCCATCTTGTGCATTTGCGCGATCGCATCGTCCATATGACCTTCAGCCGCGAGCGATAGAACTTTTCCGTACTGCGCGCTGGAAAGATTTCTGGCGTGCACCAGTTGCATGCCAACGAACAAAGCAATCGCACATCCCACGGCGATCCAAATCAACTTCACCGTTCGTGAGCCACCACCGCTCGTGTCGCCCGTCGGTGTAGCAGGCATTCCAATATCCCCGCCGCCAACATAAACCGCGTTCCTCGCGATTCGCGGAATAAGCGCCCCGATGATCAATCCCGCCATCAGTCCGCCCAAGTGCGCCGAGTTGTCAATATGTCCGCTCGCCGCCCCAATCGAAAGATTCAGCAAAATAAAAATTGCCAGGCTGCGCAGATTTTGCCGCACCAGGCTCGCGGGGATCGCGGCCTTCTTCAGCACCAGGTAGGAAACAAACGCGCCCGCGATTCCGAAAATTGCGCCGGAAGCTCCTGCCGACGCACGCCACGGATTCCACGCCGTGCTGACGGCGCTGGCCGCGAGTCCGCTGAACAGATACGTAATGCTGAATGCCACCCGGCCCATCATGGGTTCCAAAGCGACCGCCAAATTCCGCAAGCACCACATGTTCAGCAGGATGTGAAAGAAACCAAAGTGGACGAACATGCACGTAAACAGCCGCCACCATTGGCCGCTCAACGTCAATGGGCCAAAATTCGCGCCCCAACGGATTGCCTGCAGCACGCTCGGATCCGTCCAGGAAACCCCCGATAAACCCATCGCCACATAGACCAGCACATTCACCGCGACGATCGTGCGCGTCACCGGTGGAATGGTCTCGATCAAACTCCAGAAAATGTTTTGTGCGCGCGGCTTCTGAACCAGTGTATTCGCGGCCGTACTTGCCCTCGTGGCCCGGCATTCACGGCACTCGGCCGCAACGCCCGACCCGATCGAAAATCCGCTGAATGATTTGCCGCAGCTGGGGCATGTGGGCATGTTAAAGCGCTTTGCTCCTCGCGTTGCGCGGTTCGCTGGAAAACGAAAGAGCCGGTCAAAAGCTAACTGACTAGCCCTGTCAGTTCAACAATACTTGCTGGCGGCATGACGTAATGCAAAATAAAAGAGGAGACTCGCGAATTGACATACGCAGGACGCCAGCATAAAGTCGCGTGACTTTCTCGCGCAGAAAGGTACGCGGCGCGCGTTCTTACGCTTTTTCTCAGGACATCCGGTGATGAATTGGGCCCGCAAGTTCCAACGACAATCGTTGGTCATGCTCTTTCTGGCAGTTTTATTCTCCTGCGCTGCTTTTTCCGACGAATGGAAGGCGCGTCACGGGCTCGTGCTGCCACCTGGCGCGCCAGACCTGGGCGCCGTGGCCGCGCCCGGCGATGTTTTTCTTCCCGGCCCGGAAAGTCTCGAAAAGAGAGCCAAATGGCTGGCCGGCATCAAGCAATGGCGCAAAGACCGCCGGGCCGAATATCATTACAATGCCGCGCAGTACGATCGCCCCGAACTCGCCTGGACCCAGCGTGTCTTTTCCCAGTGCCAAGTCCTGGTCTGGGATCGCTCGTTCTACGATCCCGAAAAACACGAATACAGTGTGGACATTTTTCTTGCGGACCTCGAGCGGCGCGTCGGGCCGATTGACGTCGTGCTGATTTGGCCGGGGTATCCGAATCTGGGTGTGGACGACCGCAACCAGTTCGATTTACTGCGCGATCTGCCTGGAGGAATTCCAGCGTTGCGCCAGGTAGTCCAACAGTTTCATCGCCGTGGCGTGCGCGTCATGTTTCCAATTCTCGCGTGGGACAATGGCACGCGCGATGAAGGCGCTCCGCCCTCCACCGTGTTTCCGCAGTTGCTGAAAGAAATCGGCGCCGACGGAATTAATTTCGACACGCTGGATAGCCCGCCCAAGGATTTTCGAGCCTCGGCCGACGCCATCGGTCATCCCTTCGCACTCGAGCCGCAATTCGCCATTCACGACGAATCATTCGCCTGGAGCAATATCAGTTGGAATGATTGGGTAACCTGGGAAGATGTGGCGTATCCCTTCATTCCCATGGTCAGCAAGGTGAAATGGCTCGAGCCGCGGCATACGGTTAATGTAAACGATCGCTTCACGCGCGATAAAACAGACAGCCTGCAACACGCATTCTTCAACGGCGAAGGCTACGCCACGATCGAAAATCTGTGGGGATTCTGGTACGGCATGACGCCGCGTGACGCCGAAACGGTTCTGCGCATCACAAAAATCGAGCGCGCGTTTCCGGAAAATCTCACCAGCGCGGAATGGGAGCCCCACGTCCCAACGCTGCAGGCCGGCGTATTTGCCAGTACTTTCCCCGCGGCGAATTCCACGCTTTGGACGATCGTGAATCGCAACGAGTATGACGTCACTGGGGAAGAGTTGCGTGTGCCGGTTCACGCCGGAATGCGCTACTTCGATCTGTGGCACGGAACCGAATTGGTTGCGCGGGCGAGTAGCGCCGAAGCTACGCTCTCATTTTCGATTGACGCGCTCGGCTTTGGCGCCGTCCTGGCCACCACGGAAAATTCCGCCAATACCGCTGAACTGCACGATCTTCTCAATTATATGGCTGCGCGTTCCGTCCAGCCTCTCTCCGCGTATTCGCGTCAGTGGAAATTCCTGCCGCAAACCATGGTCCCCGTCGCGTCAACGAAAGTGCCATCGACAACTCCGCCAGGCATGTTGCAGATCTCCGAAGCGGATTTCGATTTCGCGGTACAAGGAATTGAAATCGAGGGCGGCAATGATCCCGGCGTGGATGTGCAATATCCCTGGGAAGATGCGCCGCGGCGTTTTCATCGCGAGCGCATGCACATCCCGAGCTTCTATATTGACCGCACGCCCGTCACCAACCAGCAATTCCAGGAATTTCTGCACACGACGAAATATCATCCAGCCGACGACCACAATTTTCTGCGCGATTGGAAGAATGGCGCCTATCCCGAAGGTTGGGGCGCGAAACCTGTAACCTGGGTCGCCATCGAAGACGCGCGCGCCTACGCCGCATGGGCCGGCAAGCGCCTCCCTCACGATTGGGAATGGCAATACGCCGCGCAATCCACCGACGGCCGCACATACCCGTGGGGAAATGATTGGGATGTGCAGGCCGTACCACCCGCCGATCACGGCCGCGTGATGCCCACGCTTGCAAATGTGGACGCGTACGCAAAAGCCGCGAGCCCGTTCGGCGTCCTCGACCTCGAAGGCAACGTCTCGCAATGGACCGATGAATTCCGCGACGAGCACACTCGCGCGGCCATCCTGCGCGGCGCCGCTTCGTATCAGCCGCGCGGCGCCGTCTGGTATTTCCCGCAGACCTATCGCCTCGACCAGCATCAAAAATATCTGCTGATATCACCCGGCCGCGATCGCTCCGCCACAATCGGTTTCCGCTGCGTCGTGGACGCGCAGTAACGCAATCGTGCCTCCAGGTCGCGGATCAGTTTGATTGCTTCGGGAGCCAAGAGGCGGTCGCGCCAAAACCTGCGCCGTGAAAATCAAGAGATATTGCAGCGGCCTCGCCGTCCGGGAGAATGCGGGGCAGAGCGGGCTTCCTTACTTCACGTCAAACCAACTTGCGAATTACTGCACTCTCTGAATGTACCGCGCCTCGGAAGTGTCCACCTTGATCTTGTCGCCATTCCCGACGAACGGCGGAACGTTCACAACCAATCCCGTTTCCAGCTTGGCGGGCTTCATCACCGCGCTGGCTGTCGCTTTCTGGATGCTCTGCTCGGTCTCCACCACAGTCAGGTCCACCGTGTCCGGCAGCAACACGCCAATCGGCTTGTCGTCGTAATATTCAATTTTCACGGGCAGGTTGGGAATCAGATAATCTCGAGTGTCGCCCACGATATCGTTCTGCAGCGCCAGCTGCTCGTAATTTTCAGTGTTCATGAAGTGATGCGTATCTCCATCGCTGTAGAGATACTCGAACTGGATTTCGTCCACCACCACTTTTTCCAGCGTCTCTTCCGCGCGGAACCGGAAATCCATCATGTTTCCGTTGCGCAGGTTGCGCATCTTGGTCTGCATCGATCCGCGCTTATTTCCCGGTGTGCGGTGGTCCACGCTATACACCACGCATAGGTCGCCCTCGTGCTTGATGATCATTCCCGGGCGTAGTTGGGTTGCCTTAATCATTCGCTGCTCCTGAATTCTGGTCTGGAATTCCCCGCCCGCTCTGGCTTTGACTCCGTTACCTGAATGCGACCGGGCCCTGGTGGGGTACAAAGCACCCGCCGCACGGTGCCACGCACGGGGCACCCGCTCAGCACAATCGCTAAGCGCTCCGTCAGCGGGCATTTTGTGTCCCGCCGAAACAGCCATTATAGCGGCCCGCGCCACACACGGTCAAACCGGCGCAGCCGCTGCATACCGCGGCGCACACCGAATTCCGGAAGTGAGTGCAGGCCGGTGCCGGAACGCACGTAACGTTTGTGTACCTTACTGGTGATCATCAATTGACACCGCAGTTATCCTTGGGCAGAATGTCGCGCTGATCCGACGCGCACCACCGGGCTCGGGCGCTGAAGTCGCGTTCGCCCGCGACACTGTTCGGTCGTTTCGTTGCGTAGCAATCCGATTGTGGAGGCCCCCAATGAGAACGAAGCGGATAGGGACGGCGCTCGTTGCGGTTTGTGTCATCACATTGCTCCTTCCGGGAACATTGCCGGCGTCATCCGCCACGCAAGACGATCAGGCACGCAACGCTTCTCGAGGCGACCTACCGAGCGCGACCGCGCAATCCGAGGTTGCCGCTGCGCAGAAAAACTCCCACGCAGCCGCGCCGAGTCCAACCCCCTCGAAAAACGGTAACATGGTCTGTACCGTGAGCGCGGAAACCGCCCCGCCCTTGACCGCGTCCATGGCCGTCGCGCTGAGACTCTATCGCACCGGAAAATTTGACGAAGCGCTTGCCGCCTACAGCGCCATACTTCCCGCAGGCGGCCCCGAAGCTGCTGCCGCTTACGCAGGACTCGCGCGCGTCTATCTCGCCCAGAAAAATTCCACGGAAGCCTACGCTGCGGCGCAAAAAGCCGTGGCACTGCTGCCCGATCGCGCCCCGGCCATTGTCGCGCTCGGTGAAGTGTATTTTCGCCAGGGAAAACTCACGGAGGCGCAAGCCGCATTCTCCAAGCCGCTGCGCGCCTGCGATTTGGACGCGCGCGCCTTTCTGGGCCGCTATCGCCTCTACCGGGTCTCGCTCAATTGGAAACTCGCCAAAACCAATATTGATCAGGCCTACAAGCTCGATCCTGACGATCCCGACATTCAGCGAGCTTACTTGGGCACGTTGAGCGGCAAAGAACGCATCGCGGCGCTTCAGGATTACCTGGCAAGTACCACGGACGACGACGCAGAAACGCGGACATGGCTGAAGAACCAACTCGAAGTGCTCCAGGCCCTGTCGGAGAAGCGGCCGGGTGCGTGCCGTATGATAACGAAAGTGAAATCGACCGAAGCCAAGCTCGAACCTCTGTCCGATGGTCCCACCCGCGTTCGCGGCTATGGCCTCAGCGTGAAAGTGAACGGAGTATCGTCGAGGTTGCTGCTCGATACTGGCGCAAGTGGAATTCTCATTGACCGAAAAACCGCCGACAAGGCGGGCGTGAAATCCATCAGGGATATCCATGTCGGCGGAATCGGCGACGCTGGTGCGGCGGCGGGGTTTCTCGGCCACGCCGACAAGATTCAGATCGGCGAGCTGGAGTTTGACGATTGCTTGGTCGAGGTCACGAGCGCCCGCACCGCGATAGGAAGTGACGGCCTGATCGGCGCGGACGTATTCCGCGATTTTCTCGTGGAGATCTACATGCCTGCAAACAAAATGAAGCTGAGCGAGTTGCCGCCATATCCCGACCAGCCAGCCGCAGAAATCTCGCTTGATTCGCAATCGTCCCGGCAATCGACTTGGCATGATCGCTATATTCCGCCGGAGCTGAAGGACTTCACTCCGATTTTCGTGTTCGGCCACGGGCTGCTCATCCCCACTTCGGTGAATTCTTTTCCTCCCAGGCTTTTCCTCATTGATACCGGCGCATTCGACAATCAACTGTCGCTCGCCGAAGCCAAGGAAGTGACCAAAGTCGGCACCGAGTACGCCACCGAGGTTAAGGGCATGAGCGGGAAGGTCAAGACGGTCTACAGCGCGGCGAATGCCACCATTCAATTTGCGAACTTCAAGCAGACGCGCGAGGATCTGATCACCATCGATCTCACCCACATCAGCGACGGATTCGGCACGGAAGTTTCAGGAATCCTGGGTTTCGGGATGCTATGGATGCTGGATATGAAGATTGATTACCGCGACGGGCTAGTGCGTTTCAGTGCCGAACAGCGATTTGTGCAGTGAAACTCGCGCGCTCGGCATGCAGATCCGCGATTTGTCCGCGTACATGGTTGTAGTGTTTGTGTCCGAACGCAGGCCTATGCGAGATCGCCGAAATTCAGTGCGCCGCGACGCGGCCTTTCAGCTCTTTCGCAAGGGCTCCCAGTTGTTCATCTGTGATCCGCACCTGGCCAGCCGTCGTAACGAGCAGCTGCCCTGACCCAGCATCCCTGAAGCGTGCATCCTGAATCGTCACGCTGCCCTGCAACACCGGCGGAATTATTGCGCCGAGGTCTAAACCTTTTTGCAGCGCGGCGAGAATCGCGGCCTGAATCTTTTCGCGCAGCATCTCGCCCAAGTTTCCGCTGCGCAGCAGTTCGCCCAACGATCCGTCCGCTTCGATCGGTCCTAGCTCCGCCGCCAACCGCAGATCAGTGTGGTTCTCTCCCACCGCAGGCGTCAGCTTCATCTGTACCACGGCATTGCCGCCAATTAACCGCTTGACCTCCTGTTTTCCCAGCAATTTTGCGCAACCCCAGCGTTCGTAATGTAGCTGCACCACAGCAAGGCTCGCCGGTTCGGCAGGCGCCAGCTTGGCATCTTCAATTTGAATGCGGTCCGCGCAACGCTCGTCCTTATCGAGCTCGGAGGCCAGCAAGGCGGTGAAGTTCTGTTGCAGATCCGCGAGATCGGCCGTCAGCTCCACGCTCAGCAGGTTGACGCCATGATCTTTTGCGCCCATGGTGACCAGTCCAGAAGCAACGATCGTGACTTGCTCGTCTTTGATCTTAAGCGGAATTTTTACGATCGGGATCTTGAACGACTGGCGCTTATCGCCACCGAAAATCGGCGCCACCGCAATCGCCACAACCAAAACGGCGGCCACCAGGCATCGCCTCCAGAAATTGGAAATTGCAAAACCCATCGCGCCGCTCTGCACGATTTTCGTGTCTCCTGTTTTTACCGCTCTGCCCGTGTTCGTTGATGAGAGTGTAGCAGCGAGGGTTGCCCAGTTTTCTGGTGTCAGCACAAAGCAACGGTAATAGCGTTTGCGCGCCTGCGTTCAGCCGGCCCTTGCAGACCGCCTCGACGAAATTATGGAACTTTGTGCGCGCTTGCACTCAATTAATCGTGTGGGAGACGGTAGTTCATCAGAACAGCGGCTCGTTGTGCGCCACGCGGCGCTACTTAAGCTGCGTGAGCCCGCAGCCGGGGCTAAGATTAGGGAGATCATGCCATGAAAAAGCTTCGCTTGGGTTTCGCGGTTTTCTATCTTGTCGCATTGCTGCTTTCGCTGACGGCATTTCAGGCTGCAGCGCAGGACGCCAATTTTGTGGGCAACTGGGACATGACCGTCACCGGCGGTGGTCGCGGCGGCGGCCAGGGTGGTGGCCAGTCCGATGGTCAAAGCGGTGGCCAAGGTGATGGTCAGGCCGGCGGCGGACACCGCGGCGGTCGTGGCGGCGCGCAATCGATCACCATCGTGAAAGACGGCGATAAATTCAAAGTCACCCACAAAACGCCACGCGGCGATAACACCTCTGACGCCACGGTTTCGGGAAACACTATTTCATGGACCGAGCAGCGCCCGGGACGCGACGGCAACACCATGAAGATCGAATTCAAGGCCACGCTAGACGGCGACACGCTGAAGGGCACCATGGGCGGCGGACAGTTCACCCGCGAATTTACCGCTGCCAGGCACGCTAGCTAGAGCGCGCTTGACGCACCGTGGCCTCTAGCAGCACTACCAATCCGGTTCGCCAGTCTCACGAGGCTGGCTCTTGGAAACTCACTAGGGGCCCGGTTAGCCGAATTTTCACACCATCCGATTGAAGCGCCGATAACACAAATTCTCGGGCCGCGATAATCGTATATCCAAATTGATACTCAGCCGTGAGCTTGGAGGCGGCCGCGCGATTCGGGAACTTTTTCGCAGGCCCGGCGGAATTCTAATTGGCAACTGAAGAACACGGGAGAATGGAACATGGGAATTTATTCAAAGACCGCATTCGCTGCGCTGGCTTGGCGCTTAGCTGCACGCCGCTCCTCGCGCAGGATGGCTCAGCGGATTCAACGCCTGCGCATCAAGGCCTCCGGGATGGGTACGGGTCGCGCCGTCAGATGAGCTGGGGCAAGGATCGAGGCGGGTGGGGTCATCGGCACGGTGGCTTCCGGCGCGACGGCCGCAGAGGATATCGGCATTCCGGTTTCGCGCGCCTCCTGAACGACCCAGCTATCCGGCAACAAGCCGGCATCACCGACGAACAGGCCGCTGCAATTCGCAAGCAGCAGTTAGACTTCCGCAAGACGGAGATTCGCGGCCGCGCCGATGTCGAAATAAGGCGTATGGAATTGAAGGACCTGCTCGCCGCCGATAAGCCGGATCGCGCCGCTATCAACGCCAAGCTGCAAGAAATCAGCGCCGCGCAATTATCCCTGCAGAAATCCGCGATTGACTACCGCCTGACCATGCGCGATGCGATCACTCCTGCGCAACGCGACAAGCTCCGGCAATTGATGCGTGATCGCTGGCGGCGCGAGGGTCGCGGTCGTCCCGGTGCGGACGGGCCAGGACGACGGGGGCCTCGCGGTCAAGGCGAAACACCGAATCCGCAAGCTACGCCGCGGTCCAACGACTAGGCGAACTAAATCGGTCCCACCGAGATCATTAGAAGCAATTCGCGGACGGCACTGCGTCAAATTCACGCAGTGCCGTCACGCTCGCAAAATTATTTTCCGGTGTACACGATCCGCCAGATGCTGTTCGACCCGTCGTCGGTCACCAGCAGTGATCCATCCAACGCGACGGTGATGCCCACTGGACGGCCCCACACGTTCCCGTTGGGCGTCACGAACCCGGTGACGAAGTCCTCGTACTCTCCGCTGGCGTGCCCGCTCTGGTGCAGCGGCACGCGAATCACTTCGTAACCGGCGCGCGCCGCCTTATTCCAAGACCCATGTTCCGAAGCAAAAATATCGCCCTTATATTCCGCCGGGAATTGCTGGCCTTCGTAAAATGTGAATTCCAGCGAAGCGTTATGCGGCTGCAGCAACACGTCCGGCGTGATCACTTTATCTTTCAGCTCCGGATGCTTTCCCTGATGCCGCGGATCCTGATTGCCGCCCATGTACCACCACGGCCAGCCGTAGAAACCGCCCTGCTGCACATGCGTGATGTAGTCCGGCACCAGATTATCGCCCAACCCGTCGCGCTCGTTCACTGAGCACCACAGCTCACCGGTGTCCGGACTAAACGCGATGCCGCCGCCCGCATTACGTATGCCGTAAGCGTAGATGCTCAGGTCGCCGCCGTCCGGATTAAATTCCAGAATGTCAGCGCGATTTTTCTCAGCGGGAGTCGTGTCCGGATCGTCCACGTTCGAGCCCGATCCCACCGCGACCAGCATTTTCTTTCCGTCCGGAGTGAACTGCACCGATCGGGTCCAGTGTCCCCCGCCCGCCGGAACATCCACGATGTGTTGCTGCGGTCCGCGGGCTTTCAAATCGCCATTCTGATACGGAAAACGCACCACCGAATTGACGTTGCCGACATATACCCATTGCGGATCGGCTCCTGGAGGATAAAAGGCAATTCCGTATGGTCGCTTCAGTCCCGTCGCGAATGTTTCCACCTGCTGCGGTTTGCCGTCTGCGGTAATTCCGCGAAAAACCTTCACATCACCTGGATCGCTTTCAGCGACAAAAAAATCGCCGTTCGGCGCCGTCACGATCAGCCGCGGATTATCGAGTCCGCTCGCATATTGTTGAACGCTGAAACCCGGAAGCGCTTTCGGCCACGCATCGCTCGGGCGCGCCACCACTTTCGGCCCGTTGTCCGCGGACTTTGTCGCAAAAGGCTGCGGCAAATCTTGCACCGTGATTTTGCGAACGGTGCCGGGCTTCTCGAAGCGATAATCCGTAAACGGAGCGCTGGGAGGCGCTGCAGCTTTTGCGCTGTTGCTCGCAGGTGCAGCGCTGGCTTTTGCCGTCGGCAGCGGCGGGTTCGCGCCGCCGAGCGCTTTCAGATACGTAACGATCTGCCAGCGCTGCTGTTCGCTCAAACTCGACCACGACGGCATTCCGTTGTTTGGATCGCCCTGAGTAATGAACCAGAAAATCGCGCCGTCAGCCGCGCTCTGCGTGGGCCCCTTGGCCAGCGCCGGGATGTTGCCGGTTCCGGCGCCTGTCGGCCCGTGGCACGCGGCGCAATGGCGCGCGAACAAATTGGCTCCGGCCTGCGCCGCCACGCGCTTGCCCGCGAACGGGTTCTTCGTTTGCTCGGCGGCTGCGGGCGCGCCGTGGAAGGAAGCGGTCTGCGCGTTGACCGGCAAACACACGCCGATCGCCGCGATTAAAAATGCCGATAGAGATCCAAAGAATACGGACTTACTTCTAATCCAGCTTGTGCTGCGTGCGGCGTTCAAGTTGCCCTCCCACGGGATTGACAGACTCAAAGTTTCCACCTTCCAACTCCTCTTTCGGCGCCCTGACGCGCAACATTCTACCTCTTCAATCAGAGAGTTCAAAAAAACAGCGACGTGTGCGCGGTCAGGTGTGCGCTTTCATCACGCGGTTGTCCCGTCGCAGCTTCATGCTGCGCCTGGAACGTCAATCGCCCTGAAAGTGCAAATCGCGCGCGAAAGCGCGTGTTCTGGCGTCAATTTCGTGTCGCGCTATGCTATTGACTATATAGTCGCTTGCTCTCCGAATGCCGCGAATTATCGCTTTTTCCGTGCACTTCCTCCGCAACTGTGTTATTCTTCTTTTGCGCTTAATACCTCGGTTGTGTTGTGCGGCCTCTGGTGAGCAGTTGATCTGAGATTACCCGCCCTTCAGTTCTCTCCGTAAGTCTTCAGCGTAATTTAAAACAAAGACTGGCAAGACCAGTTTGCAGTGCCCGCACCAGTTGTGTGCAGTACGTGTGTGCGCGCCGCGACGGCTTCCGCCAGATAGAAGGCAACATCCAGATGGATAGTATTACAGAAACATTTTCACAAATGGCGATCTCCGCTTACACGAAAGAGCGGCTGGCATTCGCCAAGTTCTCGATTCCCACGCCCGTGCAGACTGCGGCAATTCCGCAGGCACTGGCCGGGAACGATGTGCTGGCAACGGCGCAGACCGGCACCGGAAAGACGCTTGCGTTCTTGATTCCGGTGATGGAGCGCATGCTGCAGGAAAAAACGCCAGGAATCGCGGCGCTCGTGCTCGTTCCTACGCGCGAACTCGCCATGCAGGTTGTCGAGCAGTACAACGCATTGCGCGGCAAGTTGCTGGGCCCGGCGGCATTGGTCGTCGGCGGATTGTCCGAAGGACTGCAACTCACCAACCTGCGCAAAGGCGCGCGGCTGGTGGTTGCGACTCCGGGACGATTGGAAGATTTCCTCTCGCGCAAGCTCGTGCATTTCCGCGATCTGCGCGTGCTGATCCTGGACGAAGCCGATCGCATGCTGGACATGGGATTTCTTCCCGCGATCCGCAGAATCGCATCCGTATTGCCGAAGGAACGGCAGACGCTGTGCTTCTCTGCGACGCTGGAAGCTTCCGTCGTACATCTCGTCAAGGATTACATGCGGAACCCGGTGCGACTGGCATTCGGATCCGTGCTGAAGCCTTCCGAGAACGTCCGCGTGCAGGCTTTCGAAGTCGCAAGCGATCGCAAGCTGCCGCTGCTGCATCGTTTGCTCTCCAAGGAAACCGGCCGCTGCCTCATCTTCGCGCGCACCAAGCGCGGAGCGGAGCGGCTGGCCATCACTTTGAGCCGCGACGGTTTCGCCGCGTCCACGATTCACGGCGGGCGCACGCAGTCGCAGCGCACCGCGGCCTTGACGGGATTCCAGCAGGGACGCATACGCGTCCTGGTGGCAACCGACCTGGCGTCGCGCGGGATTCACGTGCAAGACATCGCGCACGTGATTAACTACGACTTGCCGGACATCGCCGAGAACTTCATCCACCGCGTCGGGCGAACGGGACGCGCGGGCGGACACGGCGTAGCTTCCACACTCTTTGGCAGAGAGCAGCGCTCCGAGCTGATGGCTCTGGAACGCACTCTGGGCATCAAGATGGAGCGCATGCGCGCGGAAGGCGACCCGGGCGAGAAGCAACCTCCCGCGGTGAAGAGCGCGCTCGAACGTTTTCAGTCCAACACCAAATCACGCATCGGGCAGCTTCCAGGAGAAATCCTGCAAGCGCAGGTGTAATACCGGCCCCAAATCGGTGAGCAGCGCGGCGTTGCAAAACGCGGCTGCGTCCGGAGACAAAGCAAGGTTTTGATTTAGAAAGTTGCAGACAGAAAGCAGAAAGAGACGGCGGTCCCGCTTGCGGGATCGCCGTTTTTTTTGCAGCGCTAAAATCCTGGAGCGCCGGTGGAGGCGGGGCGGACTTCGCCGGACTCTACGCCGAAGCGGAGGCGTTCGAAGTAGGTTTGGGCGAGAGACATGAGGCCGGTGTAGAGGTAGCCCCAGACGAAAAGCAGCAGGAAGGGGATGGTGGCGTAGTTTTCATTTTGCAGGGCGTAGACTACGGCTGCGGCGAAATACAATCCCAGGAGAACTTCGGCGAAGGGCATCCAACCGGCGCTCTTGTGATATTTTTTCTTGGCCCACACACCATCGCCCTGCGCGCCCGCTTCCACTCGGTATTTTGGCGTGCGTACGAACTCGGATTTCACGCCAACGATCGCTTCGATGACCGCAAGGGCGTTGCGCACGGATAGACCGATGCCCACGGCCATCACGAACGGCAAATACAGGAATGTGCGTTTCCAGGTTTTTGGATAGAGAGCGCGTTCGGCCGCTAAATAGAAAGATGAGATCGAGCAGGTGGATGCGAGAAACAGCGGCAGGTCAATTACCAGTACTTGAAACCAGCCTTGGTAGAAGCGCACGATCATGGCTGGCAGCAGAATCATGGACATCAATACCATCAGCGGGTAGCTGATGTTTGCGGTGAGATGGAAGAACGCTTCGGCCTTCACGCTGCCCGGAACGTTGGCGCGCATCACGCGCGGCAGAATTTTTCTGGCCGTCTGCATCAGGCCCTTGGCCCAGCGGGCTTGCTGCGATTTGAACGCGTTCATTTCCACCGGCAACTCTGACGGACATTCAATTTCCGGCAAATAGACGAAATGCCAGCCGCGCAACTGCGCGCGATAGGAAAGATCGGTGTCTTCGGTGAGAGTGTCGTGCTGCCAGCCGCCGGCATCTTCAATCGCAGCGCGCCGCCAGATGCCCGCCGTGCCGTTGAAATTGAAAAACAGGCCGGTGCGGAAGCGCGCGGAATGTTCGATGACGAAATGCCCGTCGAGGAGGATCGCTTCTACTTCGGTGAGGGCCGAATAATTGCGGTTGATGTAACTCCAGCGCGTTTGCGCCATGGCAAGCGTGGGATCGGCGAAATAGGGCACGGTGCGCCGCAGAAAATCGACCGGCGGAATAAAATCCGCGTCGAAGACGGCGACAAATTCACCGAGCGCGGTGATCAAACCTTCCTGCAAAGCCCCGGCTTTGAATCCTTCGCGGTTGTCGCGATGAATGTAGCTGATGGGCAGGCCGAGACCCTGGTAGCGCTCGACGCAGTTGCGCGCGACTTCCTGCGTTTCGTCGGTAGAATCATCGAGTACCTGGATATCCAGCAACTCGTGCGGATAGTCGAACGCGGCAATCGCTTCGACGAGGCGCTCGATGACGTAACGCTCGTTGTAGATCGGAAGTTGCACCGTGACGCGCGGCCATTGCTTGATTTCCGGAGGCGGACCGGCGACGCACTTGCGATTTTTATAATAGTTGTAAACCAGGGCGTAGCGATGAATGCCGTACATCGCGAGGATCGCCATCACGAAGAAATACGGCAGCATGATCGCGAAATCGAAAGTATTCAGCTGGTAGAGGCCGCGAAACGGATTCAACTGCGCGTCGGTGTTGCGACGCCAATAGTCGGAGAGAGGGTTGTCGACGGCCGGCGTCCATGTGAGCACGGAGCACACCGCCTGCGTCGCCGCATTATGAATCCAGATCAACGCGCACATTCCTCCGGGGCAAACTGCGGTCGAAAGCGCCGAATTGCGATAACGATAGAACGGCCTGGGATGGCTGGGGTATCGCCAAGCTAAGCACATGATTATACGGCAGTAAGGCGCGCTGTCAACGGAGTTCATGTGGGAGCGCCGGAAGCCCGTCTTCAAGAATATCGCGGCATCGGCAATCCGGCGATTTCCTCCGGCCGTAGAGCTGTTAACAGAATCATCCGCCAGCTTTGCGGCCGGTAAATTGGCCGCAACATTTTCGTCGTGCGCGTTCGTCGTGCGTTGACACGTGCATGGCCGCGCTCTTACCATGGCTGCGGTTGCGCTGCGTCGAATTCCGGCTTGGCTTAGGAGAAACTTTCCGATGACTGTTTCCTGGAACCGCTTGCCGTTCGCGTTGCTGGTTTTGGTGATGATTGGAGCGGGATTCGCTTTGCTTGAGGCACAATTCGCGGCGCTCGGCGAAGTTCATGCGGCTGGTGCAGGACGCAGTTCGGGCTTGGCGGGTTCGGCGTCTTCGCTATACGCAGCATCTCCAGCGCTGACTACACTGGCTGCGACTGCGGCGCAGCACGGGTCGGATAATCCGATTTTGGCCAAGGCTTACCGGTTTGAGCGTGGGGGGTGGATTTACGTGCATTTGGAGGGGACGCCGCACGATATGGGGTATCAGCACGGATTTCTTTTGGCGACGGAGATTGCGGATGGGTTTGCGGCGGCTAGTCTGGAGATGACGCACAACAGCAATCGGGATTGGGATTTTTTCCGGCGGGCGGCGCGGGAGATGCTTTGGCCAAAGATTGATCCGGAGTACCAGGCGGAGTTGCAGGGGATTGTGGAAGGACTGAGGGCTCGCCAGGTAAAATTGGACCTCTCTGACATTGTGGCGCTGAATGCTTTCATGGAGCTGGGCGATTATTACGTGCCTTGGCTCGACAAGCAGACCAGTGGGCAGACGAGCGGACAGAACAACCGCGAGAGCCAGGACGCGGCCGCAGCGGACACGCACGAAGGGCACTGCAGCGCGTTCGTTGCTACCGGAAGCTACACGAAGGATCACCAGATTGTCATGGCGCACAACAATTGGACCAGCTATCTGGAAGGGGCGCGCTGGAAAATTATTTTCGACATTGCGCCGCAGACGGGCAACCGGATGTTGATGGACGGCTATCCCGGAGTGATTGCGAGCGACGACGATTTCGGGGTTAACTCGGCCGGGCTGATGGTTACTGAGACGACCATCACGGATTTCCACGGCTGGGATCCCAGCGGCAAAGCCGAATTCGTGCGCGCGCGCAAGGCGATGCAGTACGCAGGTTCGATTGATGAATACGTGAAAATCATGCTGGACGGGAACAACGGCGGATACGCGAACGACTGGCTGCTGGCGGACCGCAAGACGAACGAGATCGCGCGCTTCGAATTGGGCCTGAAGCATTCCAAAGTGTGGCGCACCAAGGATGGATATTTTGTTGGCTCGAATTTCGCGAGCGATCCGGATGTGCTGAAGGATGAGACTACGTTCGATGTGACGAACCTGGCGGCTTCGGCGAACGCGCGGCACGTTCGCTGGGACGAATTAATGGCGGCGAACATGGGGAAAATAGATACGACGCTGGCGGAAGGATTTCTGGCCGATCATTACGACAGCTATACCAAGCAGACCGGCGCGAACCGGCGCACGCTTTGCGGGCACGGTGATGCGGCCACTCCGGGTGATCCGGGTTACGCGGCAAAGCCATACAATCCGTTTGGCGCGGTGGAAGGCAAGGTGATGGACGCGCACATGGCGGAGGCGATGAGCTTTGTGGCGCGGATCGGGCATCCCTGCGGCACGGATTTCAAGTCGCAGCCGTTTCTGGATCAGCATCCGGATTACAGGTGGCAAACGTCGGTGCTGACAGACATGAATGCCGGGCCGTGGACGGCGTATCACGCCGGGGATCAAGCGCCGAACCCTTAAGATGGGAATTTATTGCGGGGGTCGCGTGTGAGGTTTTGGGGGCGCGGGAAAATTGGCGCCGCGCGGGACCGCCGGCTGGACTGGGTTGCCGACGGCCCGAGCGATGCCAGCATGAAAATAAACTGCAGCTGACGAGTTAGCTTGCTCCCTGAACTCGCAGGTTGTTGGTGACGGAGAAGACGTTGGGCACGATATTGGCGCGGATTCCGGCCAAATCCTTATCCGTTTGATTGTCCACGACGCCTTCCAGAGTCACGTGGCCGTTGTTCACGATGATGTGAATGCCGGCAATCGTGCCCATGCCGTAGCGCTGCAGGGACGGAAACGAATAGATCTCGCGCAGTTCTGCGCGCCGAATCTGATCGTCGAAGTTGGAAACGGGAAGCACTGCAATCTGATTGTCCACTTCCTCGACGCCCTCGATGTGTTTTACGGCCGACGCGGCCTCATCCTTCAATACGGGACGAACCACTTGGCCCGCAAGAACGACTTTATTTCCCCGCACGGAGTACTCGAGATTGTCGAAAACCGAATACCACGGGAGCATTGCGAGCTGGTGGCGCACTTGATCGGCGAGCCACGCCTCGGAATTCTGGGTCCCGTTCGGGGACTGGTTGCGGTTGGAAGCTGGCGCGGCCGCGAAACCACTCGAGGCCGACAGGCCCAAGCCCATCGCCAAAACCAACGTCCACAACAGCAAGGATGCAAAATTGTTGCAAGCGGCTTTCTTCATGGCCTTTCCTCTCTTTGGCCCCCACAATGTAATTAGATGCGAGGCTGCGCGAGAAGGATTGCGCGCGGCTCAGGCATCAGCGGGACGCCGAGTGACGTGCTTCTTATTGATTTGCAGGATGTTAGCGCCGGTGTCGCGAGCGCAAAATAGGTACTTCGGCGGCTGAGGCCACGTCCTACAAAGATGACCGCGCCCCTGACACGGGCTCGCCGGGCTGCAAGGCGGCGCTGCTATGATTCAATGCACCGGTGCGTTGAGGGCGGCCACCAGTTCGACGAAGGTTTCGGCGTGCAGGGCTTGCTCGATGGCTTCTTTGCGGCTGAACAGTTCGCCGGCATCGAGCAGCAGGTCGTGCTGAGATTGATTGTCTCCGGTGAGAATTAAAATGATCAGCCGGGCGAGTTTTCCGTCGCGCGCATCGAAGTCGATCCCTTGCGCGACTCTGCCAACTACTACCAAGGGCTCGAGCAATCCATTGACGCGCGCGTGCGGAACGGCGAGGCCATTTTCCCAGCCGCTGGTGGTTACCCGCTCGCGTTCCTGCACCAGGCGCAGGAATCTTTCGGGAGAATTGCTGACGGTGTTGGCCGCGGCGATGCACATTTCCTGCAAGACTTGTTGTTTGGTTTGCGATTTGAGCGCGGGGAAGAAGAGCTTGGCGTTGACGGTGTCTTTCAGGGTGATCGTACGGCGCCGGCCAATCAGGAATTTGATGGCGGGCGCGGAAACCAGCGAGGTGAACAGGGCCATGATGACCAGGGCCACGAACATAGTTTCGCGAATCAGGCCAAGCTGCAGGGCGAGAAGGCCGAGAATCATTTCCATGGCGCCGCGCGCGTTCATGGCCAGGCCGACGCCCCAGGAGGTGCGACGGTCCATGCCGCCCAGGCGGGCGCCCATTCCTGCGCCGAGAAGTTTGCCGATGCAGGCTACGCCGATGACGGTGGCGGTAATGGGCAGATTGAAATTGGCGACGAAATTGGTGCGCAGGCCGATGCTGGCGAAAAAGAAGGGAGCGAAGACGTTGGTGACGATGCCGTGGATGAGTTCGGACGTGCGTTTGCGCAAGTGCGTGGATTCGCCGACGGCGATGCCGATGATGAAGGCGCCGAAGACGGCGTGAATACCGGCGTATTCTGCGAAGGCGGCCGCGCCGAGAGTGAGCGTGAAGATGAAGCCGAGAACGCCGCCGGGCCAGCTGGTGTGCGCTTGGATGTGCGGCAGGAGCTTGTCGATCAGCCAGCGGACTACGGTGAGGGCGAGCACCACGAAGGCGATGACCAGCAAGATGGTGCGTTTCACGCCGTCCATGGATGTGCCGGCGCCGTTCATCATGCCCAGGATCATAGAGAACAGGATCCAGCCGACGAGGTCGTCGAACATGGCGGATGACATGACGACCGTGCCCATTTCGCTGCGGAGGAGATTCAGGTCCATCAGGATTTTGGCGATTACCGGAAGCGCGGAGATGGAAAGCGCGGTGCCGACGAAGAGCGCAAAGATCAGGCGGTCGGCACCGGGGGATGCGCCGAGGAAGCTCGGAAATAATCCGGCGGCGCCGAAGCCGAACGCGAAAGGAACGATTACGCCGAAGAAGCTCACGGCCAGCGCGCTCTTTCCTTGGCGGAAGATGCTGCGCAGGTCGATTTCCAGGCCCGCGATCAGCAGAAAAAATACTACGCCGAGGGTAGTAACCGTTTCCAGAGCGATGGGCAGATTGCCGGTGGCGGGGAAAATAAATGCGTAGAGTTGCGGTTTGAAGTGGCCCAAGAGCGTGGGGCCGAGCAGGATTCCGGCCATGATTTCACCGAGGACGGAGGGCTGATCGAGTTTTTGCATCAGTTCGCCAGCGAGTTTGGCTGCGCCCAGCAGCACGGCCAGGGCGATGAACAAGTGCATTATGTCGTGAGGAGCCAGATGCGGCATTCCGCGATGGCCTTGTGGAGCTGAAAATGAGTCGAGTTCGTGTTTAACACGGGCTTGGGCATATCGCAAACAGAATGCGGCGGGGCGATGGAACCAAAAGCGGCGCAGCGGAGGCCCAATTCGGAACTGCTATTCGCGGCGGGGTGGCTTGCGGTTTCGCCATTTGCATTACAGTAACTGGCACTGAGGCGCCTGCTATCTAATTGAGCGCACCACGCTTAGGCGCGCTGGAATTCGTCCGGCCGAGATGCTACAAAGCAGTGAGCTGTGAACAGGTGTGTTTGTGGCCGAAAATTGCAGTGCAAAAGGCTGTAAGATCAACGTCCCCGCAGGGTTAGCCGCGGAGCATCTGTGCATCATGCACTTCACATTATTTATCGAAAACGAATGTGCGGAGATGCGGCGGGAGACGGCGCTCGGCAATACCAACCACGAACGTCAGATGGAATTCATTACGAAGATATCGGGGCGCGGCGAGGCTTTGGTGCACGTAGCTACCAGCGGATTTCCGATGTCCGATGAGCTGAAGGCGCGGGTGCTGAGCACTTTACTGACTTTGATGAACACGCGTGAAAATATGGACCGGGCGGCGATGCGGCAGTCGGCGCAGCGGCGATTTGTTGGCTGATTCTTTCCTGCGCGGCTGAAAACCAACGAAAATCTAGGCACCGACGTAGCGGGCGTAGAGCGAGCGCGCGACTGCGGGATCTTTTGTGCCTTTGACGATGGCGCGGCCGTCGGCGAAGACCGTCATTTCGTACGTCGAGACGCGAAAGCGCAGCAGGAATTCGTTGTGCTGGACGTTGTCCGCGGAGGCTTTGACGATGCGGCGGCCTAGATCGTCGAGATCGAGGCTTCTGCCGCGTTCATGGATCTGCACAGAATCGCGGCCGCACATGGTGATGTGGGGCTGGGCTTCTCCTGCGAGGTAGCTGAATTCGCGGCGCACGCAGGCGCGGCAATTTGGCTGGCGGGCGACGCGGATGGATTGGAAGCGTCCGCTCCAGACGTCTGTCGAGACCAGGCGTCCGTGCAAAGCCTCCGGCCTGCCGGCAAGAATTTTTGTGGCTTCGGCTGCTTCGACAGATGCGATTACGCCGACGGCGGCATTCAGCACGCCAGCGGTGTCACAGGTGGCTTCGGCGCCGATGGCCGCGGATTTTTCGTCGCCTTCGAGCAGGCAGGCCAGGCATGCGGTTTCGCTTGGACGGATCGTCATGGTGACTCCGTAGCTGCCTACGGCGGCGGCGTAAATCCACGGGACGTGGAGCGAGATTGCGGCGTCGTTGAGCAGCAGGCGCGTCTGGAAATTATCGGTGCCGTCCAGGATCAGCTGAAATCCGCCCAGAAGTTCCGCGCAGTTATCCGGGTTGAGGTCGGCGACCATGCCTTCGACGCGCGCATCGGAATTGATGGCGCGGAGGCGGCGCTCGGCGGCGACCGCTTTCGGTAACGCTTCGCGGGCGTCCGCTTCTTCGAACAGGGTCTGGCGCTGGAGGTTTGACGGTTCGACGAAATCGCGGTCAATGATGCGCAGGTGTCCTACTCCGGCGCGCACCAGCAAGTTGGCCACCACGGTGCCTAGCGCGCCGCAGCCCGCGAGCACGGCGCTGGAGGCGAGCAGTTTCTGCTGGCCTTCGTCACCGATTCCAGCGAAGAGTATCTGACGAGAGTATTTTTCGCGCTGTTCGCTGTTCATTCTTGTAGTCTATAAGGGGCGGAGGAACTGTTCTCAATTCAGTATCATAGCGCCTTTTCGCATCGGGCAGGCAACGCGGCTGTGCTAACCTCTGCTCTTACCTCCAAGGCGAATGAGAATTCCATGGATTCGGCTGTGCCCCCAAGCCTGCGCCTCTCACCGGACCGGGACTTGTGGAACGATTTTAGTTTACGGCGCGCTGCTATGCAGCCTCCTTGCCGGCAGATCGGTGCGCGCGCAGGAAAGCGAGATCGAAGGCCAGAGCGTCGCTGAAATACGCATTGTAGATGATACGGGCAACGCGCTGCCGGGTCCCGCACCCTCTCTCCCGCTCGAAGCCGGCAAACCTTTTGACTTTGCGGCAGAACGCGACAGTTTGCGCGTGCTGTATCGCACAGGCGATTTCGCGGACATACGCGTGACGGCCGCCCCGGTAGGTGAGGGAGTGCGGGTTGAGTTCGTCGTGCAGCGCAATTTCTACAACAACGTGGTGCGCGTTGAAGGGCTGAAGGAGCCGCCGACCGAAGCGGCGGCGCTGGCTTCGATGCGGCTGGCTTTGGGCGAGCCTTTCCGCGAAAGTTCTCTGCGCGAGGCCGTTGACCGTCTCAAGGATACGCTCAACAGTGAAGGACTCTACGAGGCCGACGTGAAATGGACGCTGACGCCCCACCCAGCGACGCGCCAAAT
>JGI12635J15846_10000526_pt1 | contig 32857 bp, 45 predicted proteins | sample BlaSpr_A8_OM2_M2_FD_15846 | JGI IMG/M metagenome (IMG submission 15846)
CCCGCCGTGAATCTCTATCGAGACTTGGACAATGGCGAAGATAACAGCCAACCAAAAACCGCGTCAAGCCAAATCTCCCGCCGTCGCATTATCGCGCGACATGAGAAATATTCCAGCGACGCGCTATCAGTTACCGAACGATGGCCGCAAATGGCGAACACTCTGCGACCAACGCAAGCAACTCGCCGATTGGCTTGCTACCTTCGGTGACGCAGACGGTTCCCGCATTTTCCCAGCCATCGAAACGATGCTCACCGCATTCGATACATGGTCCCGTGCCAAACTCTTCCGCCGTCTTGCTGAACTGCGCGAACTTGGAATCCTCAAATCAGAAGGATTGATTCGCGAACGCGGCGCACGCATCCGCCGATTGATTCCCGATGCCGTTTTACTGACAGCCGAAGTCTCAGATTCGCCTGTTTCCCACACACAGCCGAAGTCTCACATTCAATAGCCGAAGTCTCAGATAGAACAGCCGAAGTCTCACGTAGGGTGAGACACATACCGTCACCTAACCGTCACAGCAAACTCGCTTCGCTGGTTTGCTTCCCCCGCGTGAACTTGCCGCAACTCGATGCTATGGATAAAGCGGTCGCTCATCAGCCGCTGCGGTGTAGGTGCGGCGGCGTATAGCAATCGCTCATTCTTGCTGCTGCTAGCCGTTGTTCCTGTCTGCGCTTTTGGTTTACGGTTCTACGGTTGAATGTTTGTGTTTTGCTTTTGACGTTGGTTCTCTCAACGTGAAGTTACTTCAAGATCACGCGCAAAAAAAAGAAAACAACTCAGCCAACCAATGGCTAGCCACACAAAGCCAATCACATCCTAGGATCATCCTAGGACGTTCCTAGAAAATGACCCAACACAAACCCAATCGGTTTCAACAAAATCCAGTGGGTTTCAAATCACGCCCAGCATAGCGGCTGGCCTGAGCGACCACGTTTGGAGTCTTGAGGAAATCGTACAAATGGCGGACAATTACATGCCGAAACCGAGCAAGCGTGGCCCTTACAAGAAAAGAGCGGCGTAAATGAAGTGGACTTTGCGACTCTTGGCACTGGCCAGTACTACTGTTTGCGGCATGTTCGTCTTAACCTTCGTTTGTCTACTTCCAAGGAACTACAACCTTGAGCATCATCGTTTCCTTCCTTTCGTCACAAAGTACTTCCCTATGATGATTGGGGTTGGCGTAGGCTTCCTGTGTTCTGGAATTCTTTATCTTTACCTCGTGCGAAAGATGCGGCCAAATTCAAACTGACGCACTACCAACGATTCAGCATTTGCGCTTCCTGTGTCGTACTCATTGGAGTCTGGTCTAATTACATTTCCCATTTGCATCATCTCTTGATTCTGAACGTTTCTACAATTGTGGGCCTCATCCTATTCGCTATCTCCATGTACTTCTACCGGAAGGGAATGTAGCCAACGCCTCGCACAAATAAAACGCGAAGCCTCATGCTGCCGCGCCGCTCGCAGTGACACACTCACAGCCATTGGGAGTGACTCATTTTGGAGAATAACTGGCGTGTGCCATGATGCAATCGCGCAAGCAGAAAGGACAGGGGACGTTGTTCATGCCTAACTCGGACCAAAGCCCGCCGTATGGTTTGTTAATATTTGGGGTCGTGTCATTGCTCCTGGCTGTGGTTGGGACGTGCACCGGAGAGGCGTGGGCGCGCTTTGGTCTTGTGGTCTACCGCGCCAAAGAGCGAAAGCAGTTTTGGTGGTTAATCGCAGCGTATTATCTCGGTGGTGTTTGTTTCGTCGGATACTTTTTGTATCAGGTCCTTGCATCGTCAAACTGAGTCGATTCGCACAACCCAACATCATTCGTGCCACGCAACACCAGACAACATCACACGCCAAAATCTAACCGCGCGCGCTCGCTTATACTTCACGCATCCCGCATAATAGACGCTGATAGGACGCCAAACCCGCGCACAAACGAGACCGCGTGCGAACCGTTTCACGCTAGGATGCCCCGCCAGCGCGATACGGCAGTCACAGAGCGACGCAAACACGCGGAGGCGAACGAAACACGAAGGAAATCGCGCCGTTACTCGGAACTCCTCGCTTGTAACTAGGTGCTTTGCGCTCTAACCTGTTTGCATGTAACACGTTATAACTGCATGCGTTAGCCTGTGTTGGTAAATGTGTCGGTTTCGCTACCAAATGGAGCCCGCCGCGCTCACCCGCCCGCCTCACAACTTTTGGCAAGCGAGTACTAGCACCATCCAATTGAGTCCGCGAGTATTTGAGAGACGGTGTTTGTGTTGCTTGAGATTTGCCCTGGGATTTTGGGGAGACGTCTCGCGCCGGTGGTTTGAGTGGGTCTGTGTGAGGAAATCTCGCAAAAAAGACCGCGTGGTGATCGGGCGCGGCGCGAGTTGCGCCGTGGTGGTGATTGGTTTTGCTGCTAAGTCGCCCTGTTGTACTCGCGCGGACCAGCCATAATCCAAAAGTTTTTGTGAATGTCACTGTCAATTTGGCTTTGCGCATCGTAAACCCATCGGTAACAAATACGAGTTTCGTAGATCGGGCTCTCAATTCTCCCAAAAGCATCCACGTATTTGAAATATCCGCACAGCCAGATATATCGGGTCTTTTTTTCTTTGGAAGTTACTTGAGTCAGGTCCTCGGCGCTTATGAAGCCATCCGGGAACGCAGCCTGCACAACTATTTTATCGTCTGGCGGAAACATGTAATTTTCTGGAGTGGCCGCGTCAGGCTCGTAATAAATAGCGGGGTCGGGGATTGCTTGGAGTTCTCTTCCGACCACCAACCTGATTTTTTGCTCGATAATCCTGGCCGGGGTTCTGCCACAATTTTTAATCCAGACATTGCAATAGGAAATACGAAACTCGCCCGGCAGTCTTGCGAACAACATCGGCTGCTCAATTTCCGAGAATTCACTTTTTGTTGGGATAAGAATCCAAGGACGTTCCGAATTCAAGACCGCTTGTGCGTTCAACAGGGCGGCCACAGCGGCTCTCTTAGTCGCCTTGGTTTGCTCGATGAGCACGAAAAGCGTAAATATTCCAACGATGATTCCGAACGATCCGACGCAGTACAAGGCAATATTTGGGAGATTTTCTGGACTAAACAGCCTATTGAGATAGGCTTCCATCTTACGTTCGGGCTGTTTATTTTCGGTCTTGGTTGTTACCTGATTTTTTGTTTCGGCGTGTAGTTGACCGTGAGGATAGGGCAACTGATTGCGGGCCTCGCTCCGTGGGGCAAAGTTAACGAGCGCGGCCAGAATTATCGCAGCGATAAGTGCTAGTTTCATTTCTCCGGTACAGACACTACCAGAGAAAGCCGCCCGGAGTCTGTCAAGAACTTGTGGCTCATCATCGGGGCGGGCGAACATGATCGGTGATGGGTCAGTTTCCGGTTACCGCGTTAACCAGGACTTAGCACAACCGCTTGGCACTCGTTTTCTTTATCACCCCCGATCATGGTAGAACATTCGTAGGCTAGGCGATCTATTAGCAAGTTCATAAAAGAATTGGGGAGGAACTGATGCGCAGGTGCGCGTTTATTTTGACGCTGGTTCTGCTGGGTGGCCATACATGCCGTGCACAAGGCAGCGACGTACCGTCCAATCAGGAAATCATGGAGTTAGCGCACAAAGCGGACGCGAAGGTTGGTACTTTCGAGCAAGCGAATCAATTAGCCCAGTCTTACATTTCGCAGGCCGAGTTCGACAAAGGCGTGGAGTACGCCGCCACCGCTCATAAGGCGGTCGCCGCCCTCTCAAGGAATCCCTCTTCGGCTTATGCCTCAACCGAGTTGCTGATTGCGCTCAACGAACTCGCAATAGATGCAGCCAGTCACGCTCGGGCTATTTATGCAAAAGCGATGGGCTATGCAACCACGGGACGGACCATAAATATGAATGAGTTGGCAGCAGCCGATTCCTTCACCACGGCCCAATCGGCCTTAACGGAAGTCTCTGAGTCGCTCGGGCACTCTACGCTCCGATTGATCGCCACAGAAGAAAAATCAAAACACGAAGTAGCGGGGCTGCCCAACGATAACTCCCGATAAGCCTTGGCGCTCCGGTCGATGACAACGCCCAGTTCAAGTCCAGATAAAAGTTCTTCAACGAAGCGTCCTTTCGGAATTATCGTTGCTGAATCGTACTTCGTAACCTTCATCGCTGTCAGTGCGTTCAAATTGATTGCCGACTTAGATTTCTATACTCGGGCAGCATCGTTTCTGGATCTGCACTTTTTTCACTACTTCGCAGGTCCGGCGAAGATTTCGGAACTAGTCATCGGCGTGCTAAGTGTGTTCGCCGTCGTTGGGCTTCAGCGAATGCGGCTCTGGGGGCGATGGCTGGCCATCGTGTTAGCGGGCGCTAGCGTCGGCTACGCGATTTGGTTCTACTCGGCGGTCTTGATTTTTCGGATGTGGACATTAGTGCCGCACCAACTGTGGCCGTATGTAAAGAACACGATGAAACTCGGATTCGGGATTTATATCGTTTGGTATCTCTTACTACCCGAAGCGCGGCACGCATTCCGACCGCTACGACCATCTTCGGCTAGCGAAACTGACACTAACTCCTGATTGGTCGCGTAATCGGAAACTAAGAGTCAGTTACCTGATCGCCAACGGCGAGTATTTCGGGCGCGGACGAATCACACGTTCGCTGCAAATCTTTGGTTTCTTCGGCGGGTGGCTCACTGGCGGGCGCGGTTTTCTGCGCTTCATAATCTTCGATGATTTGTTTTTGCAAGGCGGCTCGCTTTCCTTCAGCGGTGGTGCGGGCTTCGGCGATGGCGGGCTTGCGGTGCAAAAAGGCTTGGAGTTTTTCGTTGTAGGCTTTGGTTGCGTCAAAATTGTCATACCTAACGCAAATCACAGTATCGTCTGGACTGATTTCGGCAGGCTGGCTGGATTGAAAAATAAACGGGGTGTCGTCGTACGGCCAGTTGTTTGTATCCACGTATTGAATCAGGATGCGCTCTCCGTGGTAGAAGTTCTGCCGATGCGTTTTCAAAACTTGCTTCGGGACGCAGTTGAGCGAATGCCGCCCGATGATACTGCGATGAATGCCGCTGAACTCTGCAATCTTTGAGAGCGTAACTCTGTCTTTCAGCATTTTGTTAATGCTGCCGAGCGTTTCGGGCGGGCTCTTGCAGACCTTGCACATCGGCAAAGCATAGCATGGGGCGCAAGCGGAGATGCGGTTTAGCAGTATAAGTGGCATTTATAAGCCTCGAGTACGCCATAAGGAGTTCTTGACTTGACCGCTGGTTCGATTTAGTATCCCGCCAGCAGCACAAAAAGGAGAGACCAGATGGCACGAGGGGGCAGAAGGGATATCCGTGTATGTTTGAGTTTCTCCGCAAACGAGCCAGCAAACCTCCCGAAGCGGAAGTAACCCCTGAAGACTATCTGCTCCAGGCTGATTCTGAACTCCGCGAAGCGGAGCGCGAATTTTCCGCAGCCCACCTGCTCGTCAACCAATTCTATATACGTAACCGCGATTATCTGCCGGTAACGGAAGTCGCCGGAAAAGTAGTGCTCACAATCAGACCGCCAAATGCGGAGTTGGCTGCGCTGCTCTCGCGCGAAAATCGCTCCATCGGACGGCGTAACCGCGCCATGCAGCGCCGCGCGGAATTAATCGAGCACTACGGCCCCAAGGAAAGCAGACATATTGCGGGAGTCCGAGTATGACCATGCAACTTGACGAAACACCGAAAGAAAAATTGGCCAATGCCACGCGCTCGCAGCAACGAGCCGAAGCCGACGCCCGGGCGGCCAGCGATGCCTTGCGACTGTTCGACGAACAGCACGCGAACCTGGACTCCGCGCTAAGACAAGAATGTACCGCGCTCGAATCAGCCCGAGCAGAAGCCCAAGAAGCGCTAACCGACGCGAAGGACAATTTCAATTTTTGCCACCATCAAGTTTATGCGATGGATCAAAAGTGGGGACAGCGCAGCGAACCGTGGCGAAAATGAGCGACCTAGGAGGCAGCATGGAAAAAGTGATTGTTCATCGAACGTATTGGGGCTACGGCGATTTTGTTTATGGTCCGAGTGATGACCGTCCAGACAACACCCCCGACGACATTCCAACCATCGTTGAAAAAGTCCGCGAACGTGCACCAGTTGACGCAGCATTGGCGAAATCTTCCGGCATGGACGTGTCTCGCAGTTGGTTGGAAGTTTTGACCGATGATTTAGACGATGATACGGGCCCCCTCGATACCGGGCTGATGGTCGTGAAGACCGGGCCGGTGAGCACGCTTGGCAAACAAGCGCGTCCCGCCATCGCCAAGACCGCCACGCGAACCGATGCAGATGGTTTCACCTGGGTTGAAACGTTCGATTCGACCGGCGCATTGCTCGAAACGCGAGTCTTGTTGTCTGCGAAATAGAAGAGAACATGGCTAACGGTTGGATACAATTATCGTTCGCTTCGCCGAAGTTAGACGCGCTGCGGGAACAGTTCAGAGCGAAGGCCACGCGCTTGGAGCAAGTCTTGTTTACTCGCGTTCAGATGCTGACCTATGTGCTGCAGTCCAAGGTCGTCGCCAAGTTGGCGAATCAAGTTCTCCACGTCCGCACCGGAGTGTTGCGCGGCAGTGTCAACGCAAACACCAGCGCGGACGCCGGGAAGCATCACGGGCACGGTACAGAGTTCGGGCGGGCCCGCGCACTATGGCGTCTATCACGAAATGGGCGTGAATCATGCTTGGGAAATCCGCGCGACGAAATCAAAAGCCCTCGCGTTTCAATTGTCGGTCAAAGAATCCGCTGCGAAAGTGTTCGCTCGCTCCGTAGTCCATCCGCCGTTACCGCAACGTAGTTTCATGCGCAGCACACTAGAAGAAAGCCGCGAAGAAATTACCCAAGCGCTGGCGCGGGCCGTCGCCGATGTAATCAAAGAAAAGTAATGGCGCGGCGACCATCTGTTTGTGCGCGATAACGGTCGTTCAATTCGTCTTATCTAGGTCGTGCCGCATCATCTTGTCGCCAACGTCGTCGTTACCGCTAAACTTTTCTACATGCGCGACAGAACGCCCCTTGCGCTTTTTCGCCCATTCTTTCTTGACCTGCTGAAAGGTCTTCCATTCTCGGTCGTGTTGCTCTTTATTCTTATAGTCGGGATGGTCGGGAGTGCGTCCGTATTCGTCCATTGCCCAGGAGGAGCCGTCCTTGTATCCGACTATTATTTGACCTCCGAATGAAACCTTGTAGAGGTGAGGAAACAAGAACCAATCGTCGTCCAGCATTGACCACTTTCGTTCTGATGCGTGTCGCTCAGGGTATAACCACTCTTCCTCTGCCGCGGCTATGTACCGTGCGGCGCGTTTTTTTAGAATGAAATTGATCCGCAATACTTCGTCTTCTTCAAGTTCACGACCGAACTGCGTCTCAAGGGCGTATTTCATCGTTTGTGCAAACCCACGAGCATTGGCGCGAATGTTATGTGGACCGATGCGCGGATTTCTAACCAGTTGCAGATGGGTGATGATGAGACAAGCATCGAGACTTAATGGGAAGGTCGTGCGGGTGCCTATGTCTTCAAGGCCCACATCGTTGGGATAGGGATACAGATGCGGAAAAGTGCCTCGATTGTAAAACGTAACCGGATTATCAGTGGCGATGAACTTCGTTTGGCTCTGACGCGCCCTTACGAGTTCCCATATTCCCTCGGACCACATCGTCGTGTAAATCTGAAAAAATCTTCGCAATACGCCCAAAGTTACATTGTGGTCCGGCTGCCCCGTTCTTTCCTTTAGATAGTCCAGACCTTTGGGTGTTCGGAATCGTTGTGCACCCATGTACCATGTAAGAATATTGAAATTATCGGGATGTACGTTCGCGAATCGACCGTAATCATTGAATAATTCGACGGCTTTCCGCCCTCGCCAATCAATTTCACCGAAAAACCGTTTCTCAATTGCGTCCGTTGTTGCTTTGCCAAATTTGAGGGCACAAAGGTCGTTCTCGTAGAAGCACGTCGCAGGGCCGCGATGAAAGACGGACCGTTTGTGATGTCTAACGCCTTTGTGAATGAAGGTCTCGGGTTTAAGGTGCAAATAAAAGTATTCGAATTGCCCTGGCTTGAGGAATCTCTTCTGATACCAACGCGGTACGTAATGATGTGCGTGTGACTGCTGGTTGGGCATTTTGCAGGCAGCCTATTGCCATCAGCGTGCATAACCCCGACATCGTGCAATGTCAACTTATAAAGTGGTAACATCCGCACCATGCGGGTTTACAAGTTTCTTGATGCACACTTCGGACTCAAAACTCTGTACGAACAGCGCTTAAAGATTTCGAAGATTGATGACCTCAACGATCCGTTCGAGTTGCTTCCATTCGATTTGACCGACAGGGCCCAACGTTGGGCGGCACGCGAAACGAGAAAAGTGTTCGCGGCGACACAGGGTGTGCTGTGTTTTAGTGCCACTTGGCGCGACCCAGTGATATGGGCGCACTACAGCGACAAACACAAGGGCATCTGTCTGGGCTTTGACGTTCCGGACGACGTAGCGCGGCGCGTGGAATACGTATCTGAACGCTTTCCGTTCCCGCAGCCTCCAACCAAGGCCGACAGCGACCGAATGCTCTGGACGAAATTCAACAACTGGGCATACGAAGAAGAGATTCGAATCTGGGCAATGTTGGACGAACACGAGGACGGTATCTACTACAAAGACTTCGATGACAACCTCCGACTGATAGAAGTAATCGCTGGGGCTGAATGCAGCATTCCCGAGCATGCGCTTCAACGAGCATTGAAACCATTTCCGTCAGTGAAGCCTGTCAAAGCGCGAGCGGGCTTCAAGAGGTTCGAGATCGTGGTCGACCAGGGTGGGTTTCCGAAATCCTAAGCCTCACGGGATATCCCCTCAGTTCGCGAACCGCGCTTGCTGAGCGTGCTCGGTTCTCACCAAACGAAACGGACGGAGATCAATCTTGACTGCCCTCTGCGTCAGGTAAGCGGAGTGGTCGGTTCAGCGAGCGTAGATTCGGCATCGGTCACGTACTTAGTGATCCGGTCACGTTCTTTTTTTGATTCGGATATGATCCCTCCGGCGAGATAGGTCAATTCTCGGTGGTTCAGTTTTCCCGCGCGGAACTGGGAAGCCATGTCCGCATGTAATTTGAAAATGTCGTTGGCGGCCCGACGGTGTACGCGGTACATCTGCCCTTTCGGTCGAACGGCATCCACCATGATGCAAACTGCAGATACCGCACTCGCGGCGATGGCCCCCACGTCTATCTTAAAGTAGGCAAACAAGGCGGCGCCCGCCGTCACAAGAATCGCAGGCAGTTTTAGCAGCCAAAACTGGAAGAGGTCGCGTTTCGCATCTTTCTCGTTGGCTTCGGCCCACTTCATAATGACTGCCATTTCGTCGAGAAACTCTTGCGGGGCTTGCGACGTTTCCAGAGTCGGTGCGCTCGCTCCTCCTCCACCCCCGCCTCCTCCAAATTCGTCCCTTAACGGGGCCTCGGCTCGCATTTTTAGGCTCCTCCGCGCGGCTACCGTCGCTTCGCGTCCCGCTCCCGCATTCCTACACCCTTAGTTACGACATGGTCAAGTAAAACGATTGTGCAAAACTAAAAACGGCTTCGTCTTCAATAGTCCATCAGGGTCCGATGGGACCATACCATCCTGCTGTGGCAGCGCTCGCAAAATGTTCAACCTCGCCCGCCAGATTGTTTCGCCTCGCGAACGCTCGCTTCTTAGTCCGCGTCGTTGTATTCGGGACAGGTCGCAAACGTATTCTTGTCATTGAGCATCCAGAAATAGCAGATCGTCGTTGTATGCGCGGTTGTCCTCAGGCTGGCATTTACGTCTTCATATTGAACGATAGCGTAGATGTACAACCGTTTCTTCTTTGCGATCAAATCCTGGTATTGCTGGGGAGAAATCCCAAAGGGAAACGCCACTTCTATTGGTACACGCGGAAGAACGATATCTTGACCATTTTCGCTGAATGGCGTGGTATTCACATTGAAAGCGGGTGTGGCACACGCGCTGTCAGCATGACGCCAGGCTTAATCTCGGGGCCTTCGACAATAACACCCGTCGTGCCCAGCCACGGTCTATTGGAGTCTAAAGCATTTTTGTTAGCGGTATCGGCGCTATCTGCGAGGCGATTGGCGGCTGCAATTTGTCAGCCGCCACTTGTCACGAAAAGTTCTCTTTATCCCTTCGCGTATATCGTCTCGAAACCTACCCGCAATATCGTGTGACGTCAACTTCGAAAGTGGTAACATTCGCGCCATGCTTGACGCCCAGGTTCAGCGTAGCGAAGAACGCCGAGGATCAAACACAGTCACCACGAAGTTCTCCATTTTAATTATGAAGCAACTAGCGTAGCGGAGAAAAATGGGAGGAAGGCGGCAGGTGGACAGAAACGAATTCTCGGCACGTGTCCGAGACCAATTTCGTGATTTGATTTGGGCTCTCATCATCATATTGAAGGAGACTATTTTCGCGCTCGCGGTGCTTGCGGCGAGCCGAGGAATTGCATGGTGTATTCACGCCTTTACTAGCGACGGCGAAATGACCGCCGTAGTTGTGAGACACATAGGAGATTTTGGTGCTATCTTACTTTTTATAATGCTTATCGGCAGAGACCTTGTGGATTACTATCGACGAAAATGACAGCGGCACCTTTTCCCTTCGAGCCCACGATTGGTCGGATGGCCATCCGATTCGCAGTAGTAGTAGGCCTGCTAGTCTTGGGTGCCGAACTCGCTGCGATCACTCGAATCAAGCCTGAAAATACTACTGCGATTATTGCGCTTGCTTGCGTTCCGGCTTTCGGTTTGCCGTTAGTTGAGGCAATCGCAGCCCGAAAAAGAACACGTCTTCATGAAACTGAATCTGCTGTAGCCGATCTCGGCTTATCGAAGAGAACAATGTCCAGCAGGCCTCCTCGGGATTTGCGGGAATTATTGAAGACAATAATACCCACCGAGTCGGATGACGATTTGAAGGAACGCGTAAAACTATCGGCACGTAGCGGAGCAATCGATTCCGCACTCAGAGAAATCGAGGATTTAGCCACAATAGGACAGGATACCGAGAGAGAAGATGCATGGATTCGACAATATATTGCACGGAGGGTGCTCGGAAGCGACGAAAGCCGCACTTGGCTTAAACGAAGAATCAACGACATAGCAGAGACCTTAAACATGTCCAAGCCCAACGTGGCAATGATCTATATTGATCTTCTGTGGGAATTTGGGTCCTTGTTTCAGAGTGAAAGAGAAGAGACGTTCAAAATAGTCCGATTAGAAGAACCGAAATCTCAGGGTAGTCCGCTCAAAAGAATCGAAATTCTGAGGATGGATTAGATCACGATCCAACCATGCCCTCGCAGGCAGCGTATACCTAAACGTGTATTATATTAATGTCCAGTTCCACGGAACGAAGATACGACAAAGATGCAATGAGACGGCGTGACCGAATGAGGCGAACAGTTGATAGAGCCAAGTGGCGTTCGTGGCGTTTTTTCTATGAAACTGCCAGTGTGCTGACAAACTATTTTTCGTTGAAAGCGAACCGCGACCTGGAACACGACAGGGACCCAAGGCTCACACATCTCACGCTGAAACAGTACGGATTTTGGGTACGTGAATTTGCTAAGGCGATAGGTGGTCGCTTGGAAGAAGAATCCACGACGTTAGAAGAAAAATGCAAGGCTAGCGAAATCGCAAACCAAAGAGCATGGGAAAAACTCTACGAGCGATGGCCCGAACTCAGGGGCAAGGTGTAGGTCTGGTTTCTGCTCCCCTGTGTTTTTTGCTTTCATAGTTTATCTTCCACAACCGAGAAAAAGTATTTCAATTTCTCGCCACTAACAAAAGCAGTGGAAATCCTCGCCTCCGCGATTTTCATGAAGGCGGCAAAATCCTTTCGGGGAGCCATGTCGTTCTTTCTTATTCTATCCATGTAGTGCTTGTTCCAATGCCATGCTACAAAATCCGATGCCTCTAGGCCCCTAGCCGCACCTTTGTCGCGCGTTGCAAACGAAGCAATGCGGACATGCGGGCCCATCTGCGGGTCATTTCGAAATTGTTCTACCATATTATTTATGGTTCCCTGTCCGTTATCGCCAGACTCTTGAACAAAGGAGAATCGTTCGGTGGGAGAAGTAGTCTTGAGCCAATACCCGAGCGAGATCATGCAAAGTTGGACGGCGATTCCGTAAGTATCCGTGCCGAATGTTTCTTTCCACTTTGGGGATGCCACTTTTTTAAACTCTTCCGTGAGAAAGGACATGGCAGTTACACGAGTCAACTTCTTTCCAATCATGGAAGGTATTGCGCGAGAGTCCTCCTCGTACCACTTTTTTCTTTCGGCTGTTGTTCTCTCGAACTCGCCGCCGCCTGAATAGAAGTCTGTAGCGTGGAATGCACTTGCGCCCCACTTGTCCAGCATCCGCTTCCAAGGCCTGACAAATTGCTTGTACGCAACGGGCTTGAACACAGTCGCAACTACACAAATGATTTCTTCCGTCTTTTCCGCGTCGGTCTTCCGCCCCACGTCTAGATACGCCTTGAGCATGACGAGATTTTCCTTACCCGCTACGGCGAGCCTATCTAAGCCCAGCGCCGATGCAAGACTTTGTTTCTGCAAAATCAGGGAAGGGAAGGGCGCGGCGGATGTGTTGGTTTTTGTATCGGTTTGGACTTCCTAGCGATGCGGGAGTGTGCGGGAGCATGCGTTAGTGTGCGTTGAAGAAAAAAGAGTTTCGGCGAAAGTGGTTTGCTTTGAGTGGCGAAAAACGCGTTCGCAACGAGGAGGTCAGGGGTTCGAGCCCCCTCACGTCCACCACTTCAATTCTCTTTATTGCACGTACTTAGTTGGATTTGGCTCGGGGCTTCGGAGGGGGAATTGGCGCCGGTGTCCAAATAGTTTCATTCGATCTCGCTGCGAATCCATGTATTCCGAGAGAGCTTCGCGTAGCGCTGCGTCATCTTCAGATCCTTGTGCCCGAGGATGTTCGAAAGCGCGTAGAGTTCCACCCTCATCTTCCCCGACCCCATCACATCCATCAGCAGAACCATCATCAACCAGGATTATCTCCAACTCACCGGAGGTTTGCGGAAGGCTCGCCCATCCGCGGGGCGGCGGCGCCACACGTTTGATTTCAGCCAGAAGGAGGTGCGGCAAATTGCGAGAATTCGTCAGTGGTTTGACATGTTTGAAGCGGTGACGGGTGGTGCCAAATCGAGACCGGAAAGGGTGTAAGTGCCTAGAAACCGGAGCGTGGCGATGGCGTCCACAGAAACCGGCAACCACATCTGGTTCACCTCGGCGAATTGGACGGTGATGTGGAGGTCTTTGACCCAGAAAGACGGAGTCTTGAGCGGAACTCCAATGATTTGCCTGACGCGGTACGTTTTGGTATCCACCCAGATGTCGCCAAGTAGTAGTCCCTTTTCCTTGCGTTTTGGAATGATGTGCAGCACGTATTCCGGGACGACGCCAAAGTTTTGCTCGTGCAGAAAGACGAAGTTATAGTTGGCTCGGCTGATATCTCGTTGGTGGCCTTCCTTGGCGGAGGCTACTTCCTGCTCCAAAATGGCGCTTACGATTTTTTTACCTGTGGCGCTACCCTGCGCATCAGTGATCTTGAATGTCTTGACGTTTGGGGGAGTGAAGGTGATTTGAGTCGTTACATCCGACATAGGCTTCGAATCGTCGCCGCGGAATACCTTATATTCCCGCGTCGATCCGTGGGGCTGAGAGAGGGCTGGGTTTTGTTCTCCGGTTCGCTCCATAGAATCGAGAATCGAGTTCAGATTTGGCGGGGCTACTTTCGCTTCCTGTGCGCGCAGTGAAGAAGGAAAAACCCAAAGCGTCGCCGCCAGAGGAAGCAGAACGATGAGACCTGCTGGCTTGTCTATCATCCAAGCGATTACCCGCCCTCGCCCCGTAGCTCCTCTCACTCGCGATCCCCAAAATCGTCTTCGATTTCGACCCGTCGCTGGCAGCACCGATAATGCTCTCGATCGACCGCAGCGTGTGTCCCGCATGTCCCTATTTCTTTTTTGTTATATTTATTTTCGGGAATCTTCGTCTGACTGCAGCGACCACGGCCGCGTGCTCCGGCTTTCCAGAGCTTCTTGCCAGAGCATCCCGTGCGTGCGCAGCGTCAGGGATCGGATATTTTCTGGCGCTTTTTTCAACGAAGTCCGATTTCGGAAGTGTTTTTCTCTTAGCAGATGTCAGTTTGGCCACGATTAACAATTCTCCTCTTAAATGGCGATGGAGGCCGGCGGCGAGGGCGGCTTCCAGGCAGTCAAACTGCAAAGGCCCGCCCGGGCTACCGTGTGCAGTCACTCCGCAAGGGACATGGCCGCCGTGTATCCATCGAATCAGTGTTTGATGATAGGAATCTTTAGCACGAGCGTCTGTGCAGTTGTGAACAGTTATCGATACAAAAGCCGCGAAGAGAAGCACAGCGAGAGCCAAAGTACGTTTCGCATTCTTTCAAGCCGCATTTCCCTGAGTTTGCCGAGGCCCGATTTTGCGATTCACAAATTGAATTCGGAGTCCTTCTTAGTGTCCAATGGGCCAACGAAAACGCCCTCAGCAGCTTGCGGCCACTGAAGGCGTTTTGTTGAACGCTCAGGACTTCACGGACATCCTGAACAGCAAAATTATAATTCGCAACGAGGAGGTCAGGGTTCGAGCCCCCTCACGTCCACCACTTCAACTCTTTTTACTGCACGCACTTAGAATCATCTCCGAGCTGCTGTTTATGTGAATGTGCCGTGATCGAACAAACAGGTCGGGACCGAGTCCAGTTATCTGCACATTCAGGACGGCAGATACATTGCGGTTGTCGCGGATGGAAAAGTAATTCTGTACGGAAAGTCTAGAGCGAGCTAAGTTCAGGACGCACGTTTTTTCCTCGATCCTAAACACTCGTCACAGCGCGTTTGCTTCTCGACGCCGTAGAAATCGCCGCCGCATTTTTTGCACTCTTTCAAGAATAGGTGTTGACCGTTAAGTATGACCGACTTGGCGCGTTGCACCTTTGCGAAGACGGGCGAGTTTTTCGGCATGACGGAAGTGTATCACTGGTTGCCTCGGGGTAGGCTCTGCGGACGAATAACACTTTCGACTCGTCCGCGATGTCTAACGTTAGACAGCGCCAGCGCGTCTCTTGTGGCAATCTGGTCGTCCCGCCCGCAAAGGAAATATATGGACCGCGAGTACGACTTGTTTGAAGTATTTCCAGACGGGTCGCTGGTCTGGCGTGACAGCGTAACCGGTCACGAGAAGGCGATCCAGAGATTGCGAGAATTAGCCGCGCTCACTGACAATGAGTTTCGAGTGATGCACATTCCCACAAACGCGCTGATTGCTTCCACGAAAAGAAGCACCTGAAGTCAAGCCGACTGCCGATCCAGATCCGAGAGGGGTCACTTCCATGCTGGGCACGCTCCCTACGCCGATCCTGCTTGATATCGCAATTATGTTCACCGCTTTGTGCTGGGGGCTGGGGTTCTTTATCGCTGATCGGAAGGTCTACCCGTTCGCGTCATTGGCCATTGGGTGTTTTGTCTGCCTGTTAGGCTACAGCGTAGAAAGTGTGGGCGCGCCAGCCTGGGCTGTGGTCGCAGCGCCAGTGCCGTTGGATATCCTGCTTCTTTGGTACGTCCTTAGGAACCCGCGAAAAATGGTAATCGCCTATGTCTCGACCTGGGCAATTTACATCGTGCTCCATATCTTGCTGAGTTCGCTGTTACGCTACGACTCGTTGATTCCCGCGTGGAGGCTCCACAGTTAACAGCGCAAGATGAATTCTGTATAGTCCCCGGGCCAACTCCTTCCATGAGAATGTCTTTCCGCTCGCTTGAATTTTAAGAATTTTTCGACTGGGGTGAGCGGGGTCGGCAACCATCTGAAGTTGTTGGCTGATTCCCGTTCAATTTCGAACTGCAGAGCCGCTGCCTGATCCCGTCCTCTAACTTGCGCGTCCGGAGCTAGGCGTCCGGGAATCCTTCCTTAAAATGGCTGTTCGGCTCAAGGATCATGCGGCTGTGGGGATAGTCGAGAATCACCGTAAATCTCCTGAGCACTTCCGTGCCTATCTTCCTTAAGTCGTCTGGATTGCCCGAACAGCAAGAGGTAATTGGTCCGTTCATTCGAAACGATCCGAGTTGAAAATAAAGAGCGCGGCCGAGCACTCCTTCGCCCGGTTGTCCCAACCCAACACCAGTCTTGATTTTGCGTACGGGACCGGTCGTTTTCAGAATGGTGGGAGCATCCACCGCATCGCCGGAGCCGCTGTCAACGAGAAATTCCTTGCCACGGAATTGGATCGGAAAGACGCCGCCCGGACCCGAGTAAGAAAAAACTGTAGGTTCGACGATGGTCATCTTTCCGGCCGCATAGTCGAGCGTAATGACGTAGCGGTTGATTCGTGAGGGAACCGAGGAGAAATCAGGCGGGGGCTGGGCACCCCGGCTTAACGAGCCGCGACAGCCTTAGCGTGATCTTCGATATGCGCAGTGTTCTTGTCGGGATTCCGAATTGCCATCAGCGCCAAGACACTGCCAAAGACCACGAGTAAACCAAGCGCTCTGTGTTGGGTATTTGTGTTCTCCATATGTTTACTCCAAGCGGGGTCGCGGGCGACCCAAAGATTTTTTGGAGTTTCAACGAGACAGTTCACTCTCGCCAAAACGACTTCAAAGCGATGTCATGCATCTTAATTGCCGTGGGTGCGGGAAAATACCCGTTTGAAATCAGCCATTTGGAGTTAGCCGCCGTTGCTGTAGGACCGCGGCACGAGGCCTCATCGAGCAATTTTTTCGGTGTGCTTCACTTTTTGACCTACTGACCTCAATCTCATAACGATACAGTTATCGCGGTATTGTCGGAGAAAATGGGCGGCGCGATTCTAGGCCCCGCGACGGAGATCCTGGAATCGATCCATCCTAGCCGTCGCTGAATGCAGCTAAACTTAACTTGGCTCACACAGAGTGTCGAGAGCCGTTCATACGCTCTCCAACGCGGTGACGAACCTGATGACACGTTTCAGAATCAGAATCACATCCGGCCCCTATACGGGGCGATATGTGGGTCTCAACTCCAGCGACGCTGTTGTCTCGACTCCTGAACTGCCTGCTGTCCGGGGAGTCAAGATTCCCGGTACACGGTACTCGTTATACGAGCAGAAGCCCGCCGCTACGGAATTTCTGCAACGGGACGGCGAGGCAACGCAGTTGCAATTAAAAAACTTGGACTACGATTCAGAGTTGGATGCCATAGAGGTGCTGGATTCTCTCATGGGATTGAGTCTTTCCGCGCAAAACATAGAAGAAAGAATTTTGCGAACTTGTAAGTATAAATTCAAAGAGCCGGACGTGCATTGCGTGCGGTTGTTTTTTGGCGCTAGCCACAACGCGATCGACCTGATCGTAGAAAAAGACACGACGGTACAAGTCTTGAAAGAGGCGCTGGGCCAGGTCCGCGCCAAGGGCTACGAACGGATTACCAGAGGAGATGTTGAGTTGGTTTGAAGCATCCGGCGGGCCGTTATGCGAGTATCCTCGTTAGTTCGCGCCGAATCCCAGATTCGATCTTTGATTTGAAGAGCGACGCGGCTAGCGGCAGTGTGATTTGGACGGTTACGTCTGACGGTTTCACGGTAACCGTTCCTGACGCCTTCTGACCCATGCCGGACACCTCGAACGCTCCCAGATAGCCCTTCCAACTGTCACGCAGGCCATTGATTTTGTCTGAGTACTGCGCCTTCGCCTGATCGACCGCAGCCTGAATTCGCCGCAAAGCTTCATCTTGCAAAAGGTGGTGGCTGACGGACACGATTAAACCCGGCACTTATCCCTCCGCGATTGCCAACGAAGCTGTGATTCGGCCTGTTAACTGGGAAATCGAATTCTACTGCCCCGAACAGGGATAGTCCAATGAATCCACCGTGCTGCGCAGCCGCTTGCGTCAACTCGGCTGGCTGCGCCTGTATCTCGCCGCCAGCCAGTTGACGTTCTCGATAGCCGCGAAGCTATTTTCCTTTCGCGACGGTCACCCACTTGTCTTTTGCAAGCTCTTTCTGCACCTGCTTCGGGTAGAGGAACTCATGGCCCGTGGTGTCACCCGAATAGAACCAGGTGATGATCGCCTCCGGTTGTTCTGACGCACGCTCCGCGACGGTGATTACGGTGTGTTCAGTTGGCTGCGAACGCTCGACATTGGCTGTGAGTAGCGTCGCAAGCAAGATGGTTCGATCCGCGTTGAAGATACGGACTACAAAATGGTCGAGAATCTCATCCGGCAACACGAACACGTACGTTCCCGCAGGCAGGACGCGCCCGGGAATTTGAACCGGCTGACGGAAGGTAACTGTGGTTTCCTGGTTGCTCTGGTCTGCGCGTGCCGCAGGCAGGACGACCAGGAATGCAAGCAAAAATGCGATCGTGGCGAAATTCTTGACGACACTCACTTTTTTCATAACAACTCCTTTCGGCTCTATTGCGGCTGGCTGGTGCTCGCAATTCAAATCTGTAATTCCAAATATGGTCCGCAATCGCACGGGCACACCCGTACCTATGAATGAACATGCGCTTTCCGGTTGTAAGAACTAGCGGCTTACTACCATCGTGGCTGTGACCGTGGCTGTCATCGTGGTTGAGACTGTGAGGTCGATGCTCCTTCCATGAGAGCTGCTGTACTTCAGTACGTTCGACGAGCCTCCCGAGACGAAAGTTTCACGAGTGTCGCAACCGTGACAAAAATATTGTTTCAAGATTGTGGAACCTTTTGAAGGGCAAAGTACGTGGAGGACAATCTACACCGTGTGGGTGCGATTAGAACCATGCCGAGATCTCTCCGCCCGACGTGTCGATTTCATGCGCAACGATGGAGGGAGGGTTTGTGAATCTAGCTTTGTGACCGAAAGTTGTCGGCCTAAAAACGCTTGACCGTTTCGACGAGAGCCACGAAAGCGCGAGCCGGCAGGTTCGGATCACTTCGGATGGATTTGTTCTCCGTGTCGTCTGGATTCCTGCAAGAAGATTCAGCGAAATGGAGGATTGGATACGATTCCTTCGAGTGCGCCGTGATGCCCGTCACCTTTTCGACGCTGCGAGAAACGCCTGCGAGTTTTGGCGTTCTTCACATTGTTTGAAAGGACCTCGCTAGCCGCTGCTTCGGCCGCCAGTTCCTCGTCGATTCGCATCGGCAAACCGCAGTTAGCTTGCCCGCTTGCTGGTCTGCTGATAATAAATCCGCCCCCGTTCAAATCCCTGCCGGAAAGCTTCACTCTTCTGCGCGTTGGGGTGTGCGTCGTTCAGCCGTTCCCGGCTCTCGTCGCAAGACCGCCCGCGATTCGCCGGATGCTGCGCAGCCTCAAAACCCGCTCGAAACTCTTTTTCGCTCTCCTCGAATTTCTCTCCGCCGGCATCGTAATGTTCCTTCTCAATATCGCGCAGCCCAATCCACCACATCTCGCGCGCGCGATCAATACTCTCCGCTCCGGCCTCCTTCAACGCGTGATGCGCCGCCTCCACCTGCGCATGGTTCTCCGCAAACGCGATTACCACCGACCGCCCCTGCCGCAGCGCATCCTCATAAACGTATAATTCTTCCTGCGGCAGCCCATCCGACAGCGAATTATCGAGCTTGCCCCCCAGCGCCCCTCCACCAAGAAAGCCCAGCGCCCCCGCCGCAAATCCAATCGCCAGAATGGGCCCGACGCCCGGAATCAAAACACTGGCCAGCGCTCCCAAGGTGACTCCGCCCGCCAACCCCATCGCTCCGCCCACAGTCGCCCCCAGCGCAACGCCCATGCCCGGCTGCTCAGCATCCATCGTCGGCACAGCCGCAATTTCCTGCTCCGTACTCTGCGGTGTAAGCACAGCAATTCTGCTCCGCGCAATCCCCGCAGCGTCCAACGCCTTGGCGCCCCGCTCAGCCTCCGACCGCCCCCCAAAAATCCCCACCACACTCTTCATATCTCCTCCCATCTGCGAGCGTGAGGACCTCGCGCCTGCCAACGCCTACCATGCCAATAACCAGCTCTCCGCTACGACTCCAATCTAGCCCCCGCCCCGCGCCCGCAACATACGGTTTAACCTGTATTGTGATTGGATGCCAGATCAGCAGTCGCCGAAACGCCGCGCATTCGTAGCCCGGTTCGGCGGGATAGGCAATCAAGCTTGCCTGTGCTCCCGGGTTTTGTGCGTCATCCTGGAGCAGCGAAGGATTTCTCCTAGAGGTTGAGATCCCACCAGCGGCGGAGTCGAACGAAAAGCGCAACACCCTTCTTATTCCCTAACTTGCCACCACCCGCCGCACCGCATGCACCGCCTGCAGCCGAAGCGCCCCACGACACCCCGGTCTTCGGCACTCACAAATGCGTTGTCACGTTCTGAAGAGCAGCGCTCCGCTACAGCACTGGCGAACGCATTGCAAGTTTTCAGGGGTGGACGAGTGGCGCAGCTCTGCGCTCCGCTCAAGCAAGCAGATTTAGATTTGCGGGTGCTCCGTCCCGAGCGCATTTGGTTTATGCGAAGGTCCGAAGCTGTTGAATCTAGCTGCTCGAAGCTCTCATTCGAGCGGCCGAACGAAGCGCAAGGCCTAGCTGGCGGCCATCGCTTGGGTCAACTGCCCGGCGGTCTCGCGCGGAGGCTCGTTACGTGGTGTCGTCGCGCCCGATTCTGGCGCGTTCTGGTTCGAAGTTGCGGCTACAGTTCCGAAAAATGCGCTGCGCGCTTTCTCAAACGAATCTTCCTGCATTCCATTGGTCTGTTTCATCTGGGCTTATTAATCTCCTCGTCGTTCGTCTTGCGATCAGCCTCTAGCCCCACTACTCAACTCTTTCTAAACAGGGGCCGCGGGGGCTGGCACGCGGTCCCTGGACCAAAATGTTTCCTATTCCGTCCAGCGGCCTTCCGTTACACGTTGCTGCAAGGATCTGGCGGATATACGCATAGAGGTTTGAATGCCAAAAGTGCCTTATTTTTCAATAGCTTGCGAGCCTTGGATTTGCTGCTTTTCTTCGCCGGCATCGCAGTTCGCCTTATACGTGCCTTCCGCGTAAGGATAGTGCAATTCAGCGACCGAACGTTTCATCCCAGTCGAGGCCCGCGATCCACACATCCAATAGGGACTTAGGCACTGAACGCGCCATCCGACCCGGCAACCGGGTCTTCGCATCCATGCTGAATGATTCAACCGCCGTTGAATTTTTCACCATTTTTCGGCCGCAGCATGCGTCCGCATCAGCCGCATGGATTGAAAGTTGAAATTTGAATGTTCAAAAACGATAGTTTAGAATCGCACACGCCGCGCGCCTCGCTGCGGCCCCAAGCCGGCCGATGCCAGAGCTCAGCCAACTCGTCGCTTCCTCTGTCGCCGGATACTATGAAGAAGTTCGCCTTCGCCTTCACCAATGGGTCGCGCCCCTTTCCACCGACCAGCTCTGGCGAAAGCCGTACCCTTATGGCAATAGCATCGGCCACATGCTCCTGCATCTCACCGGCAATTTGAATTACTATATCGGCGCGCAAATCGCCGGTACCGGCTACGTGCGTGACCGGGAACGCGAATTCAACGAGCCGCGCAAGCTCCCCAAGGAACAAATTCTCATCGATTTCGACCGCGCTATCGCCATGGTCGCCGCCACCATCCGCAAACAGTCCGCCGAAGATTTCGCCCAACCCTATTCCGCCGCGCTCGAACCAGAAGCCCACGACCGCTTCACCGTATTCCTTCGCATGGCCGCCCACGCTTACCATCACGTAGGCCAAATAATTTACCTCTCGAAGGAAGTAACCAGGCCCGCGCCATGAGAATTCCGAATGCTGTCGCGAGGGCCGAAGCCGCTGCCGAAAACGTATGCGAACACAAACCCAAACTCAAACTCAAACGCGAACACGAAGCAGGAATATGCTGAAGGACGCAGGCGCTTTGCGCTTCTGCTGATTTTGATTCTCACCTGCGCGCTAGCCGCAGGACGTCAAGATGCCAATCCGCGCGGCCAGCACATCGCGGCTGCACCCAATTGGCAGGAATTGATGGCGGCGATGAAAACGATGGATGCGGCGATGGCCTCCGTCCAGCCTTCCGCCGATAGCGACCTCAACTTTGTCCGGCTCATGCTTCCGCACCATCAGGCCGCAATCGAAATGGCCAAGACGCAGTTGCTCTACGGACCAGACCCGCAGCTGCAAATCGCCGCCGAAGGCCTAACGCCTAAGTCGCAATACCAAATTTATCCTGCGGATTCAGATCGTCCGCCGTACAGCAATCTACAACCCCTGGCAGTCCTTAAAACAAATCCCGACGGCGCAGGCATTTCCCAGTCGATCGGTCCACTCAAAGTGCTGGCGCCCAGTAGCGCCGCGTCCTTGCGCCGTTTTCTGATCGTGGCCGAAGCAAATGACGCATCCAAAGTAGTGCGACGCCAAGCCAGCGCTACCACAACACCGTAAATGCAACGCAGTGAAATGGGCGGGCTTGTCGTGCGCGGCCGTCAATATCTGCGCAGCTGAGAACATGTTGACACTCGCTCGCCACCTCTGTATATCGGCAGGGACAACAGGCTCAATCCTTTCAGGCAGATGCATCCCCGGGTAAATGGGCGCTCGAATTGCCTCTGGTTTGAGCCCGAGCTGTATAAAGGAGGCCTAATCATTATGGCCGCAAGTACGCCGGCTCCGGTCCCCGCCGCGGCGCCCGAACACGTAACAGAGCAAACAAAGCCACGGCCGCACTGGCAGAAGTACGGAACGCCCCTGCTGGTCTTGCTGCTGGCGGCTGCAGTACTGCTCACGATCACCCGGAACTGGAATGCGTGGGAGGGAGGCCGAATCGAACAAGTCACCGACGACGCTTACGTGCGGGGCGATCTGACGCCGCTCAGCACGAAAGTCGCAGGCATCGTGCGGGATGTAAAAGTCTCCGACTACCAGGAGGTTCATCAAGGAGACCTGATCGTTGCTTTGGATGATGACGATTACAAGGCGCAAGTGGCGCAGGCAGTTGCGGCGGTGGAAGCGGCCAAGGCCGCGATCGAAAATAATCGCCGGGAGCGTGAGCTGCAAGACGCGAAGATCGATCGTGCTCTAGCGGGAATCGATGAAGCGCACGCGCAGATCACAGCCGCGCAGGCCGGCATTGACGCCGCGCAAGCCGAAGTGGTGCGCTCGAAGGCGGAACGCACCCGGCAAGAAACTTTACTGCAGACGCGGTCCGCCACGCAGCAAAAAGTGGAACAAGCGGTGGCCGACCAGGAGAGGTTTGCGGCACAACTGGCGAGCCGCCAGGCTGACCTGGAGGAGGCGAAAACTCAACTGCGCAGCAATGAGCTTGCGGCGGAGGCGGAACGCCGGGGCAAGGCCGTGCTGGAATCGCAGGACGCCGAACTGGTGGCCGACCTTCACGCCAAGCAGGCGGCGCTCACGGGCGCGCAAGTGAATCTGGGCTATACGACGATCGATGCGCCCGGCGACGGCACGGTGGGCGAAAGGCAAGTGCGGCCTGGACAGTTGGTCTCTCCGGGAACGCAAGTTATTTCCTTCGTCAGCAAAATTAAATGGGTGGAAGCGAATTACCGCGAGACGCAGCTCACCAATATGAAGGTTGGCGACGTTGCGGAGATCGCAGTGGATGAATACCCGGGCAAGGTGATTCACGGCAAGGTGCTAGAGATCGCCCCTGCCAGCGGATCGCAATTCGCACTGCTGCCGCCCGACAACGCCACCGGCAATTACACGAAAGTGGTGCAAAGAATCCCCGTCAAGATCGCGCTCGATGATCCCAGCGTGGCAGCGACCTTGCGTCCGGGCCTTTCCGTCGTCGCCACCGTGCGCACCAAACACTGAGTGGAGCGCACGATGGCTGCTGCAACCACGGCTGTACGCCTACCCCCGCCGACACAAATTGCCGGTGTTCTTGCCAAAGCCGCGCCCTCGGAACTCTCGCAGAGTCCGTTGCTCGGAATCTTGGGAGTAATCATGGGGGCCGGAATTGTCACGCTCACCGGCCGCATGCTTTCGCTCGGCACTGCGGACCTCAAGGGCCACCTGGGGATCAGCTTCGACGACGGGGCATGGATCGGCAGCGCCTACAACATGGCCTTGATGTTCATCGGGCCTTTTACGGTCTTTGTCGGCGCTCTGCTGGGACCCCGCAAAATTCTATTCTATGCGGCGACGGCGTTTACGTTGATCTGCGCTTTCCTTCCGCTGATCCACAACTACAGCTTGCTCATCTGCGCGCTCGTTTTGGCCGGGTTGACGTCGGGCACGTTCTACCCGCTGACGCTGACCTTCGCGCTGCGCAATATTCCTCTGCGCTTCCTTCCGTTCACAATAGCGCTGTACGCGACGTTTGTTGACGGCGCTGTAAACATCGCTCCATCGCTCTATGGCTGGTACCGGGACCATCTCTCCTGGCACTGGATGTTCTGGAATTCGGCGCTGATCACGCCGTGGATGGTGCTGTGTATCTATTACGGGATTCCCGCCTCTCCTGCGCCAAAAAGGTCGGGCGCGCCGCCGAGTTTCGCGGCATTTCTGTACGGCAGCCTGGGATTCGCAATGCTGTACGGAGCGATTGATCAGGGCGAAAGGCTGGACTGGTGGCGCTCGGGAGTGTTCAACGCATTATTCTTCGGCGGTTTGGTCTTACTGATCGCAGCAACGGTCGGGCGTCTGCGCGGTCCCAATCCTTTGGTTGACATGCCTTATCTGCGCCAGTGGAACACGATGCTGCTTGGCATCGGGCTGTTTCTGTTTCGTTTTTCCCTGGTGGCGACCATCATCCTGATACCGCAATCGCTCGGAATCCACGGCTTTGAAGCCGATCAAATTGGGCCGGCGATCATTTGGAGCGCGATTCCACTGCTTGTCCTCGCCTTTATTGCCGGGCTTCTGCTCTTGTCAGGACTTGATTCGCGCCTGCTGATGGCCTTTGGTTTCGTGTGCATTGCTATTGCGTCGTATTTAAACGCGGACCTCACCAGCGCCTGGTCGGCGTCGAATTATTACCCCACGGAATTGCTCATGGGCCTTGGACAATGCTTCGCGTTTGTCGGGCTGGTGGCGACGATTATCCTGCAGGGGATTTTTTCGGGCGGACTATCGAAACCGCAATGGATTCTCACATTTTCTGCGTTCTTCCATGTGGTGCGCTTGTTCGGCGGGGAACTGGGCGCCGTGTTCATGGGCCACTTCATCGCGCAGCGAGAAAAGCTGCATTCAAACCTCCTGGGCCTGCACGTGCAAAAAGGGAACTGGATCACGGACGGCAATATTCGAGCGCTCACGGCGGGAGTATATGCAAAATCTTCCGGACTGCCCGCCGCCGCCGGCCGGGCAGTGGATCTTATGGGCGGCAGATTACGGCTGCAAGCCTACACGCTGAGCATCATCGACGGATTCTACCTGGTGGCTTGGGCGAGCGTCGTCGCTCTGCTGCTCATCGCCATGCTTCGCGAGTCACCGTTGAGTTACGGCAACCTCAGCGCCTTGCAGGAACGATCGCCCGCGCCTCAGGAGACGAAATCATGAAAGCACGCAGCAAAATATTGGCCGCCGCTCTGTTATTCCTGGGCTCGCTGACTTTTGTTCGGGCGCAGGAGGCGGCGGCGACTTCTCCTCGCCACCTCACTCTGCAGGAAGCAGTGCAGCTCGCGCTGAAGCACAATCACGTGGTGCGCATCGCCGGATTGCGCGTGGAGGAAATGCAACACGCGAAAGAGAAAGCCAAGAGCGCCTACTATCCCACGATAAAGAACGAGAGCCGAGTGTTCACCGTGACGGACACCCAATTCATCCAAATTGCAGCGGGCAGCCTGGGTACCGTGGCCGGAACTCCGATTCCCGCCAGTTCCGTGATTCTCAATCAGGGCGGAGAGACGTTCGTGACCAGCGGCACCGGCTTGGTGCAGCCGCTTACGCAATTATTCACAAGGGTCAAACCTGCGAACGAAGCTGCGAGCGCGGATTTGAGTGCCACGCGAGCCGACGCGCAGGAAACGGAAAACGAAGTCGCGCTGAAAGTTCACGAGCTTTATTACCGTGTGCTGATCACGCAGCTGCACCAGAGCGCCACCCAGGCCCGAATCAAAGCTGCCGAAGACCTGCAGAGCGAGCGCACCCAGCAGGTGAAATACGGCAGCGCGCTCGATGAAGACGTGATCGAAAGCCATGCGCAATCGCTGCAAGCAAAACAGGAACTGCTGTCCACTGAGTTACAGCTCTCGGACCTGACCATGCAACTGAACGATGTGATCGGGCTGCCGCTGACGACGCAGCTGGATCTGGATTCCGGCGTTCCCGGCGTTCATGATACGTGCGAGCGCGAGGAATGCGTCAAGGTCGCTCTGCAATCGCATCCGGAAATCGTAGCGGCGCGCGAGGAATTGCGAAAGGCTAACGCCGCCGTGCAATTGTCCAAGGCTGACTATGTGCCAGACGTCACGGCTTTCGCTCGCTACAGTTATCAGAACAATGTTCCTTTTCTGGCGCACAACTTCGGCTCCTTCGGATTTGAGCTTACTTACGATCTTTTCGACGGCGGCAAAAGACGCGCAGCGGTGCGAGAAAGCGACGCGCAGGTGGCGGAGGCCAAAGAAAATCTGGTACGCGTGACAGAGGACGTGGAGTTGCGGTTGCAGGTTGCTTACAACAAACTGCAGCGCACGCGGGAAATGGTGCAAGTTTCCCAGGAATTGTACGCTTTGCGCGCCGAATCCAGCCGCGTATTCACGCAACAGCTGCAGAAAGGCGAGGCCCTACAATCGCAGGTACAGAACGCCGTGGCGCAGGAGTACGATGCCAAGACTTCGTTGCTCCAGGCGCAGCTGGATTACATTCAGGCGGGCGACGAAGTGACTCAGGCGATGGGTCTCACTCCTGAATAGATAGCAATTCGCAGCAGCACGCAAGGCCAGCTTCGGCGCCGGCCGCGAGCGCAAGCCACAAACCATGACGCAAGTTCTTCGAATCCCGATCCTGCTTCCGCTGGCGGTGGGCGCAGTCGTCATCTTATGTACGATCTTCATCCACGCCCTGTCCGTGAGCGTGTCGCTGAACCTGCTGCGCCGTGAGCGAAGACTGGGCCGGACCGGCAGGAGCTTCTGGAGCGATTTTCCAGTGGTCGTGCTGGCCATGCTGGCTACGCTCGCGGCACACTTGATTGAGATCGCTTTGTGGGCCGAGGTCTTCGTGCTGTGTGGAGAATTTCCATATTTTGGAACCGCGTACTACCACTCCGCGGTGAACTACACCACGTTGGGATACGGTGATCTGATCATGACGCCGCATTGGAGATTTCTGGGACCACTCGAGGCCGCCAACGGCATGCTCCTGTTCGGCGTATCGACCGCGATGCTTTTCGCGCTAATCCAATGGCTAATCGAAGCCAGGTTCGCGGATCTCAGGGAATGAGTTCGCACCTGCTCGAGGGCAGGCTGCTTGCGCATCTGGGCGGCCTAGAGTCGCTTCCTTTTACGCTGTGTGCGGTGACCCGTGCGTTCAAATCGCGAGCAGCCGAGCAAAAAACGAGCGGTAGCGTTGCAACGCCACGCGCAAATCCTCGGTTGAAATATTCTCGCTGCGATCCCACTGTTGTTCTAGTTTTTGGCGCTCAGCGGCAAACATCTCGGCCAGCCGCGTGATTGTCGCGGAAACAAGTGCATCCGCCTCTTGCACGGACTTGCGCGGTTCGTCAACGAATCCCACCTGAATGCCATCCCAACGAGCGCGTAGCTCGTTCGCTTCGTTCGCTATAAACAGCGCGACCCTGTCTTCCTCACGTGCGCGTGCGACGGCGGCGCCTGTGTTCGCAGGGCTCGCGACGTTCGCGACCGCAACGTTCGCCGGGGGCGGCGTGATCAAGGTGCGGGCCTCGGAATCGGATCCCAGCACTCGCTCGGTCATTGTTTCTGCTTCTGTCGCGTTTGGGTCAACAACCTTCACCGGTTCAGAGACGAGGCCTGTATCCTTGCCAAGATATTCGGTCATGAACAATCTCCTTTGTTTCAGGCTTTGGAAAATTAAATTGGTATGGGGCTCGCCGCATCGGCGCTATTTGCCTAAGCGCGGCCAACAGCACGCGCGCGCAGCGGGACCTGCTCTTCTCCCACTAACTCGTCGAACAAGGCACGGTAATGAAGCATGGCTTTTCGGAGATCCTCGGTCGTGGCTTGGCGTTGCGAGTGGCGCAGTGCTATTTCGTGTCCAGCGCGGTAATGCTCGACCACCGTCGCGTGGTCAACCGAAATTTCCGCAGCGCGGTTTTCAAAGTCGCTGGGTGGATAGCCGCAGGCCGACATCACCTTCCCGATAAGCTGGTCCGCTTCAGACAATGCACCGGCAGGATCATCCACGAATGTCGCCTGGATCTTCCGCCACTGCTGTTGAAAGCGATCGCGATCAGCCGTGCTCAGCGCCTGCAGAGAATAGCTCTTCACTCGTTTCTCGATGCTCTCAAGTTGGGCTTCGGCCTTGAAGCGATTCCCCTTTTCGGCTACGACCCGATCATATTCCGAGCCAAACCGGGCACGCAGTTTTTCGCTGCGTCGTCGTAAAACAAGCAGGACTACCACAGCTACGGCCACGATTACCGCGATTACAAGAACTGCCATCTGAGTCTGTGTCATCGAAGCACCTCGCGTGGCTGTGACTTGGGTACGGATCGCGCCGCTGGGCGAAGCGCTGGTAGGTAATGTACGAATCCGAGGGGCGTGCGGCCATCCAGTACACTCTGTAGTGATTTCAAGAATTGACTGTAGCGGCATGGCCGAACAAAAACTTGCGAGCCCGCCGCCATCCTGCTTCGCGTCCACAACTCGCAGTTACGCTGACATCACGCGAAAGCGTAGGCCGCGCGGGGTGCAGCGTCTCACCGGGTACCGGACTCCGTGGTCGCGAAATAAAAAATCCGGAACGAGCATGGTGACCTTACACCCGAGAATGAATTCAATCAGCAAGTACAATTTTCCTCCTCGAACTTGAGTGAGGGAATCGATTGCGAATTCGAGCCGCGTTCGGTGACCCGTTGGCGGTCCGGCTGCGATGATGCTCGCGGCCAGGGAAGGGTCGGAGGGTAACGCGCGCGGAAGGAAAAGCCGGCGCGCCCGCTGGAACTTGGTTTGGTGGCGGCCAGCCTCAGCTCGCCGCTGAAAACGATCTTCGCGCCGGCGCTCGGTTGCGAGTTGACGCTATTGGCCGGCCCGTGGCGGCGGATGCGGTGTTTGCCGAGGGTTGTCCGAACGCAAGTCTTTGAATTGTCGGGTGCCGCATATACCTCCGGTTTTTGAAGGGTTTAGGCGAGGTCCTGCGCGATGCGTTCGGCAGCAACCTAGAACGTCGGCAAGCGCCTCACCGGTATTACGGATGTGCTAAAGCGCGCCCACAAATCCACAGGAGGCAGCACGTGAAACCGGGAATTCTTTACCGAATCTCTTCCGTTCTTCTAGCGCTATTTGCGGCCGGGCACACGTTCGGCTTTCGCCAGAATATTCCAGAATGGCGGCGGAAGCGGTTCTTGGTCTAATGCGTTCCGTCCACTTTGACGCACAAGGATTCACCCGAACGTATTGGGACTTCTTCAGCGCTTTCGGGCTTTTTTTCACGGTGTTTCTTTTGTTTGCCGCGGTACTGGCGTGGTTGCTGGCCGCGCTCCCGCCAGATACTTTGGCGCGCGTGCGCAACATTGCGTGGGCGCTCGCCATTTGCTTTGTGGCAATCACAGCACTGACCTGGATGTATGCCTTCACCACGCCCCTGGTTTTCTCAATCCTGACTACACTGTGCTTGATCGCCGCCGCGTCGCTCTCGGCGAAGGAAGCCTGATCCTCGATCCAGAAAACCGGCCGCCATATCCACAGGTTCTCCGCTGGCGTGTGGGCTTGCGAGTTCCGTGCAGCGAAGACTCCGGCTCCGCCGCGGTACGGGCCCCGAATGTTTTTGCAAACGTGCAGCTGTATTCGCCCGCTCTCCGCCTTACCTGGAATGAAAACCAAAAATGAAAACGCACCCGAAAGCGAGCGACGCGGGTCGCCGCCGCATGGTGATCACCTGGGAGGCCGGGCAACCGGCCCACCGCGTGCCGTCTGCCCCGTCCGACCGCAACGCTGCTCACAGTCGCGCGTCGCGCACGACGGATCGCGATTCACTTATCACTCGTCACTGCTCGGTTTGCCTGCCTCTGCCGACTCTGCTAAAGTGATTGCGATGGCATCTCTCATCCAGGAAGTCGGTGAAACATTCTTCACCCTTTATAAGGGCTTCAGCGTGACCCTGCGTACGATGTTTCGCAAGACTACCACCGAAAGTTTTCCCGACGCGCCCCCCACCGTGCAACCACGCTATCGCGGAATCCACGTTTTACAGCGCGACGAGCACGGCTACGAAAAGTGCGTGGGCTGTTTTCTGTGCGCCGCAGCCTGTCCAGCGAACTGTATCTACATCGAAGCCGCTGAAAATACCGCCGCGAATCGCATTTCCGCGGGCGAGCGCTATGCCAAGGTGTACAACATCGATTATTCGCGCTGCATTTTCTGCGGTTACTGCGTAGAAGCCTGTCCCACCGACGCGATCACTCACGGCCACAGCATCGAACTTGCTCCCTACAATATCAACGCGCTCATCTATCGCAAGGAACAGCTCCTGGAGCCCTGGCCCCCGCGCGCCAAACAGCCCTAGTTTTCAACATTTCTCGCCAAGCCGCCGCAGCCCTGGGCCGTGCGGTACCACGCACCGCATCGGGCGAGCGCCACAAGCTAGCCGGCGTGGCCGAGTGGACGTTCAAGTACTGCACGCTGGCAGTGAAACGCTCCGCTCAGCGGGCCGTGGGTATTCGCGCTGCGGCTTTTTGCCGTCGTCGAGGTATTTTCATCCGTGAGCTACGATTTGCGGTTGCTCGCTTGAAAAAGTTGCTTGAAGAGCTTAAGGCCGCCGGTGAGCGGGATCGCGAGGATATTTTTCAGGAGTGCGCTGCGCCGTTCCAGCCTCTGCTCGAACGTGTCTTCCTCAGGTTTCTTGGCGGCGACCACTGCGCCGATATATTTCACGAAGTTGATTCCGCATTTTTCGCACTTCACCCCGGTGCGTTGTTTATTGCCGCAAGAAGGGCAGTCAAAACGCATCGTCATGTGGCAGCGCTGGCAGAAGCGCGCCACTTCGCGCACGGCCGCGCCACATTTTGGGCAGGGAACTGTTGCTGGGGGAACTGCCGGAGCTGTGGGATCCCACGTGCTCGCCGAGCCCCTTGCGTTTGCCCGAGTGTCGCTCCCGGGTCCCGCAGCCTGCGCGTTGGACCTTAGCGGCGACGGTTTGCCTGTTCCGTCGCTCGCGCCCGGATGAAGCGGGGTCGGCTGCGGCGTCGCGCGCGGTTTTACCTCAGGAACGCCAGCTGGCGGTTTGCCGCCGTTTTGCCCCGAAGATGAACTGCCAGTCATAGCTCATCTTAACGGGGACGCTTGCTGGGTTCGCGCGACGTGTCGAACCGTGCATCGGCAGGGTTACCCTGTCCGGCAGTACAGGTGACGGAAACCCGCTGCCTGATGCGTGAGTCGAACTGCGGACAGAACAGACATCTCAGGCGGCCGGCTATGGCGCGATCTTGGCCGATGATTGGTCCGATGTGCCTACCGCGGCGGAGCTGCGGGTGGGCGGCGGCAATTTCGAGCGGATGAGCGATTCAACCTGCTTCCAGACCCGAGGATCGCATTCGATTTCGATGTGTGACTTCATGAAAATCCGATCCCACCATGGATATGCATCGCAACGGATGGGCTTCGCGGCGTAGTCCTGTCGGAAATTTCCCAGGATGCGCGTGCGCTCTGGATCGGCGGCGCGAATCGCGGGGCGCCCGTGCAGCAGACCGTCGCTCTGGTAGAAATTCACGGCTTGCGAGACGTTTGCAGGAATGACCGAATCGTCTTCACCCGATTTGGCAACGCTGTCCACTTGAATGGTCAGCAGCACGGGCACTCCGTCGCGATTCAGCTGGTTTGCCAGCGCGACAGTTTCCGAAGCTCCCCAGCTGTGTCCGTAGATCACCACGCGCGCGTCGCGCTTTTCGGCAGACGAAAGCGCGCCGTCGTGATTGGTGTCCAGAAGTTGCAGAACCTGCCGGTGCGCCTGGTCACCTTGATGATTCTCGAAGGTGTTGACGTAGACTCCGGAAGGGTAGTCCTGACGCAGGCGCGCGGCCAGCTGCACGCCGCTGTGCACGAGGTCATCGTGGTGCACAAATCCGCCCACAAAGCCGATCACGATGATCTGCGGAGCCGGGCTCGCGGATTTCGCGCTGTCGCAGGGAGCCTTGCATGCGTGGTATATGGATCGTGCGGTTGCCAGCTTGCCGAACGGGTAGGCCGGGACCGAGTTGCCGCCCGCCAGAACGGTGGCAATCACGAGCGAAACGAAGAAATTAGCAGCGCGCATCATTTTGCTTGCGGGGAATTTGATACTAGCACAGCGAATGCCAGTGTAAGTGATAGTTCGAATCGCGGCGCGCCCTACGCGGGCACGAGTTGCGGAGGATGCCCGGGCGTGCCTAGATTGGCCGGCGTAATGAATCGCGATTTCGAGTCCAGGCGCACGGACGAAGCAAACACACTCCGTGCCCAAGTGCTATCTATACCATTTACAGCTAGTTAAGGGCAAATGAGTGTCGCGAGCTCCTGAAATCAGGCTTCGGCAAGCCCCGCGAAAGCCGCGCTAGGGATTCCGCAGCACATGTGCTATCATCGTAGTGGAAAGCGGTGCAATGTTAAGTGGCACTTTAATTGTCTGAGGGGACCGGCGAAACCTTTCGCTAGGTAGCCGCGTCTAATTCGATCATGAGCAAAGAACAGCTGAAGGGCAGTGGGCGG
>JGI12635J15846_10000528_pt1 | contig 32784 bp, 32 predicted proteins | sample BlaSpr_A8_OM2_M2_FD_15846 | JGI IMG/M metagenome (IMG submission 15846)
AGTCGATTGCCGCTTGCCATGAAGGCGCGGGCGCGCTCGCGGCGGTGCCCATCAGTATCGATTTGCCGATGGAATGCTGACTGGCCGCCACGAACGCGCGGTTGTAGTACGGAAACCATTTGACGTAGAAAAGGCCGACGACCGCGATCAGCAGGAACGTCATCCAGCCGAGCGCGACGCGCGGTTGTCGAAGAGTGGATTGCATGGTCTTGGGTAGTTTTTATCAGGATGAAAACGGGGTCAGGCCGACGTGACGGGCGGCGTTTCCGCGGCACGTAAAGCGTCGAGCCGTGCCAGCAGCGCCCTTGCCTGCTCGATGACATCGGCGTCGTTCGGCCGGAACAGCATGTGCGTAGCGTGCGGCAATTCGCTGAAATTCTGACGGCTGCTGCGCGCGTAGGCCGGATCGTAATGCAGGTCGATGAGTTCGCGGGCAAGCTCCGCTTCCCGGCCCTGGTCGATCAACGCATGCCAGCCGCTGACCCGCTCGCGGCTATGCAGGCCGACCAGCTTCGACAACTGCTGCTTGAACGACTCGGGATGATGGAGAAGATGCGCGTAATCGTGCAGTAGAAACGCTGCGCGATCCTCGTGGCTTGCTTCGACCACGACACACGCCCCGCGATGGAACGACTCCAGCAATGCCAGTGGCAAGGAGATCGCGCCGATCCGCCGGCTCTCCGCTTCGACGAACACCGGCCGCGCCGGATCGAAGCTGCGCAGCATGCCGACCAGCAACGTATCGAACCATTTCTGCGATGGTTGCGGCTCGCCCGGCAACGCGCCGAGCAGCGAACCGCGATGCGCCGCCAGTTGTTCCAGATCCAGCGTCTGCGCGCCGGCCTCACGCAACGCGTGGAGCAGGCGCGTTTTACCGCTGCCGGTGGGTCCGGTCAGTGCGATATAGCGGAACGTCGTCGGCAGATGGTCAAGCGTATCGAGGGTGGCCCGCCGGTAACTTTTATACCCGCCTTCCAGTTGCCGCGCCTGCCAGCCGATCATGTTGAACATCGCGGTGACGGAACCGGACCGGTTGCCGCCGCGCCAGCAATAAATCAGCGGCCGCCAGTTGCGCGGCCGGTCGGCAAAAGTCGTGTCGAGGTGTTGCGCGAGATTGCGCGCAACGAGCGCCGCGCCCACACGGGTGGCCTCGAACGGCGACACCTGCTTGTACATCGTGCCGACCAGCACCCGTTCTTCATTGCTCAGCACGGGGGCGTTGAGCGCGCCGGGGATGTGGTCTTCGGCAAATTCGAGCGGCGTGCGGACATCGACTATTTCGTCGAAATCGGCCAGGCGATCGAGGGAAACAAGCAGGTTTTTCAAGGTGCGGCGCGCAAAAGTGCCCGGGTGGGGAGTCCGGGATTATCGCACGCGGGAAAATCGGCGGGGGTGCACCCAAGGCGCCGTCGAGGTCGCGCAATGGGCACGGACACCGCAACCCGTTCGACTCAAATTAACGTTACGGCAATTTTGGCTCCTTACAGTTTCGCCGCATACTTCGAAGTCGACGCTTGAATTCAACCCGTTCAAGACGTTGACACGATGCGTTGCCCGGCGGGCAGGCGCAGAATAAGTCTCTGGAGAAGCCTTGGAACAAGGATCACGCGATGAGCTATAACGAGACCATCGGTCACCGGACCTACCGCTTCGACGACCTGAAAACGCTGCTGGCGAAAGCCAGTCCGCAGCGTTCCGGCGACCAGCTCGCGGGGGTGACGGCAGACACCGAGGAGGAGCGCGTGGCGGCGAAGATGGCGCTGGCGCAAGTGCCATTGCGCACTTTCCTCAACGAAGTCGTGATCCCGTATGAGAGCGACGAGGTCACGCGGCTGATCATCGACGACCATTCTTCACAGGCTTTCGCCGAGATTTCGCATCTCACCGTGGGCGATTTCCGCAACTGGCTGCTCGCCGACACCACCGATTCCGCTGCGCTGATCCGCGTTACGCCGGGACTGACGCCGGAGATGGTCGCAGCGGTATCGAAGCTGATGCGCAACCAGGACCTGATTCTCGCAGCCAAGAAACGGCCCGTGATCACGCGCTTTCGCAACACCATCGGCTTGCCTGGACATCTGTCAGTGCGCCTGCAGCCAAATCATCCCACCGACGACGTCAAGGGCATCGCCGCTTCCATGCTCGACGGCCTCATGTACGGCTGTGGCGATGCAGTGATCGGCATCAATCCGGCATCGGATTCGTTGAGCGCGATCACGACGCTGCTCGTGATGATCGACGACTTCCGGCAACGCTACGAAGTCCCGACGCAATCGTGCGTGCTCACGCATGTGACCAACACCATCGCTGCAATCGAGAAAGGCGCGCCCGTCGATCTCGTGTTCCAGTCGATTGCCGGTACCGAGAAAGCGAACAGCAGTTTCGGCGTATCGCTGGCGCTGCTCAAGGAAGCGCACGAGGCGGGGTTGTCACTGAAACGCGGCACCGTTGGCAACGATCTGATGTATTTCGAAACCGGCCAGGGCAGCGCGTTGTCCGCTAACGCGCATCACGGCGTCGATCAGCAGACCTGCGAAGTACGCGCTTATGCGGTCGCGCGCAAGTTCAGCCCGCTGCTGGTGAATACGGTGGTTGGTTTCATCGGCCCCGAGTATTTGTACGATGGAAGGCAGATCATTCGCGCCGGGCTCGAAGACCATTTCTGCGGCAAGCTGCTCGGCGTACCCATGGGTTGCGACATCTGCTATACGAACCACGCCGAAGCCGATCAGGACGACATGGATAACCTGCTCACGTTGCTGGGCGTGGCCAACGTCAACTTCATCATGGGCATTCCCGGCGCCGACGACGTCATGCTCAACTATCAAAGCACGTCATTCCACGACGCGCTGTATGTACGCAACGTGCTCGGCTTGCGTCGTGCGCCGGAGTTCGAGGCATGGCTTGAATCGATGCGAATCGTCGATCCGCGCGGCGCTTTGCTGAACCAGTCCGCACCGCAACCGCTGCTTGAATGGATGAGCGCGTAATGGCCGATTTCGACGATCCCCCTTCTTCCGTCAGCACTAATCCGTGGGACGCGTTGCGCCGTTTCACCAACGCGCGCATTGCGCTGGGCCGCGCGGGCAGCAGCTTGCCGACGGCGCCGCTGCTCGCGTTTAATCTATCGCACGCGCAAGCCCGCGACGCCGTGCATCAACCGCTCGACGTGGCCGCGCTGCATGCCTCATTGCGTGCGTCCCGTTTCGATACGCTCGATGTAGAAAGCGCCGCGCCCGATCGCGATCATTATCTGCGACGCCCCGATCTGGGTAGAAAGCTGAACGATGAAAGTACGGCGCGGCTGCGCGACTATGCGGCCTCCGCGCCCGCTGCGTTCGATGTCGTATTCGTGGTCGCGGATGGTTTGTCCGCCTATGCCGCTGCGGGTCATGCAGTACCGCTGCTTGAAAGGATGCGTACGAAGTTGGCAGGCGTCAGCATCGGACCGATCGTGGTCGCACGGCAGGCACGGGTCGCACTCGGCGATGGGATCGGTGAGCTTTTACGGGCGCGGATCGTGGTGATGCTGATTGGCGAACGGCCGGGTTTGAGTTCCCCCGACAGCCTCGGCATCTACGTGACGTATGAGCCGCGCTTGGGCAAAAGCGATGCGGAGCGCAACTGTATTTCGAACGTACGGCCCGAAGGCCTTCCCTACGATTCAGCCGCGTTCAAGCTGCATTACCTGCTGACCGAAGCGACACGCTTGAAGCTGACGGGCGTGAAACTCAAAGACGATAGCGATGCGTTGTTGCCTTCGGCGGGTTTGGGTTCTATCGAGGCGGGTTAGCACATAACCAAGCAACGCTTTTTTGCAAGCCGGCTTTTCGTCTAAGCGCTTACCGATGTAGCTGGCAGATGCAGAAAATGTAGACCGTTAGTCGCATTTTTTGCTCTTCCATAAAGAGTCGCTCATCGAGCCGCACGACGCTCCCCTTCTGTCTTCGCAACGGCCACAACCGATCCAAAACCCATCGCACCAAATACGCGCTGGCGATGCGGAATCGCCAGCAACAGACCCAACGCGACGACGTCGGCGGCGAAACCCAGCGGGACGTCTAGAAAACCATCGGTCAGTGTGAACAACACCGAATCGACGATCAGCGAAATCACCGAGCCCGCCACAAAACATACGAGTCCATCGCGGCCGACGGCTCCGACCCACGGCAAGCGTTGCGCAATCTGCTTCACCACTCCGCGGCGCGCCAGGTCGCTTGCAAGCCACGCGATTGCCAAAAAATTCACGATCCGTACGCCGGCTAGATTGCGCTTGAAATCGCCATCGAAGGAAGTGGGGAGCACGAGCAATTTGTAGTACGCCATACCCGCGACAATCCCGAGTGCGGCGACGCTCGCCACCCAGCCGAACCGGTGCGAACTCACACGCTGATAGATGGGCTGGCAGCACGCAAGCACGCCGAGTACGAACATCAACTGCCACGCGGCGGGATTGAAGTCCCACAGCAAATCTTCCGCCGACGGCAGATACTCGGCAACCGGCGCGGCGACCACCCACAGCGCGACGCTTGCACCGAGCAGGAGCCACGGCTTGTTGCGTGCGAGCGGAATGACCAGCGGCACGGCCAGCGCGAAGAATGCGTACATGGGCAGGACAGAAGAAAGATACGGCTGACGGCGCAAGAGCAGCATGTCGGCGATGGCAGTGAACGGCGTGGCGAGAAAGCTGTCGAGATCCGTGGTCGCCAGATTCGGCGCGCTACCGAAAAATGGCCGCAGCACGAAACTTGTCACCAGCATCAGGACGGCGGTGACCAGGAACGCTCGGTAGATCTCGATCGCGCGGCGGAAAAACCGCGCACGAGCGGCAGATTCGGAGCGGCGGGCGGCCACGCCAGCGTAGGCCGTCGCGGTGGCGAAACCACCGAGAAACACGAAGACTTCGGCGGCGTCATTGAGGGCGAATGCGTGCAGCGTCACGCGGGAAAGCATGCTGCCGCCAATATGATCGACCACCATCACCAGCAGCACGAGGCCACGAAAAAAATCCAGTTCGACCAGGCGTTGCGATTTTCCCTGCATGCGAAACCCGAAAGGGACTGCCGGAATCGGGCAGCGAAAGTTGAAGGCGCCGCGCCGGCTGAAGTAACGGCGTGCGGCACTAGAGTTTACCCGCATTTGCGCGACGCACCATTTTGGCGGGCATGTCGACGTCAAAATCCGCCCGGCGAACTTTTTGGCGCCGCATCGCTCTCAATTATTTCATTAAGCTTACATTTTTGCTTTGCGCGTCACGTATCATCGCGATCGGCCGCCGCGTAGGCGCCTTACCTGTTTCCTCCCACTTCCCCAAGACCCTCGGATCTCATGGACTATCTAGTTGCATTGGCAAGCGACCCCGGCGCGTGGGCCGCACTGGCGACGCTCCTTGTCATGGAAGTCGTGCTCGGCATCGACAACCTGATCTTCATCTCCATTCTTACGAACAAATTGCCCGAGGCGCACCGTGCCCGCACGCAGCAGCTCGGCATTGGACTGGCGCTGCTCATGCGGCTTGGGCTGCTCGGCACGGTTGCGCTGATCGTGCGCCTGACCGCCCCGATCTTCACCGCGTTCGGACACGACTTCTCGTGGCGCGACCTGATCCTCATCGCCGGCGGTGCATTCCTGGTGTGGAAGGCGACCACCGAGATCCATCACCACGCCTCGGGTGAAGGCGACAACGGTAGCGGTGTCGTGAAGACATCCACGCTCACGCCGTGGTCCGCAATCGGCCAGATTTTGGTGCTCGATCTTGTGTTTTCCATCGACAGCATCGTGACCGCCGTGGGCATGACCGAACACATTCCGATCATGTTCGTCGCGGTGGTAGGCGCGGTATCGGTGATGATGTTCGCAGCCGGACCGCTATCGCGTTTCATCGAAAGGAACCCGACTGTCGTGATGCTCGCACTCGGCTTCCTGCTCGTGATCGGGATGACGCTGGTCGCCGAAGGGTTCGGATCGCATGTACCCAAGGGCTATATCTACGCGGCGATGGCGTTCTCGGCTTTGGTCGAGGGATTGAATATGTTGTCGCGGCAGGCTAAAAAGAAGCGCGCTTTAGAATGATCGCGCGATAACTCGATCACGCCGCGCGGCCTCAAACCGCGCGGCGTTGTGTTATCAGAACGGCAAGTCGGGCTGACGGGGCGGTTTATCGGCGCCGGCCACTTTCTGCGCCTTCAGCCAGCGTTCGATTGCACGCACGACGTGATCCCGCTCGTCATCGTCCAGTCGTTTCCCCGCCTCTATGCCATGCCACTTGGCGAGGCAACTCCGGCAGCACGTCGCCGTGGCGTGCTGCGCGATAAACACGGGATGGCCACGAAACGGCGTCTGCTTGCCGTCGTTCGGCGGTTGTTCCGGTGCAAGCCGGCGCGTGATCAGCTCGCGCGCATGGCCGATCACATCCGGCATACCGCGCTCGCGCAAATAAGCTTCCTCACGCGCACCGAGACGGAAGCGTTTGCGGAAGTTCGAATGCGACAAGGCGTCGAAGACGGTATCGAGATCGCGCATCAGTGACTCGTCAGGATGGCTTGCGATAGAGCGACGAATCGGTGAAACCTTCGGCATTCAGCACATACCCGACTACGATCAGTGCAGTCCTTTCGATGCCTTTTTCAAGCACTTTTCCCGCTATATCGGCGAGCGTGCCCAGCACTTTTTCTTCGTCGGGCCAGCTTGCCCGGAAGATCACGGCCACGGGACACTGAGCGCCGTAATGCGGAATCAGGTCCGCGACGATCCGTTCGATATGACGTACGCCGAGGTGAATCGCCATGGTCGCGCGGTGGCGAGCGAGATCGGCGAGTTGCTCGCCCTTGGGCATTGATGTCTTCGTGGCGAAGCGCGTGAGGATCACCGTCTGTGAGATGCCGGGCAGCGTGAATTCACAACCGAGTGACGCCGCCGATGCCGCCGCAGCCGTCACGCCAGGTACGATTTGATACGGTATCCCTAGCGTATTCAAACGCCGGATCTGCTCACCAATCGCGCCATACAGCGACGGATCGCCGGAATGCACTCGCGCAACGTCTTGCCCCTTAGCGTGCGCGGCCTCGAGCAACGCGACGATTTCATCGAGGTGAAGATCGGCTGTATTCACCACGCTTTCCGCACAATGTCCGCTCAACACGGCTTCCGGCACAAGCGATCCGGCATACAGGATGACCGGGCACGTACGAATGAGGCGTTGCCCTTTCACCGTGATGAGTTCGGGATCTCCGGGTCCGGCGCCAATGAAATAGACCGTCATTTAAGGGTTTTTATCGAAAAGTGGATGCGGATGGAGCCATGCTTCGAGTGCGGTCAGAAGCGAGCTTGTGTCGGAGAATTCGCGCTCGACCGGGGGTAAGCGCGGTCGTTGCAGCATAACGACGGGCAAACCTCGTTCCCGCGCTACAGCAAGTTTTGCCTCGGTCGCCGCGCCGCCGCTGTTCTTGCTGACGAGGACATCGGTTTGCTGCGCATCGAAGAGCGCGCGTTCGCCATCGAGCGAGAACGGTCCACGCGCGGCGATGATAGTCGCGCGTGAGTTGCCGGGATGCGGGTCGAGGCAACGAATGGTCCAGTGTTGCGAGGGCGGAATCTCGTCAAGATGCGCGAGAGGTTCACGGCCCAGCGTCCAGAGCGGATGTTTGTAAGGCGCGATGGCGCAAAGGATGTCCGCAAAATCCGCGGCTTCGCGCCAATCGTCTCCGGCTTGCGGTTGCCACGGCGCACGCCGAAGCGCCCAGCATTCAACGCTTTTAAGCGCGCCAGCAGCACTCGCGTGACGGCTCATTTGCGCAGCGTAAGGATGCGTTGCATCGACGATCAAGCCGATCGATTCCGCTTCAAGGAAGGTCTTCAACCCTTCTACCCCACCGAAGCCGCCCACGCGTACGCTGCACGCGAGATCGCCCGGCATGCGGCCCAGTCCGGCGAGGCTATAAACGTGATCAGGACCGAGCCGTCGCGCGATAGTCAATGCGTCGCCGGTGCCGCCCAATAGCAAGACCCGTTTCATTGCGCGGACCCCACGATGCGCCCCTGCCGATCAATCGCAAAACATTCCACGCCGATACCTTCAGGCACCACGCTCAACGCAAATTGCCGCGCGTGTTCGCAGACAATATCGCCGAGCGGCACGCCCTGCCCGTGAGCCAGCAGCAGCGCTTCCTGGCTCGTGTTAGCTGCGCGCATATCCTGTTGAAGCACAGCGCTTGCACCCGCGCTCGCAGCCCAGCTAGCGAGTTGCGGCAAGTCGATACTCGAGTTCTGGCTATGCAGATCCATATGCCCCGCCGCGAGCTTGCTGATCTTGCCGAAGCCACCGCACAGGCTCAACTTCTCCACCGGTGCGCGCCGCAAGTGCTTGAGCACAGCGCCCACGAAATCACCCATTTCGATGAGCGCGATGTCCGGCAGGTTGTATCGAAGACGCATGGCGTCCTCGCTTTGATTGCCCGTGCACGCCGCGATATGAACGTAACCATTCGCGCGCGCCACGTCGATACCCTGATGAATCGAAGCGATATAAGCCGAGCAGGAGAACGGCCGCACGATGCCCGTTGTGCCGAGAATCGATAATCCGCCGACGATTCCCAAGCGCGGATTCATCGTCTTCAGCGCGAGTTCCGCACCGTTTTCCACGCCGATGCTGACTTCGAATCCGCCGGCATAACCGTGTTCTGCGGCGAGCGCCGCAAGGTGGTCGGTCATCATCTTGCGCGGCACGGGATTGATGGCGGGTTCGCCTATCGCAAGCGCAAGTCCGGCGCGTGTGACGGTGCCCACGCCCGGTCCCGCGAGAAAACGCACACCCGGTTCGCTCAGCAAACGCACGCGGGCAAAAACGATCGCGCCGTGGGTGACGTCGGGGTCATCGCCGGCATCTTTCACGGTGCCCGCCTCGGCGCTTTCACCTTCAGCAAGACGGCAGAAGACGAGCGGCATCACGACCTGCTGACCCTTGGGCAATACGATGTCCGCGTGCTCGCTGACCAGACCCGTCAGCAGCAGACGCGCCGCCGCGAGCGACGTCGCAGTGGCGCAGCAGCCTGTAGTAAGTCCTGTACGCAGCGGCGCGGGCTGTTCGGACGTTTCGTCACGCATGGTAGTAACGAAAAAGCATCATGGTTTAACAGCATGCAGCAGCGTGATGGGGAGCGCCTGACGCCAGGTATCGAAGACGCCTAACGTCTGCGCATGGGCAATGCTGATGCGCGTCATCTCGCCGCCATGAAGCGCGCGCCACGCGACCAGCGTCGCCTCGCTTTGAATCGTGACCGCGTTGACGATCATCCGGCCGCCTTTCTTCAGATGAGACCAACACGTGTCGAGCATGTCCGGCGCCGTCACGCCACCGCCGATAAAAATTGCATCGGGTTGGGGGAGTCCGGTTAACACGCCAGGCGCTTCGCCCTCGACCAGTTGCAATCCTGGCACGCCCAGCGCATCGCGATTGTGCTCGATCAGGCGCTGACGCTGACTATCCGCTTCGATCGCGATAGCACGGCAGCTTGTGTGCGAGCGCATCCATTCGATACCGATCGAACCACATCCCGCACCCACGTCCCACAGCAGTTCCCCTGGCTCAGGCGCGAGCCGCGACAGCGTGATCGCGCGGACATCGCGTTTGGTGAGCTGGCCGTCGTGCCGGTACGCGTCGTCGGGAAGACCGGGCGTCAGCGGCAACCGCAGCGCATGGTTTTCCGCGACACATTCGATCGCCATCAGATTCAGCGCAGCCACATCGCTTGTCTGCCACGCGCTGGCTACCTCATCGATACGTCGCTCTTGCTCCCCACCCAGATGCTCGAACACACTCAGGCGGCTCGCGCCAAAACCGCGCTTTGTCAGCAACTCAGCGACCTTGGCGGGACTCGAAGCGCCGCTGCCAAGAACGAAAATGCGCGCGCCGGGGTGAAGCTGCATTTCAAGCGCCGCGACCGGCCGCCCGACCAGCGAGACGACCGCCACGTCCTGCAGCGCCCAGTGCAAACGCGCGGCGGCAAGCGACAACGACGAAGGCGCGGGCACCACGCAAAATTCGCCCGCAGCCAGTTCACGGGCGAACGTGGTGCCGACGCCAAACATCATCGGGTCCCCGCTCGCGAGCACACACACCCGTTCGCGACGATGTTCGAGTACCGGCGCAATCGTGAACGGCGTAGGCCACGCGCGACGTTCCCCGCCAATCCGGGTCGGCAGCAACGCAAGATGACGCGCTGCGCCGAAAATCGTATCCGCGGCCAGCAATGCCTGGCGCGCATGCCGGCTCAGTCCGCGCCACCCATCCTCCCCGATCCCCACCACGGTCAACCACGGTGACATCCGCCGATCCTCGCTTGATTCATTCGCAGATTACGCCGCGTCTACAACGTGGCTCAGACAATGCGGCTAGGGCACGCTCGACGTGACGCCGATGCGCTTTAACCGCCGTAAAAACGGGCATAATACCGCGTTAGTCGGTGCCCTTACGGGCCTAACAGGGAACACAGCAGAACTGTGGCTGCCCCCGCAATTGTACGCAGCGAGTCCGCGCTCCACTGCCACTGGTTTCGACTGGGAAGGCCGGTAAGGACGACGACCTGCAAGCCAAGAGACCTGCCGACCGGAATTCTTCGTGCAAGCCAACATCGGGCGGGGTGTACCGATGCCGCGAACGTGCCATTCCCGCAAAGGGTCCGGCAGGTTCGAGGCGCCGCGCGAGACCGAACGGGTCACGCTTTGAACGAACCACTCACTACTGTACGCGGGTTAACGTACGCATCGCAGGCATCGCGGCCATCGGCTTGTCCTGGCCTGATGCGGATTGTGCCTGCACGCGACGGCGGCCTGTGCCGCATTCGCCTTGCATGGGGCGAACTGAGTGCGGCGCAGGCGCGGGTGGTCGCGGAGGTGGCGCGGGCGTGCGGCTCGGGTTTTATCGATGCGACCAATCGCGCGAATCTGCAGATCCGCGGCGTGCGGGAAGGCTCGCAAGAGGCGTTGATCTCGCGGCTCGTCGGTGCGGGGCTCGGGCCAACCACGCCGGGTTCTGATGACCTGCGCAATGTGATGCTGAGTCCGCTGGCGGGTCTGGATCCGCACGCTGTTCTCGATGTCACGCCGCTCGCTTCCGCTTTGCTCGATCAGTTGCAGCGGGACACTCGCTTGCATCAGCTGTCGCCGAAATTTGCGTTGATGCTGGACGGCGGCGAGCGTCTTGCGATGCTCGATCATCCTCACGATGTGTGGCTTTCGGCGGTTTCGGCGGAACGTTTTGTATTCGGGCTCGCGGGCTGTCCACCGAGATTTGAAAGCGACGCGCCCGCGTTGGGCGCGGTTAACCGCGTGCACGTTCCTGCGTTAGTCGACGCATTGCTGCATACGTTTCTGGATCTCGCGCTGCCGCACCATACGAGGATGCGCGATCTGTTAGCGACGTGTTCCATCGAAGCATTTCTTGGCCACGTGCAGGACAAGCTCAACTTTCCGTTGGCCCAGGACGTAGGTAACTGGCGTCGTTCCCCATCCGATGCACGGCTGCGTTTCGGCGTGCATCCTCAAGGAACGGGCGATAGCGTGTGCGTCGGTGCGCAAGTCCCGCTTGGGCGTATGGATGCAGCAGCGCTATCGACACTCGCCGATCTCGCCCCGCGATTACGCATGACGCCCTGGCAAAGCGTGATGCTGCTCGACGTGCCGACTGCAAATGCACACGCTGTGGTTGACCAACTCACCGCACTCGGCCTCGCGACAAACCCCGACGAACCATTCGCGCGCCTGATTGCATGCGCGGGTTCACAAGGCTGTGCAAAAAGTTTCACCGATACCAAAGCCGACGCGCAACTTCTCGCCCGGTCGATGCCATCAGCAGGCGACGTCCACCTCAGCGGCTGCGCGCGTTCATGCGCGGCGGCGCACTGCGTCGAGACCACGTTGATGGCCGTTGCTCCCGGCCGCTACGATCTTTACCACCAAGCACCTGAAGCCGTCGCCCACCATCTAACCATCGAACAGGCAGCCCGCTGGCTAGCCCGGAGCACCCCTGATGCTTGACTACATTCGCGACGGCCAGGCGATTTATCGCGCGTCGTTTGCGACCATTCGCGCTGAGGCAAACCTCGACGCCATTCCCGCCGATCTCGAGAAACTCGCCGTGCGCGTGATCCACGCATGCGGTATGACGGACGTGATTGACGACCTCGTGTTCTCGCCCGGCGCGGGCACGGCAGGCCGCGCTGCGCTAAGCCGCGGTGCGCCCATTCTCTGCGATGCACGCATGGTGGCCGAAGGCATCACACGCGCACGACTGCCGGCAAACAACCGCGTGATCTGTACGCTCAACGATCCCTCCGTGCCTGAACGCGCTCGTGCGCTCGGCAATACGCGTTCCGCCGCCGCGCTCGAATTGTGGCGCCCCGATCTTGAAGGCAGCGTGGTCGTGATCGGCAATGCGCCCACCGCGCTTTTCCATCTACTCGATATGCTTGACGCCGGCGCACCCAAACCCGCGCTGATCCTGGGCTTTCCAGTGGGATTTATCGGCGCGGCGGAATCGAAGGCACTGCTCGCCGCCGATAGCCGCGGCGTGCCGTTCGTCGCGTTGCGCGGCAGACGCGGCGGCAGCGCGATGGCGGCCGCCGCCGTGAACGCGCTGGCAACGGAGACCGAATAAATGAGCGGACGCCTCTATGGCCTCGGTGTCGGTCCGGGCGACCCCGAACTGATAACAGTGAAGGCGCTGCGCTTGCTGACGTCAGCGCCGGTTGTTGCTTACTTCGTTGCAAAAGGCAAGAAAGGTAACGCGTTCGGCATTATCGAGGGGCATCTCAAGGAGACCCAGACGCGCATGCCGCTGGTGTATCCCGTGACGACCGAAGCGCTTGAGCCGCCGCTTTGCTACGAGACGATCATCGGTGAGTTCTACGACGAATCCGCCATCCGCATCGCGGATCATCTGGAAGCCGGCCGCGATGTGGCCGTGATTTGCGAAGGCGATCCGTTCTTCTATGGTTCGTACATGTATCTGCATGACCGGCTGGCTGAACGCTTCGAAGCGGAAGTCGTGCCGGGCGTGTGTTCTATGCTTGGCGGCGTCGCCGTGCTTGGCGTGCCGCTGGTGTACCGGAACCAGAGCTTGTCGGTGTTATCGGGCGTGCTGCCAGAAGCGGATCTTAAAGAACGCCTCGCCACCGCCGACGCCGCCGTGATCATGAAACTCGGCCGTAACTTCGACAAGGTGCGGCGCGTACTGACCGAACTCGGGCTCGACAAACGTGCACTTTACGTCGAGCGTGCGACCATGGCGAACCAGCGCATCGTGCCGCTGAAAGAAGTCGATCCGATGGCCTCGCCCTACTTCTCGCTGCTCGTCGTGCCGGGGGAAAAATGGCAAGCGTGAACGAAGGGACTCCCATAGCAATCGTGGTGCTTGGTACGGGGGCGATCGATACCGCCCGCCGCATCCAGGCGCGGTATCCGGGTTCGCTCATTCATGGCCTCGCGAGCCGCGTGCAGGCCGATGTCGCGTTCACCGAACTCGGTCCGCACCTACGCGAACTGTACGCAAGCAACACGCCGATCGTCGCGTTATGCGCGGCGGGTATCGTGATCCGTTGCCTCGCTTCTGCGCTCGCTGACAAGACCTTCGAGCCGCCTGTGCTGGCCGTTGCCGAAGACGGCAGTGCGGTCGTGCCTTTGCTCGGCGGTCTGGGTGGCGTGAACGTGATGGCGCGAGATATTGCCGCGGCGCTGGACGTCGTGCCAGCGATCACGACAAGCGGAGAACTTCGTTTCGGCACTTGCCTGCTGAACCCGCCAACAGGTTATGTACTCGCCGATATCGAGCAGGGCAAACGTTTCGTGTCCGACCTGCTGGCGGGTGCCACAACGCGCGTTGAAGGTGTTGCACCGTGGCTCGATCAGGTAGATCTGCCGCGAACCACCGACGCCAGGCTCGCGATTCGCATAACACCGCATACGAGCGACACTGCCGGCGAGTTGATGATTCACCCGCGCTGCGTGGTTGCCTGTGTGACGGCGTTGTCCTCAGAGGACTCGATCGTCGAACGCGTACGTCATGCGTTGCATGAACATCGCATTGCACCGATGTCGCTGGCCGCAGTGCTTGCGCCTTTAAGCATGATGGGTTCTGTGCGGCTTGCTGAAGCGGCACAGGCGCTGGACGTGCCGCTGCGATTTGGAACCCTTCCTGAAGGCTTCAAAACGTTAGAGCATGAAAACAGCGTTGTGATAGCTATCGCACCGCAACCGGTCGATCCTTCAACACTCGGACAGGCACGTGGCACGCTTACCGTGATCGGCCTCGGTCCTGGCAGTGCGGATCTGATGGTGCCGGCAGCAAGACACGCCTTGTCGCTTGCCGATGATGTCCTCGGCTACGAGACTTACGTGCGCATGGCCGGTCCATTCGCGCCACATCAAACCCTTCATTGCACCGACAACCGCGAAGAGATGCAGCGTGCGCGTCATGCGTTCGAACTGGCGAGCACGGGACGCAACGTAGTGGTTGTATCGTCAGGGGACCCTGGCGTGTTCGCGATGGCCGCAGCCGTCCTCGAAGCACTCGATCAAGCCCGGGATAACGCGCAGTGGAACGTTGTCGAGTTGTCGGTCGTACCGGGTGTATCCGCGGCGCTCGCGACCGCTGCCCGTGCAGGCGCGCCGCTCGGCCACGACTTCTGCATGCTGTCTCTCTCCGACAATCTCAAGCCGTGGGCAGTAATCGAAGCGCGCTTGCAGCACGCCGCCCAAGCCGATCTCGTCATGGCATTTTATAACCCGGTGTCACGCGCGCGCCCGTGGCAACTTGATCGTGCGCTCGATATCGTGCGCGAACATCGAACCGGTGCGACCACGGTTGTGCTGGGCCGGAACATCGGCAGGCCGGGTGAAACGCTGACCACGACGACGCTTGAGAATCTGCGTTCCGATCAGGTCGATATGCGTACGATGGTGATCGTAGGGTCATCCACCACGCGTAGTTTTCCGCGTAACGACGGCAATGGCGACTGGGTGTACACACCGCGCTGGTACGAATGAGCTACGTGGAAGTCATGGAAGCCGCCGTGCGATAGTCCGCTTGCCATGACTCTGCAAGCTTGATGCACCGACCGAGGCACACCGCCTCGTTTTCAAAATCGATAATGACGATCTGATCCGCTGCATCGGGACGCGATGGCGTTTCCGGGCTGCGGCCGTCGGTCAGCAACCATAGGAAACGCCGCTGAGAAGGCTGATGCCGCGCAGCTTTGGCAAGCACGTTGGCACCCGTGCGTACACCCAATGCGAGCGGCGTGCCTCCTCCACCGCCTATCGGCGCAAGCCAGCGATCGTTCCACCAATGCGCCGCGCCGGGTTCGCGACGCACTTGCGCCGTCGCGCCGCTAAAGCAGACTAGCGCCACCTCCGCGCGCTCGCGATACGCCCGGTCGAACAACGCGACGACGAGTCCCTTGGCGAGCGCAAGCCGTTTGCCGCTGAGCATCGAACCGGAGCAATCGAGCACGAAACAATGCAACGCGCTGCTATCGCCTCGCTCGCGATGAAACCTTAAGTGCGTCGTATCAAGAGCCCGATTGCGCTTCGCCAGCAGTGTTTGCAACCAGTCGATGCGCGCACTCACTTCGCCCTCGCGCGATCGCGTTCTACCTGATGCGGAAGGTTCTAGCCATCGAAGGCGGCCGGGTTCGGCGCGCGCATCCGGCCTTCGATGGCTCAGGATTTTTTTGCGGCGAGCGGCCTCACGTTTTTGACTGCTGCGATGTCGACCGGCTCGGGCGGCATGTAGCCGAAATTGGCTTCGTCGCTGTCTTGCGGACGTTGCTCTGCGCGAGGTTCAGCGCGTTGATCGTTGGTCGGCGCATTGCCTTCCTTTCGCCGATGCAACAGCACCGACTCCGCAACGCGTTCGACGTGAGCTACGCTGACCACCGGCGCTTCTTCCAACGCCGCCAGCGCTCGTGCTGCCCGCAGCATCACGAGGTCAGCACGCAAGCCGTCCACGCGCGCCTCGATGCATAGCTCGCTCACGCGTGCATGCACCGCATCGTGGAATTCAAGGCCCGTGAGCATCGCCCTGGCGTGACGAATCTTTTGAGCCAAGGCCTCTTGTTGTCCAGCAAATCGTGAACGAAAAGCTGCGGGTTCCATATCGAATGCGAGACGCGCCTTGACGATCTCCCGACGTTTTTCGGCATCGAAACAATTCTGCAATCCCACAGCGAGACCGAAGCGATCCAGCAATTGCGGCCTGAGCTCGCCCTCCTCCGGATTCATCGTTCCGATCAGCACGAACCGCGCTTCATGCCGATGCGAGATACCGTCACGCTCGATCATATTCACGCCGCTACTCGCCACGTCCAGCAACTGATCCACGAGCTGATTGGGCAGCAGATTCACTTCATCGACGTACAACACACCCTGATGCGCCTTCGCGAGCAAGCCCGGTGAAAAACGCACGCTACCGTCGCGCAACGCAACTTCAATATCCAGTGAGCCGATCAACTGCTCTTCGCTTGCGCCCAGCGGCAAGGTCACGAACTGGCCTTCAGGCAGCAATTCGGCAAGCGCACGCGCGGTCGTCGATTTCGCAGTACCACGCGGACCGCTGACCAACACACCACCCAGCGCAGGATCGACCGCGGCGAGTAAAAGTGCTTGCTGCAAGGGTTCTTGTGCGACCAATGCGGTGAAAGGGAAGATGGTTTCGTTCACGTTCGTTGCCCTTCGAGTTGCTGTTCGGCGTCCAGCAGATGGCGTTCGATCTGGCTTTGATACGCACCCGGGTTTTGCCATAAGCCACGCTGCATCGCTTCGGTCAAACGTTCGCAGATGGAATGCAGCGCGTGGGGATTATGCTGCTGCATGAACTCGCGCGTGTCTGCGTCGTTGACGTAAGCATCGGCGACAAGCGCGTACTGATGATTCGATACAACCCGCGCCGTGGCGTCGTAACCAAACAGATAATCCACTGTCGCCGCGAGTTCCGACGCACCCTTGTAACCATGCCGCTTCACGCCATCGATCCATTTCGGATTGACCACACGCGAGCGGATAACGCGCGAAATTTCTTCCTGCAATGTACGGATACGCGGCGCGGCGGGATTGCTGTGATCGGCGTTATACGCTTGCGGCTGCGTGCCGGATAGATGCCGCACGGCCGCCACCATGCCGCCCTGAAACTGGTGATAGTCGTTCGAATCGAGCAAATCGTGCTCGCGGTTGTCCTGGTTCTGCACCACCACGTCGATAGTCGACAGGCGCGCGCCGAAGGTCTCGCGCGCGTCCACGCCATCGCCCTTCTGCGAGTACGCGTAGCCGCCTGAGCTTTGAAAACCGCGCGCGAGATCGGCGTCGTTTTGCCATTGTTTTGCGTCGATCATTTCTTGCAGACCTGCACCATACGCGCCGGGTTTCGTGCTGAATACCCGCCATCCCGCACGCAAGCGCGCTTCCTTCTCGTCCAGTCCGCGCGCCATGTGTTCGTCGCGTTCGCGCATGATGCGCGCACGGATCGGGTTGATGTCTTCGGCTTCGTCGTCGAGTTCGGCGACGGCTTGCACGGCGGCATCGAAGAGATGCATCAGGTTCGCGAAGGCATCGCGGAAAAATCCCGACACGCGCAGCGTCACGTCAATGCGCGGGCGATTGAAAATGGTGATCGGCAGGACTTCGAAATCCGTCACGCGATTGCTTCCCGCCGCCCACTTCGGCCGCACGCCGATCAACGCCATGGCTTGGGCGATATCGTCGCCGCCGGTGCGCATCGTGGCCGTGCCCCATACGGATAACCCAATCGCGCGCGGGTAGTCACCGTGCTCCTGGAGATGGCGTTCGATCAGCAGATTGGCTGACTTCAGGCCGAGCGTCCATGCTGCCCGGGTTGGAACGGCGCGGGTATCGACGGAGTAAAAGTTGCGGCCGGTGGGGAGTACGTCAGGTCTTCCGCGTGAAGGCGAACCACTGGGGCCTGGTGGTACAAAACGCCCATCGAGGCCACGTTGAAGTTGCTCTAGTTCTTGCGGACCACAAGCGTCGAGCCGTGCGAGCAGGTCGCCGTTCAAGCGTGTCAGTACCTGCATTGTGTTCGACCCAGTCTTGTCGGAAGGTCGATCCAACAAGGACGTCGCAAGCAGCTCAAGACGCTCGCGCGTATCTCCGTGATGACGCCAAGGGGAATTGATCACGTTCACGAGTTCAGCCGGACGAGGTCCAGTCCAGGGCGCAGTCCATTCAGAATCGAGAGGATCGAACGCGTCGCCTAGCTTTAAGTCACGAGCCAACGCAGTGAGCACGCTCGCGTTCGGACCTTGCGCATCGCCGGTCGGATAACGGCCGAGGGCAAGCAACGTATCGCGGCGTTGAACGCCTTGTGGCGACGCTCCAAATACATGCAGGCCATCGCGAATCTGCGCCTCTTTGAGCTCGCATAAATACGCGTCCGCGCGCGTCAGCAATGCATCTTCGGTATCGGAATCACGCGGTTTGTCGAGTCCTAGTTCTTCGTGCAGCCGATGCTCGACGATGCTCGCGAGAATCGTCTTTCGCAGCAGCTTGGCGCGGCGCGGATCGACCATCAGCGCTTCGTAGTATTCGTCGACCTGACGCTCCAGGTCCTGCAGCGGTCCATAGTTTTCAGCGCGCGTAAGCGGCGGCATCAAATGGTCGATGATGACCGCCTGCGCGCGCCGTTTCGCCTGACTTCCCTCGCCCGGATCGTTGACGATGAACGGGTAAAGATGCGGCATGGCTCCTAGCGTCAGATCGGGCCAGCACGACGCGCTCAACGCAACGCTCTTGCCCGGCAGCCATTCGAGGTTGCCATGCTTGCCGACGTGAACGATTGCATCGACGTTGAAGCGCAATCGCAGCCAGAAGTAGAACGCCAGATACGAGTGTGGCGGCACGAGTTCAGCATCGTGATAACTCGCGTAGTCGCCGCGTTCACGTGATCGTGCCGGTTGAATACCGACGAAGACGTGCCCGCAGCGCCAGCCCGCGATCATGAAGCGGCCGCGCCGCACCGTGGGGTCGCTTTCGGGCGGACCCCAGCGAGTATTTAGCTCCTGCTGCACTTCGGATGGCAGCTTGCGAAATGCGTCGAGGTAGTCCTCGAGAGCAAGGCTTTGCAGTGCCGGACGCAGGTCGCGCACGACTGGATCATTCGTCACGCCGGACGTCAGCGCCTGCATCAGCGCGTCGCCATCGGAGGGAATATCGTCTACTCGATACCCTTCTTTCGCGAGCATCGAAAGAATGTTGACAACGGATGCCGGTGTGTCGAGACCAACGCCGTTGCCAATACGGCCCTCACTCAACGGATAGTTCGCGAGCACGAGCGCGACGCGTTTGTCAGCGTTGTCGAGTTGTCGCAAGCGACACCAGCGCATGCTCAGTTCAGCAACAAAGCGCACTCGTTCGAGGTCGGGCTGATAACGCACGACATCGACTTGCGTTGCCTTGCATCGATACGCAAGTCCCTTGAAACTGATCGCTCGCGTGATGATGCGGCCATCCACTTCGGGTAGCGCGACGTGCATGGCGATGTCGCGCGAATTCAGCCCGTGGTTGTCCTTCAGCCAGTCTTCGCGATTGCCCCCGCTCAGGATGACTTGCAACACCGGCGCGTCGCCTGCGAGTTCAAACGGTACCGGGTCGTCTATGACGCCGGCTGCGAACGAGGTGGTGTTCAATACCAGCGTTACGTCATGATCTGCGCAGAGTTGCTGCACGACCTCTCGGCTCAACGGATCCTTGAGCGAGGCCATCGCGATCGGCAATGGATTGAGTCTTTGCGCTTCGAGGGCATCGATCAACGCATTGAATACATCCGTGTTGCCCGACTGCAAATGGGCGCGGTAAAACAGTATGGCGACGACCGGTGCGCCTTGAACCCAGCGCTTTTGCCAGTCGTCTACGGTCGCAATCTGCCGCTCCGGATGATAGATCGAGACTGTTGGCAGCGGACTCGGCGCAAGTGCCTCACGCCCATATCCCAAACCACGAAACGCAATGCAGCGAAGAAACTCTTCAGCATTTTGCGCCCCGCCTTCACGCAGATAACGCCAGAGTTGATCGCATAACGCGGGCTCGGCCGTGCTCTTCGCAACGAGGTTCGGATCTTCCTGCAGATCGCCGGAAAACATCACGAGCATCTGGCCGTTGCGGCGCGCAAGTGTCGTGATGCTCTCGATTCCGTAGGGCCAATATGCTTCGCCGCCTAAATGGTCGATGACAATCACGCGTGCATGCTTCAGCACGTCATCGACATAAAAATCCACCGATGCCGGTTGCCTTAGAAACGCCTGGTTCGCGAGCCGAACCGCCGGGAAATCTGCTTCCAGATGCGGCACGACACTAGCGAGTAGCGACAGCGTTGTATCGGCGGAACTGAGCACGACGATCGGCGCCGGAGTCTGGTCGATGCGCATGACGCCCGCCGCATCGTCGACAAAACCACCGGGCGTCGTGCGTAGCAGATGCACGGCTCAGGCCTGCACGGGAGCGTTGGCGAGCGCCGCGGTGAGCGCCTGTTGCAGACGCGGCTGATCGAGGTCCTCACCAATCAGCACGAACCGGCTGGTCCCGTCGGCCGCTTCATCGGGCGTCCAGCGACGATCGAAGTAAGTATCAAAACGCTGTCCCACACCCTGCACGACGAGGCGCATGGGCGTGCCCGGCAACGCAGCAAAACCCTTCACGCGATAGATCGTGTTGGCATCGACCAGCGAGCACAAAGCGGCGACCACCGCCTCGCGCGACTCGACTCGCGCCTCCACCACGACCGAATCGAAGTCGTCGTGATGATGATCGGCGTGGCCTTCGTCGTCGGCGGAACCATGATGATCGACGCGCAAATGGATCGTGGTTTCCGATGCCGCTTCAAGCCCGAGCAACGCATGCAGATCGAGCTGACCCATATGCGCCGGCACGATCTTCACGCCAGCAGGAACCTCGCCGCGAATCAACGCTTCCACTGCACGCTGCTGCGTTTCATCGATCAGGTCGGTCTTGTTGAGAATCACCAGATCGGCCGACGCCAGCTGATCTTCGAACAACTCGTGCAGCGGCGATTCGTGATCGAGGTTCGGATCGGCGCGGCGTTGTGCATCGACGGCTTGCGGGTTCGCAGCGAACTGGCCACTCGCTGCGGCGGGACCATCGACCACGGTCACGACGGCGTCTACCGTGAACGCATTCTTGATGGACGGCCAGTTGAACGCCTGCACCAGCGGCTTGGGCAACGCGAGGCCCGATGTCTCGATCAGCACGTGATCGATTTGCTCACGCCGCTCGACGAGTTGCTCCATCACCGGATAAAACTCTTCCTGCACGGTGCAGCAGAGACAGCCGTTCGACAATTCATAGAGATTCGGTTGATCCGTAACGCTTTCGTCCTCGCAACCGATGTTGCAACCCTTGAGAATCTCGCCATCGATACCCAGTTCGCCGAACTCGTTCACGATCACGGCGATACGCAGCCCTTTCGCGTTTTGCAGGATGTGCCGCATCAGTGTGGTCTTGCCGCTGCCGAGGAAACCCGTTACGACCGTGACCGGGATTTTGCGCGTTTGCATCCGTTGCTCCGTTTTATCGATTGGCTGCTTGCTGCCGGAATGCGTTTGCCTTTAGTGACTTTAGTGACTCGAGGCGAACAATAAACACCGCTCGCGGGCGTCGCGATACAGAACAGAACGGCAATCCGGAAAAGCGTGATGAAAATTGTCGACCGTATGCCGCATCCCCGCGACATCGTCCGCTTCAGGTGTTGACTCGTTCCGGCCGGTATCCGGGCTGACGAAAATGCCGCTTCACCTTCCCGCATGACATAGGCATGCAGTGGTCTTTTGAAGCCGGCTTTACCGCGCGAGGTGGGAGAAAACTGGGTAAAACCACGCCACGCGATTTTCGCTTGACCGTTGCGGGGGCAGCGCAGGTTGGCATGACCGGGGTTCCGGCAACACTTCCTGCTTCCCGTTTAACTGCGCGCAGCAGACACCGCGCGCGAGCACCAGAAAACTGCCGCCAAGTCTAGGCTGCCGGTGGGTTAGCGTCAAGACTGGTTTGGGCGGCGTGCAAGAGGGGCTTTCACGGGCGCCGGCAGACAAGAGGCTCTGCCTGTGCGGACCGGAAAAACCTTCGCCGTTGGGGGACCGCGGCCTGTAAAACCCCAGCGCAAGCAGCACCCGCTGTGCTATCTTTGGCCAGCGTCTGGTGCTCATGCGCGCTTTTCCCGCGCGCGTAGTTAAACGGGAAACAGGATGCGCAAGCGCTTTTTTTCACGCGCTTGTGCCGGCAAAGACCTGTGCTGTCCCCGCAACGGTACGCGACCCGCGCCCGCTTCGACTTCCTCTCATTCGAACCGGGTGCCCATTTCCTCCACGGCCACTGCTCCCGCGAGCGGGAAGGCGAGCGGAATGCGGTCGCCAAGCCCGGATACCGGCCAGTCGCCAAGTGGCGCGCTCTAAAAGCGCGCCGGACGCCACATCCGCGAGGGACGGATGAAGGACGTAATGCTTATATCGTCTTACATGAATTCAATTTTTCAGCGTTTGCGCTGGGCCAGTTCCGTGGTTCTAGCCCCCATGCACGGAGCGCACCCGTGAGCGCGCCCGCCCGCGTCTGGCTCATAGGCGCCGGCCCCGGAGACGTCGAACTGATGACGCTCAAAGCCGTGCGTGCGTTGTCGGAAGCCGATGTCGTGCTCGTCGACGACCTCGTGAATCCCGATGTGCTGAAGTTCGCCCGCGCCAACGCAGTGATTCAATACGTCGGCAAGCGCGGCGGACATCCTTCCACACCGCAAGCGGTGATCATCGAAGAAATGCTGGCCCATGTGCGTGCCGGCCGCGTGGTCGCGCGGCTGAAAGGCGGGGACCCATTCGTGTTCGGGCGCGGCGGCGAAGAGGTCCAGGCGCTGCATGCAGCCGGCGTGCAGGTGGACGTAGTCGGCGGTATCACGGCGGGCATTGCCGCGCCGGCTGCCGTGGGCATTCCGGTCACGCATCGCGATCACACCATGGGCGTCGTGCTTGTCACCGGCCACGGCGCCAGCCGCGAATCTGGTGCGCTCGAGCCTGACTGGCGCGCGCTCGTCGCGACGAAGATGACGCTCGTCGTGTACATGGGCGTGCGGCGGCTTGCCGATATCACAAACGCACTGGTCGATGCCGGGCTCGATCCCGAGACCCCTTGCGCCGCCATAGAACGTGCTACCCGCCCCGATCAACGGCATCTGCGTGCACCGCTCAGGCACCTCGCGGAAGCGGTGGAACACGCGGGAATCGTTGCACCGGCTATTGTCGTAATCGGCTCGGTTGCCGGGCTGGGCATTGCAAGTGCGCTGGATTACGTCACGCGGCAACCATGAACACATGGGTCATCGGCATAGGCTGCCGGCGCGGAGTGAGGGTCGAACAGATTCATGCAGCAGTGTTCGCGGCATTGGGCGCACGACCGTTTGCGAACGTCCGCGCACTGGGCTCGATCGATAGCAAGAAGGACGAAACCGCGCTGATCGAATTTGCTGCTCGTCACGGTTTGCCGCTGCAATTTTTTTCGAAGCGACACATCGCGCAGATCGAGACCAGCGCGTCGGAACGCGTGCAGACGCTTATTGGCATCGATGGCGTTTGCGAACCTTGCGCGCTGCTGGCATCGCGTGACGGACGAATCATAGTGCCGAAAATAGTGGCCGATGGCGTGACCGTCGCTATCGCTGAAGACAACCCGAAGCAACAGACTGACAACGAGAGAACGTGATGAAAACGGACGAAGAAGCGCATCTGCGCATGACGCAGCGACGCAAGGAAGGCCACGAGAAAAAGCAGGCCGCAGCCGCACGCGAAAAGGGTCTTTTGATCGTCAATACCGGTACGGGCAAGGGTAAAACCACCGCGGCGTTCGGCATGGCCGTCCGCGTGCTCGGACACGGCATGCGGCTCGGCGTGGTGCAGTTCATCAAGGGCGCGCTGCATACGTCGGAACGCGATTTCCTCGGCGCAATCGCAAACTGCGATTTCATCACCATGGGCGACGGTTATACATGGGACACGCAGAATCGCGATGCCGACATCGCAACGGCTCGCAAAGGTTGGGACGCGGCGCGCAAGATGATTGAAAGCGGCGAGTATCAGATGGTCGTGCTCGATGAGCTCTGCACGGTGCTCAAATACGAATATCTACCGCTCGACGAAGTGCTCGCAGTGCTCAACGCGCGGCCTGAAATGCTGCACGTGGTCGTGACAGGCCGCCATGCTCCCGAAGCGCTGATCGAGGCCGCCGATCTCGTGACGGAGATGCGTCCGATCAAGCATCCGTATCGCGAGCAAGGGGTGAAGGCACAACGCGGCGTCGAGTTCTGACGTGCGCGCCTGCCCTGCTTTATTCATCAGCGCGCCCGCGTCGAACCAGGGTAAAACCACGGTCACCGCCGGGCTCGCGCGCTATCACGCACGGCTCGGCCGGCGCGTGCGTGTCTTCAAGACCGGCCCGGACTTTCTCGATCCAATGATCCTGGAGCGTGCGTCCGGTGCTCCAGTGTATTCGCTGCATCTGTGGATGGTCGGTGAACGCGGCTGCCGTGCGTTGCTTGCGGAAGCGGCGCAGACAGCCGATCTGATTTTGATCGAAGGCGTAATGGGTCTCTTCGACGGCACGCCCAGCAGCGCCGATCTCGCGACCACATTTGGCGTGCCGGTGCTAGCCGTGATCGGCGCGCATGGGATGGCACAGACCTTCGGCGCGATGGCGTTCGGGCTCGCGCGATATCGTTCTGATCTTCCATTCCATGGCGTGCTCGCCAATCGCGTGGCATCGGTGCGTCATGCGCAAATGCTGAGCGAAGCCATTCCCGAAGGAATTCGATATTGCGGTCACCTGTCGAGCACCGACGATATCGCGTTGCCCGGCCGGCACCTGGGCCTCACACAAGCGGCCGAGGTCGCGGATCTTGATGCACGGCTGGATTGTGCCGCCGATGCTATCGGCGAGACGACGTTGCGAGAGCTCCCACCAGCGGTGGTGTTCAATCACGAAACCCGCGAGCAGCCGGCGCGTTTGCTGGAAGGCATGCACATTGCCATCGCTCGCGACGCCGCGTTTTCGTTCATCTATCCCGCCAATCTTGATCTGCTGAAGGCGCTGGGCGCAACCCTTTCGAGCTTCTCGCCTCTCGCCGATGAACCTGTTCCGCCCAACGCCGATGCACTCTATCTGCCCGGCGGTTATCCCGAACTGCACGCTGCCCGGCTCGCCACCAACGCAGCTAGCACGGCCTCTATTCACGCACACGTTGAAGCGGGAAAACTGGTGGTCGCGGAATGCGGCGGCATGCTGTATCTTCTCGACTCGCTGACGGACATTGACGGTTCGCAGCACGCCATGCTCGCCCTTCTGCCCGGCCACGCAAAGATGCAAAAACGCCTTGCACGACTCGCGATGCAGCGTGTTGAAAGCCGTCACGGCATCAGCACCGGCCACACCTTCCACTATTCGTCGATGACGACCAGCATGTCGCCCGTACTCACCGCGACGCATGCCACCACGGGCGTGGCAGGCGAAGCGATCTACCGGCATGGTCCAATCACCGCCACCTACATGCACACTTACTGGCCGACGAATCCGGCGGCCGCCGCTGCCCTATTTCGCGGCGAACCGCTATGACAATGCCTATGGAAATGGAACTACCGCTTGAACTGACGTTCACCATCGAACGCGCCAGGCAGCTTCAACCCGTGGGTTCACCTTGCACGGACGTATGCCGGCTCGGCAAGATCACGGGTCATTGCGAGGGTTGCTTCAGAAGCCGCGAAGAAATCAAGGCATGGAAGACGATGCCCGATACCGACAAACTCGCTCTCTTCGATACCCTTCTCGCACGCAAGGCTGCGGCATAAAAAGGGCGGCTCATGGGCCGCCCCTCTTTCATACAACACTCGTTCAGGCCGAAGCAATGCGCCGCGCCGGCACTCGCTCCATTTCGCGCTGTGCGAGGACGCCGAAGAACAGACCGAGCGTGGCCCAGATCACCGCCTGAATACCGATCGCCGCCACGCGGAAATGCCACAGCAGCGACGCTGAAAACAGCTTGGGCACTTCATCAATGGGCGGCAGTGCGAAGTACGCCAGCGCCATCAGCACAATATAAACAGCCACGGAGATCAGCGCCGCGTTCCAGTTACCGTGCGACGCCTGCATGCGACGCTGCATCCGGACGGCAAACACGGCCACCACGAGCGAGATCGCGACCATGCCGAAAAACAATGCGGTACGTGCGCCGATGGTCTCAGGATTGCCCACGGACGGTGGATTCGGGGGGTATTTGAGGAACGGCACGATGGCGATAGTCACGAAGCCGAACAGGCCAAGCAACGCCGACGTGCCGCGCGCGCGCAAAGCGCCGAGCCGCCCATACGAGAACGCGAACACGAGCGAGAACAGGCCGCCCAACGCTGTCCCGAACACAGAGACGCCAGTCAGCAAACCCAGTCCCGCTTGTGTGCCGCGACTGACTAGTTCGACGTCACCGCCGTGATCGTGCGTATGCCCCGCCGCTGCGTCAGCTTGTTCGCGCGCTTGCTCCTGCTGTGATTCGAACGCAATCGCGCGATCCACCGATGGCTCGCCAAAGGTTTTAGCAAAGCAGAAGCCGAGCAGGCCCGCGACGAGTCCCGCGATCATGCCGCGTATCAAAAGATTTCGGATCATGGACGGCCTCAGTGGCAGGGGAAGCCGAGCAGATGGCGACCGTCGTGGACAAACTCGTGGATATACATCCCCTGGAAGATCGAAGTCGCGCCTTGTTCGGCACCGACGAAATAAATCGCGATCAGCAAAAGCAGGCCGATAAACACAGCCCAGGGCAATACTTCACGCACCGGAATGGGTACCGGTGCATCAAATGCGGGATTATTGCCAGAGAGATTGGCAGATACGGAAGGATGATTCATGAACGACTCCAAGGGAAAACGCGTCCCGTAAGACTTAGGAAAGGTTGCAGCGGGGGTCTGACTTGCAGATGCCGATTGAATTTTCCTCAATCGACAACCGCTCACAGTGGCGCGACCGTGCCGGGCTCTCACCGGCTTCCTCGCGCTGCAAGCTTGTCATTCTATGATGTGTCAGCCGAAAGTAAAGCGATGCCCTAAAAGAGCGCCATGAAAACCGAACTAATTATGCTATGTCACGCGGCCACTCACGCAATGAAGAGCGGCCTCTTTCCGAATGCCGGCGATGCCATCGATCAGCTTGAGGAAGCTCGACTTCCGAAACTCGCTTCGATGTTTCAACCCGATCGCATCGTTACCAGCCCGGCAAACGCGGCTATGCAAACCGGACGAGCGTTCGGAATCGAAGCGAGTGTGGATACGTCATGGAACGACCTGAATTACGGTCTTTGGCAAGGCCGCCCGATCCGCGAGATTCACGATGAAGATGCGGTTGGGTTGGGCGCATGGCTTTCCGAACCGGGAAGCGCTGCGCATGGCGGCGAGAGTCTGGAGGCCCTGCAAACAAGGGTTCGCGGCGCACTGGAGGGCGATCACGAAGCTGGCGTCACGTTGGTCGTGACTCATGCAATCGTGGTCAAGACAGTGCTCGCCACCGTGCTGGACGCACCGCTCACCGCAATCTATCGCATGGACCTGGAGCCGCTTTCGGCCATCACGCTGACCCGCTCAGGCGACGCATGGCGCCTGCGATGCAAGTCTTCCGTATGACAAAACACGTCGTTCTTACCGGACGCTTGAAAAAACGAGCTGATGTTGCGAACGTCCTTGGCCACTAACTTCAGTCAGGCTTTCGCACCGCGTGCCATGCGCTGAAGCGTCGAAGAATCGATCGCACCTGCGCAGATCCTGATCGCTTCTTTCAGCGTACGGGGACGCCCCGCCGCAAAGTGCGCTTCAAGAATAGCGATGGCGCGAAGCCGTTCGTCGTTGCCAAGCGTCTCTCCGGTCGCCAGTTCAAGCACCGATATAAAGTACGTCGCTTGAGGCGTCGCGCTTGGGGAAGCGGTGGATGTCGCTGCGGGAATCGCGTCTGACCATGCCTGTTTTGCGATGGTCGCTACATCGGATTGGGCGTGCCAACCCGCTTCTCTCAGTTCAAATTCGTTTCGACTAGTCATCAATCAAGCCCTGAAATAATCCTCGGATCACGCTTAGCTTATTAGCAAGGACTATTCCAGCCTGAATAGGCAAGCGCTTATTCAACTGCCCGCGAGGATTGTTCGTACGACCCTGCACGCCGCCAGATCCCATGCCGCGCATCCGACACTCTTGAACATGATCGGGCGCGTGAGTCCTGAATCAGTGATTGAACCACTCAAGGCACTGGCGAGCGGCCGCACCTCATTCCAGTCGACACCCGCCTGGATCAGATCTCCGGCCTCGTGCCGCGCACCGGCCAGATCGTCGACGAAAACATCGCTTGCCAGCACCGTCGATGCCGCGATCTCAGCAGCGTCGGGGGTGAACGCGCCCACGCCGATCACGAGCCGGCCCTCGATGGGCGGCAACGTATAGACCGGCGTTTTGCTCGTGGTGGTCGCGATGACTACGTCGATCGAAGCGGGAATGTCAGAGTCCTTCAATGCACTCAATTTCACCGATAACCCCGCATGCTCGGCACAAAACGCTTCGGCGCGTTCGTCCCGCGAGCCTTTCACAACGATTTTCGCAGCGGGATACAGCGCGCTCAGCGCCTCGACGTGATGCACGGCCTGCTTGCCCGTGCCGATGACCAATACGGCCTCAGGCTCGCGTCCAAGCAGCGCCTGGATACCGATCATCGAGACCGCGGCCGTGCGGCGGCCGGTTACCGTGGGACCGTCCAGCATGAACAGCGGCACACCGGTTGCGGCATCGAAAGCGGTGACCTGGCCGTGAATGGTCGGCAATCCGAGCGCGCCATTCTTCGGACACACGTTGACGAGCTTGTGCATGGCGAGGTCGGCGGCGGCGGCTGGCATCGAGAGCATCACGGCGCCGTCGCGAAGCGGCACCACCATGCGCTCAGGGCTCGTGATGCGGCCGGCGGCGTAGTCGAGCATGGTGGCCTTCAGGGTATCGACGAGGTCATCGAAGGGCAGCAGGCGCGCGGTATCGGTGGCGTCGAAACGTGGGAGCGAAGAGGAAAGCGTAGCGGTATCGGTCATGGCGGTCGCGAAGAGAATGCCGTTAGCAAGCGAGTGCAAGTGGGTACAAGCGGGCATTCTAAAGGCAAACAAAACCACGCCGGCCTTATCAGCAGCAATGGCCACGATTCGTATGACCGCTCTACCCTACCGCCCTTGCCGCCCTATGCCGTAACATTGCTGAAATTATCCGGCCGGATAATCGATAATTTGCGGAATGGCCGGATTTTGCGGATTTGTATTTCCTGCCGGGACGAGTCAACGCGGTCAACACGCCAAACCAAACGGAGCTTGCCATGATTTCGCAGGATAAACAGCGCCGCTTCGAAGAAGATCTGATCGACAGCTACGACGAAGAACTGGAGATGGAAGTCGACGATCGTATCCTCGACGGCGACAGTGCGTTTTCCGCCGAAGCGCGCGAGCAGCGCAAAATTTACTTTCGCGAACTGTTCCGTCTTCAGGGTGAACTCGTCAAGCTGCAAGACTGGGTCGTCGCGAGCGGCCACCGGCTGGTTGTGATATTCGAAGGGCGTGATGCCGCCGGCAAGGGTGGCGCGATCAAGCGCATCACGCAGCGGCTGAATCCGCGCGTTTGCCGGGTCGCCGCATTGCCCGCGCCGAACAATCGCGAACGCACGCAGTGGTATTTCCAGCGCTACGTGTCGCATCTGCCGGCGGGCGGCGAGATCGTGCTGTTCGACCGCAGCTGGTACAACCGCGCGGGCGTGGAACGCGTGATGAATTTCTGTACCGATGCCGAGTACGAAGAGTTTTTCCGCTCAGTGCCGGAATTCGAAAAGATGCTGGTGCGCAGCGGCGTGCAGATCCTGAAGTACTGGTTTTCGATCACCGACGACGAACAGGAAGTCCGCTTTCAGGCGCGTATTCAAGATCCGCTGAAGCAGTGGAAGCTGAGTCCCATGGACCTGGAAAGCCGTCGCCGCTGGGAGGCCTATACGCACGCGAAGGAAGTGATGCTGGCGCGCTCGCACATTCCCGAGGCACCGTGGTGGGTCGTGCAGGCCGTGGACAAGAAACGTGCGCGGCTCAATTGCATTCACCATCTGCTGAGCCAGGTGCCATATCACGAGATCGAGCACCCCACGATCGAATTGCCCGACCGCGTTTATAACGACGACTATCTGCGGCAGCCCGTGCCCGAAAGCATCATCGTGCCGGAAGTGTATTGATCGATTGTTGACTAATGAACGTGTTAGCAGTGGCAGGTCTTGTCATGCATAGCATGGACCTGCTGCGGTTGAGCACCACCACGATCGTGGCGATGCCTGAATACCGCTTGAAACATGTATTGCGAACCCTTCATGACCACGACGAACGTCACTTGCATGAGGTTGAAATCGAGCGTCACCATCAGGCGCATCAAGACCAACAGCGGTAGTACGACGGCGGGTCGGTAGAGTTGTCGTTCGATTAAAGCTCTCATGACGGCTCCCGTATCCATAGTTTTATTCTACGGACCGGGAGCCCCCGGATAAACCCTCTGTAACCGAAGACACTTGTCGCGCGTTTGGAACAATCGCGCTTTTGGTCGCTTTTAGTCTTTACCGCGAGGCCACGTTCGCATCCGCCGCGGGTGCGGCAGACGCCGCCGGCAAGTCTCCCCAACCGCCGCCGAGCGCGCGGATCAAATTCACCGCCGCCGTAGCCTGCACGCCCGCCAGTTGCACGGCTGTGCGTTGCGACTGCAGCACGGTACGCTCCGCATCGATCACGCTGAGATAGTTGACCGCTCCCTCGGTGTACTGCGAACGGGACAGTTGCGCTGCCCGGTTCGACGCACTCACCGCTTCGGCTTGCGTGCGCGTCTGATCGTGCAGGATGCGCAGGTCGGACAGGTTGTCCTCGACTTCCTGGAACGCCATGAGCACCTGCTGCCGATAGTTCGCGACATCCTCTTCATAGATAGCGCGCGCGTTCGCGAGATTGCCCTTGCGACGCCCGCCATCGAAGATCGGCATGGAGAGCGCCGTGCCCGCGAACGGTCCGAGCAAGAACGTGCGGCTCGACCAGTTGAAGAGATCGCCGAGTGTCGCCGATTCGAATCCGCCCGAGCCCGTTATGTTGAGCGACGGGAAAAACGCAGACTTCGCCACGCCAATACGCGAGTTCGCCGCTGCCATTGCACGCTCGGCCGCCGCGATATCCGGGCGACGCTCGAGCAACGAAGACGGCAAGCCCGGCGGAATGTTGATATCGACAGGATTCAGCGGGTTGGCCGCCATCGAGAACTGCGACGCCGACTTGCCGAGAAGCACCGCGAGGCTATGCTCCGACGCGGCGCGCAAGCGCTGCACCGTCATGGCGTCGGACTTCGCAGTGGCGAGTTCAGACCTGGCCTGAGCCACGTCCAGCTCGCTGATCTCGCCCTCGTTGAATCGGTTCTGCACGAGCTTCAGGGCCTGCTCGCGCAGCACCACGGTACGCGTAAAGACATCGCTTTCCGCATCGAGCTCACGCAGGTTGAAGTAGTTCTGCGCCACGTCCGCCTGCAACGCGAGCTGCACGGACCGGAACAGCGCTTCGCTTTGTTCCGTGTCGGCGTTCGCGGCCTTCACGGAGTCCGACACGCGGCCGAACAGATCCACTTCATACGATGCGCTTGCCTGCGCACGCCACAGCGTCTGCGACGGTACGTTTGCGTTGGCCGGCAGGAACTGCGACGCCGGCGAGAGCCTCTCGCGCGTCGGACCGAAACCCGCATCGAGGGTCGGGAACAACGCGGCCCGTACCGTCTGGTTGATCGCCCGCGATTCCTTCACGCGCGCCGCCGCAGCCTTGAGGTTCTGGTTCGCCTCGAGCGCCTGATGTTCCAGGTCGTTGAGCGTAGGGTCGTTGAAGACGGTCCACCATTCGCCGCGCAAGACCTGCTCCGACGGTTGCGCAGTCTTCCACGTACCCTGTTCGGAGGTGCCAAGCGCGGTTTCCTGAGGTGCTTCCTTGAAGGCTGCCGGCGCGCTCACGTCGGGCTTCGCGTAGGTCGGCGCAAGCGAGCAGCCCGCGACGACCAGCAACGACCCGAGTAACGCCGACAATCCCAGCCACCGCTTGATATTCAACGTTTTCATTTCACTCTCTCTCATGCTTCGAGCGTTGCATTGACACCGCGCATGTGCGGATTGTGGCCATGCTTGTCGACGAGATGTTCGCCGCCAGCCAGCTTTCTCAGCAGCACATAAAAGACAGGTGTGAGCATCAGGCCGAACAGCGTCACGCCGAGCATGCCGAAGAACACCGCGACGCCCATTGCATGCCGCATTTCCGAACCCGCGCCCGACGACACCACGAGCGGCACCACGCCCATGATGAAAGCGATCGACGTCATCAGAATCGGCCGCAGACGCAAGCGGCTCGCTTCTATAGCCGCCTCCACGATCGAGCGCCCCTGCATTTCCAGCTCACGCGCAAATTCCACGATCAGGATGGCGTTCTTCGCCGACAAGCCCACCAGCACCATCAAGCCGATCTGCGTGAAGATGTTGTTGTCACCCTTCGTGAGCCACACGCCAACCAATGCCGAGAGAATGCTCATGGGCACGATCATGATCACGGCGAGCGGCAGCGTCAGGCTTTCATACAGTGCAGCCAGCACGAGGAACACGAGCAGCACGCTGATCGGGAACACCCAC
>JGI12635J15846_10000529_pt1 | contig 32769 bp, 21 predicted proteins | sample BlaSpr_A8_OM2_M2_FD_15846 | JGI IMG/M metagenome (IMG submission 15846)
AGACGAAATTGGCGGAGCATCCTTGTCCCGCCCAATCGATTTAAAAACCACCGGCTCGCCAATCTCCCCCGCCACAATCCGCTTCATCGCCGCCGCATAGCCCGGATCATAACGCCGCATAAATCCCATCTGTAGATGCACGCCCGCTTTGGCAACCGAATCAAGAGCCGCGTGCGCATCCGCAAGATTCAAAGCCAACGGCTTTTCCGAAAGAATTTGTTTCCCCGCCTCCGCAGCAGCCCGAATCGCTTCCGCATGAAATTTATCCGGAGTCGCGATCACCACACAATCAATATCCTTGCACTCCAGCATCTCGTCGAGGCCGGCAAATGCATGCTCAATCTCCAGCTCCGCCGCAACCCGCTGCGCCTGCTCGAGAGCGACGTCGGCCACCGCAATCAGCCGCGCCTCCGGCACCAGCCGCCGGATATTCTCCGCATGCCGCCTCCCCATCGCCCCCACCCCAAGCACGCCAATCCCTAACTTGCGCATCCCAACTTTCTCCCAAAACTTCTCACCGCTGTAACTCACCGCTCCGCTCACCGCTCCCCTCACAAACTGTCATCCTGAGCGTAGCCAAGCCAAGAGCAAAGCGATCGGCTTGGCGGAGTCGAAGGACCTTGCGTTTCGCCGACAGCACCAGAGACTCACGTCTCCGACCTCGCGCCTTCTCCGCATCCCGAGCGGAGAACAATGATTCGCGAAGCGGATCGTTCTAGAAGCTCACCGGTCCGCCGGCCAAAAATATCTTTCTTTCTTCTTACCCTCTACATACTTCTGCCGCGCCTGATCAACCGCCTCCATCTCCGACACCTCGGCAATCGGAACGTCCCACCACGACTCATACCCACCCACTCCGTCGTAGTAATCCGTCTCCACCACCACCACCGAAGTCCGCTTCTGTGAGACTAAGTCAGATAACGCTTCCGATAACTCCTCATAACTACGAGCCCGCACCGCATGCGCTCCCAGGCTAGCCGCATTCGCAACAAAATCCACCAGAATATTCCCACCCTCCGAATCTCGATACCGATACTTCGTCCCAAACCCTCCGCTCCCACAGGCGCGGCTAAGCCCGCCAATACTGCCGAATCCGTGATTGTCAAAAATCACAATGTTCAGCTTCACGTTCTCCTGCAGCGAAGTAACAATCTCCTGCGCCATCATGAGATACGATCCGTCCCCCACCAGCACGTAAACTTCACGGCTAGGGTCCGCCATCTTCACGCCGAGGCCGCCCGCAATCTCGTACCCCATGCACGAATACCCATACTCCATGTGATAGTTCTTCGGATCGCGCGTCCGCCACAACTTATGCAAATCCCCCGGTAAACTTCCCGCCGCGCACACAATCACGTCGCGGGCAGCGAGCTTCGAATTCAGCAGCCCCACCACCTCGCCCTGGCTAAGCGGAGGCCCATGCCGCCGGCTGTAAATCCGATCGACTTCGCCGCTCCACTCCAAGCGAAGCCGCCCAATCTCCGCCGCATAACTCTCCTCCACGCGATACGACGCAAGTGCAGCTGACAATTCCTCCAGCGTCGCGCGCGCATCGCCCACCACCGGCAGCGCCGCTTGTTTCGCCGCGTCAAATTCCGCAACATTAATATTGATCATCCGCACGCCAGGATCTTGAAACGCCGTCTTAGATGCGGTGGTGAAATCGCCATGCCGCGTACCAATCGCCACAATCAAGTCCGCGCCCGCCGCCAATCGATTCGCCGCCAATGTCCCCGTCACTCCAATCGCCCCCGCCGACTGCGGATGATCGAAATTCAGCGATCCCTTACCCGCCTGCGTCTCCCCGACCGGAATTCCTGTCCGCGCCGCAAAATTCGAAAGCGCCTCCGTCGCGCCCGAATAAATCACCCCTCCGCCTGCAATTATCAGCGGCCGTCGCGCCGCCCGAATCGACTCTGCAGCTTGCTTCAACACCGCCGCATCCGCCCGCGCCCTCGGCACTACCCAGGTCCGCGCATGAAAAAATTCTTCCGGAAAATCGTGAGCCTCCGCCTGCACATCCTGCGGCAGCGCCAGCGTCACCGCTCCCGTTTCCGCCGGAGATGTCAGCACCCGCATCGCTTCCGGCAGCGCCGTAAGAATCTGCTCCGGCCGCTGAATCCGATCCCAATATCGCGACACCGGCTTGAAACAATCGTTCACCGACACATCCTGCGTCGATGTCGACTCCAGTTGCTGCAGCACCGGAGCCACATTCCGCCGCGCAAAAATATCCCCCGGAAGCAGCAGCACAGGAATGCGGTTGATCGTCGCTCCCGCCGCCCCGGTCACCATGTTCGTCGCACCCGGCCCAATCGACGTCGTGCAAACCAGCGTCCGCAGCCGATTGCTCATCTTGGCAAAGGCCGCCGCCGTATGCACCATCGCCTGCTCGTTGCGGCACAAGCAATAAGGAAAATCAGGATTCTGCTGCAGCGCCTGCCCAATACCGGCGACGTTCCCATGCCCAAAGATTCCAAAGCATCCTGCAAAAAACGCGTTCCGGCCGCCATCGCGCTCCACGAATTGCGCTTTCAAGAACCGTATGATGGCCTGCGCAGTAGTCAGCCGCTGCGTCATCTTCCAACCTCAATAAATTTCCGACCGTAATTTCTTGCCAGTGGCTCAATTCGCTCGCTACGATAAATCCGCCACCACAAAAAAAATTGTCATCCTGAGCGCAGCCGAGCCAAGAGCGAAGCGATTGACTCGGCGAAGTCGAAGGACCTTGTGTTCCGCAAGCACCGGCGCAATGTCGCCCACCAAACAATCCGGGAGCGCGCCACAAACTAAGGGCTTAGCATCTCTGCCCAATCCCCCTCAAGCCGCATCCAAAATCCCAACGTAAACCTTCCCCGCCTCAACCTTAGTCCGATAAGTCTTCAAGTTGACGCACGCCGGCGCCCCCTGCGCCTCGCCCGTCGGAATCTCAAATTGCCCCTGGTGCCGCGGACACTCAATAATCTCCCCCATTACCAGCCCACCAGCCAGAAACTCATCCTCATGCGTGCACAATCCATCCGTCGCATAAAATCCGCTCGGCGTGTGATAGACCGCGTAGATCTTGTTGCCGCGCTCGAATTGCACCACGTCCTCGGCGCCGATCTCGCCAACGCCGCAAACCGCGTGCCACGTAATGGTCGTATCAGGCATAGTGTGTTTCTCCGCCCCCGGGAATAACCCTGCTCTCAGGCTCCGTGCCCAGCACCGCGAGTCCGCCTACTGCCTGCTGCGGAAGTTCCCGCAGCACAAAATAGTTCGCATCTCGCGACTGCTTGACCAGCGTCGGAACAATCTCCCGAAATGCCTCGATCAACCCCGTATACGTATGCGGCAGCACATCCTCAACCCGCGCATGCAGGCGCGGCAACGCATGAAACGGCACCATCGGAAACATGTGGTGCTCAATGTGGTAATTCATGTTGAAGTAGAGAAACCGGAACACCGGATTCATCTCCACCGTGCGCGTATTCAGCCGGTGATCGCGCACATTTTCCGCCAGTCCCGCATGTTGCGTCAGTGAAAAAATCTGGTGCAGCCATCCGCCATACAGCCGCGCCAGCGGAAAAAACAGCAGCGGCAGCCAACTCCTTATAGCGATCGACCACGCGATCATCGCCGCATAAATCAACAGATAAACCCGCGACCACCAGAACATCTTCCGCCACTCGCTCTGCGGTACAAACTCCTTCGCCTCTTTTGTAGCGACGCCCGCCGCATGAAAAATCATCACGCGAAACATTTGAATCGCATCCGGAATCCACAAAAAATCCAGCAACGCTCGCCCCAGATCCGCGGGCCGCATCACCTGTATCTCCGGATCCAATCCCACCATGATCGTTTCCGTGTGATGACGCGTGTGACTCCAGCGCATATAAGTGCCTTCCTTCATATTCATGATCGAGGAAAGCAAATAGAACGCCTCATTCAACCATCGCGTCCGGAACGGCGTCCCATGCGCGCACTCATGCCACCGCGCATCGCACGAACTGTAAATCGTTCCATACAACAAAAACGCGGGAACCACCCAATAGCTGCCCACCGCCGCATAGGCCAGATACCCGCTGCCTGCCAAACAGCCCAGCCACAGCCCGAAGTTGGCCAATCCCTTCCCGTCCCCTCGCGCCATCAACTGCTTCAATTCCTTGCGCGGAATTTCCGGACGGTACCAATCATCGAGAGCCTGTGCCATAACTCACCTAATCCCATACCGCGTCAGCTACCCGATTCACTGAAGTCGATCACCACCGGCTGCCCCAACGCCCGCGTCTTCAAAACCACATACACCGCGCCCGCGATCGTCCAGATCGCGCCCGCCACCAGCGTAGAGTTCTGCAAGCCCAGAAAAATTACCAGGCAAAAAAGAAATCCCAGGCTGGGCACAATCACATCCAGCACCAGATGCCGCTTGCCCGCCATCCCCGGAGAGAAACCAAAGTGCTTCACCGCAGCCAGGTTTACCGCCATAAACGCCAGTAGCGCGCCAAAATTCAGAATCTCAACCGACCGCTCCCACCCCATCGTCAACGTTCCGACATAAGCGAGCACGCCAGCGATGATCACGTTGTATGAAGGATTGCCTCGCGCCGCATTCAAATGTCCAAAAATTTTCCGCGGCAACACATTGTCACGCCCCATGCTATAAAGCAGCCGCACCGCTCCCAGCAATCCCGCCAAACCGCAAGCCAAACTAGAAATCAGCAGCACCGCGCCAAATCCCACAAAAAGTTTGTACCCGCCCACCACGCTAGCCACGTCCATAAACGCCGTCTCGGGATTCACCAGCGTCCGGTAATCCGGCCAAACTCGCACCGCCAAATAAACTTGAAACGCCGCGAAAAGCCCTGTGAAAACACACACCAGCACCGATGCCAGCAACACATTGCGCTGCGGATTTTCCACCTCTTCCGCCAGAATGCTGACCCCATCAAATCCAATATAAACGGTCGCCGCCAGCGCCGTTCCCGCCGCAATCGCGCGCACATTGAACGTCCTCGCATCGTAAATCGGCTGGCTAGAAATCAGCCCCATCACATGGTGCTGCCCAATGATGTACCAGATCGCCTCGCCCACAAAAACCACCATCACGATCGACATCATGGCGAGCAGAATTTCATTGACGCGCGCCGTCGTCCGGATCCCAAACCAGCACAACAGGGTCATGAATCCCACGGCCGCGGCTGATAACAAGGCAAAAGGCACATGCGGAAGGAGCCGCTGAATGGTAAGTGCGGCGTAAAGACTATTTTGCAGCGGCTGAAACAGATACTCCAGAAACATCGCCCAGCCCACCACGAATCCAAAAATCGGATTGAACGCTCGGCTGGCGTAGGTATAGACCGAACCGGCCGACGGATAAACCGTAGCCATCCGCCCAAAGCTGACCGCCGTCGCGGTCATCGCCACCATCCCCGCCAGCAGCGTGATCACCGCGTGGCCATGCGAAAGCACCTGCGCCACGCCAAACATCGGAACCACCGCGATCGGCGAAGTCAAAATGATGCCGTAATAAACCAGGTCCCAGAGGCCAAGCACCCGCTTCAACTTCGGAGTCGCGACGGTCGCAGCAGCCGTTCTCGATTCCACCTTGGTCCCCTAGCCCATCAAGAATGACGGGTACTGAGTCTTGGGAAGGACACTACTCAACTCTGTCATCCCGACCGGAGCGAAGCGCAGCGGAGGGACCTTGCGCCACCTTAGTGCTCTCAGTGGTTAAGCCTTCAGCCCGCACCACAAAAAATCCCACGCCCCCCTACACCATCGGCAGCCGCGAATCCGTTTCCTTCCACGTCGACTTCAACCACACGTGCTGCGCATCCTCGGTCACCGCCATCACCCGCGCCGATCCCGCCAGAAAATTCAGGTAATAAATGTCATACCCCGGCCCCGCCACCACCGGATGATATCCGCTCCGCACCAGCACCGCATCCCCATCCCGCGTCTTCACCGTCCGCTCCGCCGCATCCTGCCCCGAATACAAATGTTGAAACGCAAACGCATTCTCTTTGTTCATCCGATAGTAATAAATTTCGTCCAGATCGACTTCCGCAGGAGGATTGTGCACATCGTGCTTGTGCGGCGGATAGCTCGACCAGTTTCCCCCCGGCGTGTAAACCTCAACCACCATCAGCTTGTCCGCTGGAAACCCCGGAGCCATTACGTCGACAATTTGCCGCGAAGCGTTCCCTCCGCCCCGCAGACTGCTCACCACGTCATCGGGAGTAATCAGCCGCGGCTGCAATTGCGCCGTCGAAGGCACCCGGCATTCGGCAATTTCGCAAACCGTTTCGGCCACGAAACTAACCGCATTGCCGGTGGGCAAATACACCGCATAAGGATAGCCATCGAAGACATTCCTCCGTTTTCCAATACGCTGCGCGCCCTCCCCCCAGTCGGACGAGCACGTCCCGCCGAGCAACACAAACGCCGCTTCCTCACCCTTCGTCTCCGCTCGGTAAACGTCGCCCGGCTCCAGCCTCCGCACGAAGAAACTCATCCACTCCCACTTTGCCTTCTCGCGCGGCAAATGCAGCAGTTCGCCCGCCTGCCCCAATGGCAGTTGTTCCGAGTGGACCAGGGAATCGCTTTCGCTCATGTCCTCTCCACTACTACTTTCTCGTCCTGAGCGGAGCAGAACGATGCGCGAAGCCTATCGTTCTGCGGAGTCAAACGCCCCCTACTCATCTGGGGATGCTCGAGCCGCCTCAAGAAGTTCTGCACTCCGCCTATTCGGCAGAAAAAACCGATATGACCAATCCCCGTCGAGCCCGTACCCGCCACTTTTTACGACCTCTCGCTAACCGCTTTGACAATATGTCAAATGCCGCTTCCATTGTCAATCGCCACTTCAAATCTGCCGCGTAGACTCGCGGTTCAAACAATTAAAGAGAAGACTTCGCGAAAAAAGCTCCTGCTTCGGCGTTTAGCGGTGTCTCCGGGGCCACCACTCCATCCCAGAGTTCTTCCTCGTGGACCTGGGCCTGCCCTGAACGCGGTCAAAGGGCATCTTTGTGATTGTCGCCTTCCCCACACTTTCGCTCTGGCAAACGTTTTCCCTGAAGCCCCATTTCGCAGACTGCCCTAGGATTCCTATGGTACAATCCCCTTTTTGCAAGCCGCGATTTCCCCAAAAACCTCCGATGGATATTCGTGAAATTGCGCGCCGCGCCAAAGTTTCCACCGCCACTGTCTCCCGCACTATCAATGGAATTCCCACCGTCGACCCCCAGCTCGCCAAGCGCGTTCGAAAGGTCATCGACGAACTCGGCTATTACCCCAACACTCAGGCCCGCGCTTTGGTTTCGGGCCGCAGCCGCATTTTTGGACTCATCGTTTCCGAAATCACCAACCCATTCTTCCCTGAGATCGTGCAGACCTTCGAGAACCTCGCCGTCGAGAATAATTACGAAATCCTGTTGACCTCCACCGTCCATGATCCGAAGCGTATGGAATCCTCTGTACGCCGCATGATCGAACGCCGCGTCGATGGCGTTGCCATTCTAACCTTCGGCATGGAAGACGCCCTCCTCGACCATCTCCGTTTTCGCAAGGTGCCGCTCGTGTTTGTCGATGTCGGACCGGATGCGCCCGGCATCGTCAATATCCGGATCAACTATCTGAACGGAATACGCCAGGCGGTGCAGCATCTGGCCGCGCTCCGCCATACCCGCATCGCCTTTATTGCCGGGCCGTCGAATCTCAAATCAGCCATGGCCAGAAAGGCTGCCTTCAAGACGTCCATGGCGGAAATCGGACTCTCCACCGACTTGATGGTCGAGGGAAACCACCGCATGGATGGCGGCATGCGCGCGCTGGTGGAATTTAATGGCCTCAGTAAGCCGCCGACCGCCGTGCTCTGCTCCAACGACATGACCGCCATCGGAGTCATGCGCGAAGCCTACGATCAGGATATTAAGATACCGGACGATCTCTCCGTGGTCGGATTTGACGATATCCGATTGGCCGAGTTCACGATTCCGCCATTGACCACGGTGCAAATGTCGCAAAACGAACTCGCCAGGGTTGCCTTCGATGCCCTGTTGAAAGAGGCGCAACGCGACTCGCCTTCGCGCGAACGCAGCGAATACGAACTAAATACCAGCCTTGTCCTCAGGCGTTCGACGGCCCTGGCCCGTCCTGCAAGAGCAGCGGGGAAACCGCGCAAAGAAAACGCCGGATCGCGAATCGGTTGATGAGTCTTAGAATTCCTTGCCCGCGCCGGGTTTCAATTGACAACACACCCAGAAATGGTCTAGATTGCGCACATTCTGGGTAAACGATTACCGACTTCGGTTCTAATGGGAGAAATCGTCCGCATCATGCTGCAACGTTTAAGAGAACAAGTCCTCGAAGCCAACCTGGAACTCGTACGGCAGGGTCTTGTCCTGTACACCTTTGGCAATGCCAGCGGAATCTCCCGCGCCGAGGGATTGGTCGTCATTAAACCAAGCGGCGTCCCCTACAAAGACATGCGGCCCGATCATCTCGTCGTCACCGATCTCGACGGCAACGTAGTCGATGGCCATCTGCGCCCCTCCTCCGATCTTCCCACCCATCTCGTGCTCTACAACCAATTCCCTGAGATTGGTGGCATCGCTCATACTCATTCCGAGTACGCCACAGCCTGGGCCCAGGCCCGCAAACCTATTCCATGCTTCGGCACCACTCACGCCGACTATTTCCATGGCCCCGTGCCCGTAACGTCGGAGATGTCCGATTCCGAAATTGCCGAAAACTACGAAGAGAATACCGGCCACGTCATCGTCGGCAGCTTGCAAGCAGACGGTCCGTTAACCGTCCCCGGCATTTTGGTCGCTAATCATGGGCCGTTCGCCTGGGGTAAGGACCCGCGTGAAGCCGCTCACAACGCCGTCATTCTGGAATCGATCGCCCGCATGGCTTATCTCACGCTCGGCATCAACGCAACCGCGCAACCCGTAGGAACCGCGCTGCACAACAAGCATTACCTCCGAAAACACGGCAAAGATGCATATTATGGACAGTCCAACGGACAGTCTACGAGCAACGCTCGGGACGGGAAGCAAAAACAAGAATCCTGATGCAGGTATCCTGACAAGGACGAATGATGATCTTGCTGCTCGCGACCGATGTTCCCGCCCGCCTCGTCCGTCTCTCTCCCATTGATATTGTGATCGTGGTTTTTTATTTTGCCCTCGTGCTTTCCATCGGATGGTACTTAAAAGGCCGCGCCAACACCGGCGAAGATTTCTTTATGGCTGGCCGCGAGATGACGGCTTGGGTCGCAGGTCTCAGTTTTCTATCCGCCAATCTAGGTGCCCTCGAACTGATGGGCTGGGCCGGATCCGCCTACCAGTACGGCATCCTGGCCACTCACTGGTATTGGATCGGCGCCATCCCCGCGATGCTCTTCCTCGCGCTCGTCATGATGCCGTTCTATTACATCTCCAAAACCCACTCCGTTCCAGGCTATCTCCAACTCCGCTTCGGCGAGCCCAGTCGCGCCCTCTCGGCCATCTCCTTCGCCTTCATGACCGTGCTCATGAGCGGCGTCAACATGTTCGCCATGGCCAAGGTCATGCAGATCGTGCTGGGATGGGATATCAACTTCAGCATCTGGGTCTCCTCACTTACCGTCGCCATCTACGTAACGCTAGGCGGGCTGCGCTCCGCCATCTTCAACGAAGTGCTTCAGTTCTTTCTCATCTGGGCCGGCGCTCTGCTGATACCGATCCTCGGCCTATATGAAGCCGGCGGCTGGACCAACCTCAAACTGCAAATCGCGCAGCGAGCTTCCTCCGAGTACGTTCACCTCTGGTCCGGCCTCGGCTCGTTCTCGACCAATCCCATGGGCATCAATTGGGTCGGCATCGTCTTCGGACTCGGCGCGATTATCTCCATGGGTTACTGGACCACCGATTTCCTGGTAGTCCAGCGCATTCTCGCCGCCAAAGATATTCGCAGCGCCGAAATGGCGCCCATCATTGGCGCCGCCTTCAAGATGTTTGTACCCATCATCGTAATCCTTCCCGGCCTCATTGGCCTAGCCGTGTTACCCGAGAAGTTAGTCCCCGAATCCGTCGCCACCGTCACTGGAGGCCACAGTTACAACGACGTTCTGCCACTTATGCTGGCACGCTACTGCGGACCGGGACTGCTTGGCCTTGGAGTTACTGCCTTAATCGCCGGCTTCATGTCCGGCATGGCAGGCAATGTAAGCGCCTTCACCACCGTTTGGACTTACGACATCTATCGTCCATTCTTCAACAGTAAGGCCAGCGATCACCACTATGTCAACATGGGCCGCTGGACCACTGTAATCGGCGTCCTCATCAGCGTAGGAACCGCCTACCTGGTAATGCAATTTGCCAGCATCATGGATTACGTCCAGGCCTTATTCAGCTTCTTCATCGCGCCGCTCTTCGGCACCGTCGTCTTAGGAATGCTCTGGAAGCGTGCCACTGGCCCCGGTGGATTCTGGGGCCTGCTCTGCGGCACGCTTTCTTCCATCAGCATGTGGGCTTGGGTAAAGGTCGATCCAACCGCGCTCCGCTACGTGGCGCTTTCGCCCCAGGCCAAAGGCCTGGCGCAGGATATGTTTCAGGCCCTCTGGTCCTTTGTAGTCTGCGTGATCGTAACCGTAGTCGTGAGTCTGGCGACGAAACCCTTGCCTGACGCGGCATTGACCGGCTTGGTTTATGGTTTGACGGAAGTTCCTTCCGTCGGCAACATTCCGCTGTACCAGAAGCCGCTTTTCTGGGCAGCCGTCGTCACTGTGGTGTTCTTCGTGCTGAATATTATTTTCTGGTAGACGTTTTAAGATACATCGGAGGCAACCGCCATGATTTCAATCTGGTTCTTCATCGGAATTTCGCTGGCCGTCAACGGCGCGCTCATCCTCGCCGCCGGAATCTATCAGTTGGTGAATCCGCCAGCAAATCCCGGCGTGGTGCTTTTCCATTTGCACGCAAATGTGTGGTGGGGAGCGGCGTTGCTTGTATTCGGCCTCGCTTATTGTCTTAAATTCGCGCCGAAGCGTATTTCGTGAGGGGTAAGTGGAGAGTAAGATGTCGTCCAATCACAGAAAAATGGTAATAGGAGTTATTGTCGGAAACCGCGGATTTTTCCCTGACCACTTAGCCAAAAGCGGAAGGGAAGAGATTCTGCGAGTGCTGCAAGCCGCTGGCATGGAAGCCGTGGCACTTACTCCGGAAGAGAGTAAGTACGGAGCAGTCGAAACTCGCGAAGAATCCCGCCGCTGTGCTGACTTATTCAAGCGCAATCGCGATCGCATCGACGGAGTCATCGTCACCTTACCGAACTTTGGCGAAGAGCGCGCCATCGCCGACACCTTGCGTCTAGCCGACCTCCGTGTCCCCGTCTTGATTCAGGCAACACCCGACGATCCCGCTAAGATGACGATTGCTTCTCGTCGCGACAGTTTCTGCGGCAAAATGTCTGCCTGCAACAACCTTCGCCAGTATGGCATCCCCTATTCCATAACTACGCTCCACACGGAAAGTCCCAGTTCCCCCGAGTTTGCCCAAGACCTCGAGTGGTTCGCGGCCGTCTGCCGCGTGGTCAAAGGATTTCGCAACCTCCGAGTCGGCGCCATCGGCGCGCGCCCAGCCGCCTTCAACACGGTTCGTTACAGCGAAAAAATTCTCGAATCGCAGGGCATCTCCATCGAAACCCTCGATCTCTCCGAAGTTCTCGGCCGCATCGATCGCATGAAAGACAATGACGACCATGCCCAAGCCAAGTTAGCCGCCATTAAGAAGTATGTGGATTCAAGCAGCGTCCCGGCGCCCGCATTGCTAAAAATGGCGAAGCTCGGCGCGGTCGTCGACCAATGGATGGCCGCGACCGAGGTCACCATCAGCGCCGTCCAATGCTGGACGTCGATCGAAGAAAATCTCGGCGTCGTCCCCTGCACCATCATGAGCATGATGAGCAACGAACTCCTCTCCAGCGCCTGCGAAGTCGACATCTGCGGCGTCCTCGGAATGCACGCCCTGCAACTGGCCTCCGGCGCCCCATCCGCCCTTCTCGACTGGAATAACAATTACGGATCCGATCCGAACAAGGCGGTCTGCTTTCACTGCTCCAATCTTCCCAAACATTTTTTCCGCTCCGTGAAGATGGATTTCCAGCAAATCATCGCCGGCACCGTCGGCAAAGAAAACACCTTCGGCACCTGCGTCGGCCTTATCAAGCCAGAAAAAATGAGCTTCGCCCGCTTTTCCACCGACGACACCGCCGGCCGCGTGCGCGGCTACGTCGGCCGAGGCCGCTTCACCGACGATCCCCTCAACACCTTCGGCGGCGCAGGCGTTGTAGAAATCGCGCACATGCAAAAGCTTCTGCGCTACATCTGCGAGCGCGGATTCGAGCACCACGTCGCCGCTAATCTTTCCGCAGAATCATCAACCGTCGCCTCCGCCGTCCACGAAGCCGCCACGCGCTATCTCGGCTGGGATATGTATTTCCACGGCCACGATAACGGAGCCTGCTGATGGCCATCGTAGCCGGAGTAGATTTCGGAACGCTGAGCGTGCGCGTCTCCCTCGTAGACAGCGAACGCGGCCTGCTGCAATCCGCTATTCAAGAATATCCTCTGCATCGCAAGCGCGAAGATCCCGAATATGCCACGCAATCTCACGACGATCACATGCGCGCCCTTGCTGCCGCAATGCGCGAAGTGCTGAAAAAGGCTGCCATCAGCGGCGATCGAGTCGAGGCCATCGCTCTCGACACCACCGGTTCATCCGTAATTCCCGTGGGCAAAAACATGCAGCCCCTCGGCGAGTATTATCTTTGGTGCGATCATCGCGCCAAAGGCGAAGCGGCCGAGATCACCGAAGCCGCCCACCGCGAAGGCCTCGAAGCCATTCAATGGTGTGGCGGCGTCTACTCGTCAGAGTGGGGATTTTCAAAACTCCTCCACTGGCTTCGTCACAATCCAGACCAGCGCCAAAGCTTCGTCTCCGCCTTCGAACATTGCGACATGGTCGCGGCCACACTCTGCGGAATTACCGATCCGANAAAAGTAAAGCGCAGCGTCTGCGCCATGGGCCACAAGTGGCTATGGAATCGCGCGCTGGGCGGCCTTCCCCCCGAGAGCTTTCTGATCAAGGTCGACCCTCTCCTGCTGGGCGTTCGCGAGAAGCTCGAAGGCGAATACACAACCTCCGACCAAATCGCCGGCACGCTCAGCGAATTCTGGGCAGAAAAACTCGGCCTCAAGCCCGGCATCCCCATCCCCGTCGGCGCTTTCGACGCGCATTGGGACGCCATCGCAGCCGGTTGCCGCACCGATGATATGGTTAACGTTATCGGCACTTCGACCTGCATCATCGGCATCACTCCCGCAGTGAGTCTGGTTCCCGGCGTCTGCGGCGTCGTCCAGGGCAGCGTTCATCCGCACCGCACCGGAATCGAAGCCGGCCTATCCGCCGCCGGAGACATCTTCAACGCCATTGCAACCCGCGCCGGCACCACCGTCCCGGCGTTGACCAGCGGCCTCGAAAATTATCGCGCTGGCCAGACCGGCTTACTCCGCATGACCTGGGATAACGGCGACCGCACCGTCCTCGTTAATCCCAACCTCCGCGGCGTCACCCTCGGATGGAATCTCCAAAGCACCGCACAAGATGAACTCTTCGCCGCCATCGAAGGCACCGCCTTTCACACTCGCGTCATTCTCGATCGCATGGCCAGTCATGGCGTAGAAGTCAAACGTGTAATCAATGCCGGCGGCATTCCCCAGAAAAACGACGTATTAAATCAGGTCTACGCTAACGTACTAGGCCGCCCAGTGCTCGTTCCCAGCAAAAGCGTAGTCAGTCTCGGATCGGCGATTTTTGCGTTTCTAGCGGCCAAAACTTTCCCGACCGTCGAAGCGGCCCAGGACGAAATTTGCCCTCCGCACCGCACGTTCCTGCCGCAGGAATCGGCGCAACATATCTACGCCGAGTTGTATCCTTTATATAGCAATCTATATTTCGCTCTGGGCCAGCCCGGAGGCGATCCTCTGAGCGACGTGCTTCCGAAATTAATTGCTGTCGCCGCGTCCGTGGCGGCCCAGACGACGCATCAGATGGCAAGGCTTTAGAAGTCGAAACGGATTTCGAAACGGATTTCGAAACGAGGAGCCATAATGACCCTTCAGAAAGCTCGCCGGGCGATTGCGATCAGTGTCTTCTTAGCGGCGGTCAACCTGATTGCCGCAACCAAGGCCGCGGAGGCGAAGACTAAAGTGACCAGTGAGCCCTTTGGAAAAATGCCGGATGGAACTGCCGTGGAAATTTACACCCTGAGCGATGGCGCCTACGAAGCTCGAATCACTACCTACGGCGGAATTTTAGTCTCCATGAAAACTCCCGACCGCAACGGCAAATCAGCCGACGTCGTGCTCGGCTTCGACTCTCTCGACGGCTACGTCGCCAACTTCAACGGCCCGTCCAACGCCTTCTTTGGAGCCATCATCGGTCGCTATGCCAATCGCATCGCGCACGCCAGCTTTACTCTCGACGGCCAGAAATACTCCTTGCCAAAAAACAACGGCGACAACACTCTCCACAGCGGCCCGCACGGTTTCAACAACGTTGTCTGGAAGGCGAAGCCAATCGCTAACGGAGTGGAACTGACTTACCTGAGTAAAGACGGCGAGGCCGGTTTCCCCGGCAACCTCACCGCCACGGCGAAGTACACACTCGTCAAAGGCGATCTGCGTATCGACTACGAGGCCACGACCGATAAAGACACCGTCGTCAATTTAACCAATCACTCCTACTTCAATCTCGCCGTACAGGGCGACATTCTGAAGCACGAACTCACCCTCCACGCCTCCCATTTCACACCCGTCGACGCCGGATTGATTCCCACCGGGGAACTGAAGCCCGTCGAATCCACTGCCTTCGATTTTCGCAAGCCCGCCGCAGTAGGCGTGCGCATTAACGCTAACGATGAGCAGCTTCATCTCGGCCGCGGTTACGACCACAACTGGGTGCTGGACAGCAAGGGTGCGACGCTGTCAGAAGCCGCTGAACTCTTCGACCCCAGCAGCGGCCGAGTATTAAAAGTCCTGACCGATCAACCAGGCGTCCAGTTTTACAGCGGAAATTTTCTCGACGGCTCCGTCAAAGGCAAAGGCGGAAAATCCTATGCACAACACGCCGCCCTCTGCCTGGAGACACAACATTTTCCCGACTCTCCCAATCATCCGGATTTCCCGTCCACCGAGTTGAAGCCCGGCCAGCGCTACCACTCGGTAACCGTCTTTAGCTTCTCGACCCGCTAGCGCGAACCCAATGGATTCGCGCTTACGGCAACGAATTCGCTGGTCCGGGCTCACTCGCGCAACATGCCTCCTTGCCATCTTTATTCTCACGATCCTCATCGCTCGCCCTTGCCGCGCCCAGCCCACAAACCGCGTCAGTATCCAGGTGCATCTCGACCATTCCGCCGGAGCAATCTCTCCCCTCTGGAATTTCTTCGGCTATGACGAACCCAATTACACCTACGCTCCCAACGGAAAGAAACTTCTCGGCGAGTTGGCTGCGTTAGACGCCGCGCCCGTCTATGTGCGCGTTCACAATCTGCTGACCTCTGGCGATGGCTCCGCCTCTCTGAAGTGGGGCTCGACCAACGTCTACTCGGAAGACGCCGCCGGAAATGCAGTTTATAGCTGGTCAATTCTCGACCGGATTTTTGACACCTTTCACGCCGCCGGAATCAAGCCGCTGGTCGAAATCGGATTCATGCCCAAGGCGCTTTCCCGGCATCCCGAGCCGTATCGCCACGATTTCCCGCGCGTCGGCGACATCTATACCGGATGGGCTTACCCGCCGAATAGTTATCAAAAGTGGTCCGAGCTGATTTTCCAATTCGTAAGTCATCTGCGCCAGCGTTACGGCGATGCCGAAGTTAAAACCTGGCTATGGGAAGTATGGAATGAACCCGACATCGGATATTGGAAAGGCACGCGGGAAGAATATTTCAAACTCTACGATTTCACTGTAGAGGCTGTGCTGCGCGCGCTTCCCGAGGCTCGCATCGGAGGCCCCGACACCACCGGGCCGGCAAATTTAAACGCCGCAGATTTTCTGCGCGCCTTTCTTGATCATTGCGCGCACCAGACAAATTACGCCAACGGCAAAGTCGGATCGCATCTCGATTTCATCAGCTTTCATCCCAAAGGATCTCCCACCTGGCAAACCGACCATGTCCAGATGGGAATCGCCCACCAGCTAGCCGCGATCGACGAAGGATTCAAGATCGTCGCATCTTTTCCGGAGTGGCAGCACACGCCGATCCTCTTGGGAGAATCCGATCCCGAAGGCTGCGCCGCCTGTTCGGCAGGGAAAATTCCACAGAATCTTTATCGCAACGGCCCGCTTTACGCCGCTTACACCATCGAGGTTTTCAATCACGTCCTGGCACTGTCGAGCCAGCAGCAGATCAATTTTCTCGGAGCAGTAACCTGGGCCTTCGAATTTGAGAATCAACCACCCTTCGCCGGCTTTCGCGAATTGGCGACCAGCGGCATAGACAAGGCCGTCCTGAACGCCTTCCGCATGCTCGGCCTCTTGGGTAGTGAACGCGTTGAGGCAACCAGCTCAGGAGCTTTGCCGAGCGAACAGGTTGTAAAGGCCGGCGTGCGAGGCCAATCCGACATCGGTGTGATTGCTGCGCGAGATAAAGGAGGAGATCATGACGCCGAAATCCTCGTCTGGAACTACAACGACGATGACGTTCCTTCCTCCGCCGCGCCGATCGATTTGGCGATCGCCGGCTTGCCTGCCACTGCAAAGCGCGCGCTCCTCGAGCATTTTCGAGTCGACTCCAGTCACAGCAATGCATTCGCGGTATGGAAGGAAATTGGCTCCCCGGCTACGCTTTCCGAGAGCGAGTACGCACGCCTCCAAAGTGCCGGCCAATTGCAACTTTTCGATTCACCCGCATGGATAACGGTTCAGGATGGGGTGATCCAATTGCGATTCGTATTACCCCGGCAAGGCCTTTCTCTTTTGCGGCTGACGTGGTAGGTCCTTGAAATCCATCTGTAAGTCCGGATTATGTGAGGCAGATGTGTTAAAGAAGCTTCGAGGGAAGACATGAAACGCCTGTGTTTTGTCGTCTCGCTCATCACCGATGAAAACGATTACCAGCGGCAGCAGGCCGCCGCTGCTCAGGAAGCAGCGACGCGCCTGGGAATCGAGGTAAAGATTTTATTCGCCAAGAACGATTCCGTTTATCAGAGCAAACAGCTTCTTGACGTGATTCACGGTCGCAGCGGGTTGGATGGAATTCTACTGGAGCCCGCGGGTCGAACTGCCTTCCCCAAGATTGCGGCTGCCGCAGTGGCTGCGGGCCTGGCGTGGGTGGTGCTAAATTGCGAGGCCGACTACTTGCCTGAACTCCGCTCCAGCAGCGCTGTTCCGGCGTTTGCCGTGAGCGCTGACAATCACATGGTCGGCCGTATTCAGGGACGCCAGCTTTCTGCGTTACTTCCGAGCGGCGGCTCCGTCTTGTACATACAAGGGCCTTCCCACAGCACGGTCACGGAGCAACGCTCCGCCGGCATGCTCAAGACGAAGCCAGCCCAGGTGAACGTCAAGGTTTTGAAGAGCGTGAGTTGGAACGAGGAGGGTGGCTATCACACGGTTGCATCATGGCTGCGGCTTTCGACGGCGCGCAATGAGCACATCGATGTGGTGCAGGCGCAAAATGATCTCCTCGCGGCCGGCGCGCGGCGCGCGATTGAGGAATTGGCATCAGTGCTGGGAGATCGCAAATCGCGCTTACCGTTTCTGGGTGTCGACGGTCTGCTTAGAACCGGCCAGGCTTGGGTCCGCCAGGGCATCCTGACCGCCACTGTGATCGTGCCTGCGACTACTCTGCCGGCCCTTGAGACATTGGTTGCCGCGCTCAAAGAAGGTGTCCATCAGCCGGAGCGCACGCTGGTTGCCCCCGAGTCGTACCCGGAGCCGCATCTGTTGAAGGCAGTTCGTCAGGACAGTAACACGCTCAGCGGCGGGAGCAAGATCTCCAGCGGTTGAAAATTTTAGCGTAGAAGAAACAGTGGAAAACGCTAGCGTTGAGAAGCCATGCCGCCGGCGCTGGAGCCTTTCGCATGAATCAACTCTTCCGTGATGCGAAACTGTTCTTTCGCGAGCTCCGCCTTCCCCGATCGCTGATAAATTCGCCCCAGCAAGTAGTGGTCGGAACTTTCTTTCGGCTCCAATTTAATTGCGCTTTCGGCTTCCTGCCGCGCCCTCTCAAAACGATTCGAATCAAAATACGCTTTCGCCAGTTGATAGCGTATTTTCCCACTAGCGGGGGCAATCTCAGATGCTCGAACCAACGACAAAATCGCATCCTCCGTATGCCCGGATTTTCCCAGCAATGCTCCCAGGTTTAAATAGGGTTGTTCGCTATGCGTCGGCCGATTCTCGTCCAACTGCACCGCCTTGCGATAAGCAGCCAGCGCCGCATCCACCTCATTCTTCGCCTCCAGGCTTAATCCCAGATTATCCTCCGCTTTTATATTGCCCGGATCGCGCCGCAACACTTCCTCAAAAGCGGCAATCGCCAAATCAAAGCGATTCTGCTGATATCGCACGCGCCCCAAATGGTAGCGCGCCTCCACATTTTCCGGATCCGCCGCTAGCGACTGCTCCAGATATCGCGCCGCATCGTCATAGCCCCCGAGCAAAACATAATCCAGCGCCACCGCCTTCAAATCATCCGCCGTCGGACTTTGCAACTTGGCCGCCTCAGTAAAAAGTTGCAGCGACTCCTTCGGCTTGTCCTGCCGAAAGCGCACGTAAGCCAGCAAGTAAGCCGCATCGGCCGACTCTGGATGCGCCACCCGATAACTCCCCAACGCGCCAGCCGCGTCGTCGAACTTTCCCAGGTTCACAAGCGCCTTCCCACGATACAAAGACGCAGCCGTTTTCCCCGGATTGGCCTTTTCAAGCCGATCGAACGCGGCCGCAGCCTCCACCCAGCGGTGTTGCTGAAATAACTGCATCGCCTCTTCAAACGAAGACGTCTCTGCAAACATTTCCAGCGCAAGTACGGCAGCCGCGCTGATAATCAAAAACGTGTTTGCGAGAGTTCTCATCATGCCCAGATTTTGACCTTTACCGAGTGCTGAAAAACTCGACTTTGTCATTGCTCTTGGGTGGCGCAGCGGTTTACCGCCCTTGCACGTGCTTTTGGGCGGTGCGGCGGTTTACCGCTGCGATACAAGGCTGCGTTTCGGTAGCGGCTTTAGTCGCTGAGGAAGACAACCGCACGCCCAACAATTTTTCCAGCACTCTTCTTTAGCCGCCTGAGACCGCGTTTTCCAAACTCGCCCACGACCGTAGCCCTAATGGGTCAGAACTGAACTCCCTTCCGTCACCGTAACAATCTGATCGGCCGCCAACTTCTTCAACACCTGCTTTATCCCGCTCGGCCAATGAATCTCAACCTCCGCCACCTCACTGGCCGACCCCAGCCCAAAATGCACCCGCTTGTCGCTCGACGACTCATAACTCCCCGCCGTCGTCACCGTCGCATACTGATCCGCCGGAGAATGATCGCCCGAAGAATGCCCGCCCCCCGCCGTCGTAATCTTAATCTGCGCCCCAATCCCATCCTTATTACTCTTCACTCCCACCAGCTTCAAAGTAATCCAATGATCACTTGTCGCTGTCTCATTGTGGAGCATCCACGCCGGCCCATTATTCTCCGTCACCACCACATCGATCTTGCCATCGTTATCGATGTCCCCAACTGCCATGCCCCGCCCTGCCCACTTCTGCTGAAACACCTCGCCCGACTGCGCCGACACATCGACAAATCGATTGCCCCTATCGTTCCACAACAGCAGCGGAGGCTCCCGATACCGCAGATGCGGCTCATTCGTCTGGATCGTATCCATCACATGTGACTCCACCAGAAAAATATCCTTCCACCCGTCGTTGTCGTAATCCATAAAACGCACGCCCCATCCAGAATGCAGCAAACTGATCGCTCCGAGGCCCGTCGTCAGCGTCGTATAGTCGAACGTCCCATCCCCCTCATTCTTATAAAGCGCATATTTCTGATTGGCGAGATCCGTAATAACGACGTCCGGCCACCCATCATTGTTATAGTCTTCGAAATCCACTCCCATCCCCGCAAAAGTGCCGCCGCTCCCATCCAGTCCGACGCCCGATACGACGCCAACCTCCTCAAACGTCCCGTCGCCCTTGTTATGAAAAAGAAACTCCGGCATCGAATCGTTCGCCAGCATAATATCCATCCACCCATCGTGATCGTAGTCGCCAATCGCCAACCCCAGCCCCTTGCCCGGTTTCGCCATCCCCGCCTTCATCGCCACTTCGCTGAACTTGCCGTTGCCGTCATTGTGATAAAGCAAAACCGACACCGGCTTAAACAGATCGGGATGGCAATACGATCGAAATCCCTCCTCTCGATGCCCGCAATAAATATCGTCGAAGTCCCAATCCATATAGCGCGCCACCACCAAGTCAAGCCGCCCGTCATTGTCATAGTCGACCCAAGCCGCGCTGGTCGCCCATCCTGAGCCCGCCACGCCCGCCTTCTCCGTCACATCCGTAAAAGTTCCATCGCCATTGTTGTGATACAGCGTGCTGTGCCCATATCCCGCAACAAACAGATCGTCATAACCATCATTGTCGTAATCGCCCACCGCCACGCCGGTCGAATAACCCGTCCCCGCCACGCCTGCCTTCTCGGTCACATCTTCAAACGTGCCGTCCGACTTTTGGTGATACAGCCGATTCCAATATTTCGCGCCATCCTTCTGCGGCATCGTTCCCTTCGCCGTCGGATCATCAATCCGCGCTCCATTGGCAAAAAAAATATCCAGCCGCCCGTCATTGTCATAATCGAAAAGCGCAACTCCCGACCCCATCGTCTCCAGCAAATACTTCCTCGACGTCGGAGAGGCTTCTTGTTTGAAATGAATGCCAAGCTTTTGAGTTACATCAATGAACTTGCCGGGAGTGGCAGAAACCGCCGCAGGTCGAGCATCGGCAGGATAGGCTTGCCCCCATGCCTGATTGAACCAAGGCTGACAAACTGCCATCAGCAGAATCCCCGCAAACAAAACTGCCCGCCTCCGTGGACGGTGTCTGGTCGCGACTGCCGCAAAGCAGCGCGAAAAACACCCTCCTCCGAGGCGGGCAGAGAATTTCACAATATCATCAGTCTATAACGCCACGCTGCGCGCCGAAATCAGGGCACAATGCAGAAACCCTCCCGCACCGGCCCCTAAAACTCGAACTTCAGCTGGAGCTGTACTCGGCGTGGGAACAAGAGATATCCTCCACCTCCCGTCGTTGAAAAGCTGTTCCAGTTAACCTGCCCGAACCCACCGGGCACAAGAGTCCCTATCGGGTTTTGTGGGAGTTGCACCATCGAGCTGTCATAGGGCCCGAGATCTGATGGCCGGTTCCAAACGTGGCGATTGAAGGCGTTAAGAACGTTCACCTGGAACAGAACGTCGCTGCCTTCGGTAATCTTCGTTCGTTTGAGCAGGTTGAAATCCTCGCTCAAGTAAGCCCCCATCCGAACTGCCCCATCCACGCGCGGTGACGTTCCGAAAACATATGTGCCATTGGCCGCCAGGTTCTGCCCTGAATTGGGGTCATCAAACGCCGGATTGACCGCGCCCAATGCGGTGTCGAGAGGATTATAGATCGGAGTACCCGGCGAACCTAGAGCATAGGCCGCAGCCGTTATGGGAACGAAGTTCCCGTTCTTGCTTTTCCACGCGGCGCTTTCAATAGAAGCGTTCGGTATGAAGTTGAACCGTATGCAGTCCGCATAAGCCGGCGGCGCAGTTGCGCAGCCAAAGGCGATCGGCTGGCCGCTCTCGTAGCGTTGGATGCCGCTGATGGACCATCCGCCAACTGCCCGGTCCTCGAGTCCCGGCTTCGACAGGAATTTCTTGTTCTTGCCAAACGGCAGTTCATAAATATAACTGAGCACAAAATTCTGGGGAAGATCCTGGTTACTGATCGCCTTATCAACCCTTCTATCAAAAACATTGGACGGTGCGCCGCCTTGGTGCAGCGTGGCAAAGTAAGGCAGCGCAGAATCGGCGTCCGTCAAGCTCTTCGACCAGGTGTACGATGCCATCAGGTTCAGCCCATTGTGGAAGCGACGGGTTAACTGTCCTTCTAAGGCATCATAAGTTGACTGGCCCAGGTTCTCTAAAGCTCCATCAGTATTGAAGCCGAAATACTGTGGGAACGGAACCAATCCCTGCGCTACATCCAGACCGCCGGGAAATCCAGCATACGGCAGGGGTACCGCCGTTTGCGACCCGATCGGATTGCCCAACGCGCTCCCTAATGAAAAATATTTCGGGCTCAACGTGTTGACCGCGTCATAATTCGACCGCAGGCTCACCGAATGCTCGCCCACATAAGCGATATCCATGATCAAGTCCGTCGCCAGTTGGTGCTGTATTTCGAAGCTCCAATTCTGAATCATCGGCGGCCGCCCATAGGACGGGTCCGTGTACTGCGGCCCAGTGAAATTAAGTTGTGTGGGATCTAGATCCGGAGGAGCCGGATACGACGGCAGTCCCGAATCAATCTTTAGAACCGGATCGAACCCGTTCGGGCTGTTGAAAGCTGGATTCGCCTGGAACCCTGTGAGGTTAAATGCGCCGAAATCCGCGTATTGCAGGTTGCCGTAGATGATGCCGTACCCGCCGCGGAGCACAGTGTTTCCCTTCAACGCCGAAGGCGCCCAGGCAAAGCCGACACGCGGACCAAAATCTTTCTTCCATATGTTGGCCCAGCGCTCATTCACATTGCCATTTCTTCCAGGCCCGACTCCCGCAAATACCAGCGCTCCCGGCAAGTTCCCAGCGCCCGGATTCGGCGCCGTCAAACTGATATTTGAGGTGTCTCCGCGGGCCTCCTTCTGCGGCTCATCGATCTCATAACGGAAACCGATATTCACCGTCAAAGTTGGCGTCAGCTTATAGCTGTCCTGAATAAATCCCGAAAAATAGCTGCGCAACCAACGCGCCTGCGTCGCATAGTCGGTGAGATTTGCCGAATTAAGCTCTCCCAGCAGCAAGCTGGCGATTCCATTTCCACTTTGATTCGTCGCCGTTTGCGAAGTCCCTTGAGTTTGCCCGCGGCCAAAATTAAATGTTCCGCTCTCATTTCCGTAGTTAAGCGGCGAGTATTGTTGATACCACTGCTCGTATCCGACCTTCAAAACGTGCTTGCCTTTGATCCAGGTCAAGCTGTCGTTAAATCGGAAGCCGTTGTCAATCGTGTCGCCGTAAACCGAGTCGCCAAAACTCGCCGTCGTGCCTTCTGCCACGTTGAAAACGGGAAACATTGGGCCGCTGGCGCCCGTGATTCCCAGTTTCGCATCCCAATTGGTTCCCCCACCCTGGCCTACGCCCGCGCCGATATTGGCGCTGTTGGTCCGGTTGTACCCAACGTTAAAGTGATTCAGCAAGCTCGGAGTGAAGGCATAGTCGTAACCAAACCGAATAAAGTGAGTCGTAAAGAACTGATTCCGTCCCGCTCCCGCCACATTCCCCCATTCCGGGTTTGTCGCCAGGCGGTTATTGGTTCGCGAATTATACGTAAAGTACGCTTTGCTCTTCGACGTTATGTTCTGGTCGATGCGAACCGTCATCGCCGTATCCAGAATCGGATAGCTGAATGGGTATGTATAGTTGCTGGTCAGGTTTCCATTCTGTGGCGTCGGATAATACCCCAAAATGGTCTGACCCACGGCTGAGAAACGGTTAGACGGAATCCCGTTATTCCCAAGGTTTCCCGGCTCATTCATGAATGCCGTTCGACACTCCACTCCACCCACCGTCTGTGTAGTCGCGGGATCGAAAATTTCTCCCTGATAGATGTTCGTCCCGTCGCACGGATTGACGGCGAGAATATTGTTCATGTCCAGGGTTGCATTAAAATTGCCCTGGAGTTCGTCCGTGGTCGGTACGGTCGACGTCGTCACACCGCCATTGGTCTGACGGTATTGCTCCCACGAGAAGAAGAAAAAGCTCTTGTCTTTGCCGTTGTAGAGATGCGGAATTATGACCGGACCGCCGAAGGTCCCGCCGTAATCGTTTTGCCGATCCAGAGGCGTCCGGAACGGAGTGCGATCGGTGGGGTTTTGCGTGATCAGAAAGTCATTGCCCCAGTTGTTGGCGTCAAGATCCTCGTTGCGAAAAATCTCGTACGCTTCGCCGTGGAACCGGTTCGTTCCCGCCTTAGTGCTAAAACTCTCAATTCCGCCCGTGGTCCGCCCAAACTCCGCCGGCAATGTCGACGTAATAACCTTGAACTCGCCGATAGCATCGACCGAAGGCGCTGTCTCGTCGAACGACGATCCATTTTCCGACCGCGTGGTCGACGAACCGTCAAGCAACACTTCCGTCGCATAGTTCTGGCCGCCCGTAATCTTTGATTCGAAGGTGCCGCCGTTTCCCGAGTCCGATCCCGGCCCCACTGCTCCAGGAGTCAGGTAAACAAACGCCTCCGGAGATCGCATCGCCTGCACTGTACTGCCCAATGCCAGCGGCAGATCGAGAATCTGCTTCGCGTCCACCACCGTGCCCATCTCCGAACTCTCCGTCTGGAGAGTCGGCGCGTCCGCCTGCACCATGATGCTTTCGCTGACTGCGCCCGCACTTAACTTGACGTCGATTGCTGCGGTGGTCGCGACTTGCACCACAATTCCCGTGAGCGTTGGGGACTTGAAGCCGGTCGCGGTTACCGTGATGTCATAAGTTCCAATCCGAACGTTCGGAAATCGATACTGACCGGCGCTGCTGCTGACGGTCGTGTAAACCGTCCCGGTCGACTTCTCCGTGGCCGTCAATTTTGCGTTGGGTACGACCGCACCGCTGGAATCTTCCACCACTCCGGCAATGGCGCCCTGGTTCGCTTGCCCGATCGCCAACGAAGAAAAAGTCAAAATGGCCAAGGCCATCAGCAGGCTAGCGGCGAGTGCCTTAGCAAATCCATGCTGAAAATCCATGTTCGCGCCTCCAGAAAACTGAAAAAGATAACTTCGCGGTTAACTTCTTCGAGCTCCGGCCATTTCCGAGCACTCGAGTTTTACTTCTCAGCGAGGACCAATTCCGGCATCTCAGCCCGAAAACCCTCACCAAATTGTGACCTTGAGTAATCGTTTACTCTACTTCGAAAACAAACCCATGTTTTTTCGTAACTGCCTGAATCCCCAGCTTTTAGTGGGCGTGGATCCGCATAGAGATCTTTACTACCGCGCGGTTGCCTGCGCCTCGGACGTACGCTTCATCTTGTCTTCCAATTTCTGCGTCTGCGCCGCATCCGCCTCCTGCTTCAGCCGCATAAACGAACTCAACGCCGCCCGCGAATCCTCCGGACGCTGCGCCCTCCTGTAAAGCTGCGCCAGCTGATAATACGACTGCCGTATCGTCTCGCTATCGGTTTGCCCTGCGTCTGCTACCACCGACTTAAAGCTTCCGATCGCGGCGTCCACCTGGCCGAGTTGCGCCTGCGCCCGCCCCAACTGATATTGCGCCCCCGGATATCTCGGCGACTTGCGCATCAATTCGTTCAATAACGTCACCGTAGTTTCCGGCTTCGATCGCTCCAGGCTGACCACCGCCAGCTTGAATTGCGCGGACAGGCTCTCGCCGTCGATCTTCAGCTCAGCGTCAAAACCGGTTTCCGCCTTCTCCAACTGGTTCTGTTTCCAGTAAATGTCCGCCAACTCCTCGTGCAGTCCCGGCTCGTTCGGCCGCATTTGGACCGCGATCTCGCACTCCTTGGCCGCATCTTCCAGTCGGTCCGCCTCTACAAATGACTGCGCCAAAGCCTGATGAACCCGCCACGATTGCGGATCAGCCCTGAACATTTCCTCGTAACTTTCCTTCGAAACCAGCATGTGAGCCCGGCCGCGGTGATACAAAATATCGACATCCCCGGGACTAAGTTTCGCCGCCTCATCAAGACTCACGCTGGCCGCAGCCGCATCGCCCTCGCCTAGCTGAACCACCCCCAGCCACATCAGAGCCTGCGCATTCCGCGGGTCGAGACGAATTTCGTGCTTCAATGCCGTAATCGCACCCGAAAAATCGTTGCTCCGATAGCGCGCGATCCCCAAAAACAAATTCGCCCCACGCAGCTTGGGTGACAAAACAACCGCCCGATTCAGAGCCTTCACCGCGTCCTCGACGCGCCCCTGCTCTAAGCGCGAAAGCCCCAGATTCAAATAGGCGGGAGCCGAAGCCGGATCAAGATTTGCCGCCTTCGTGAAATTCTCCGCCGCCTGCTCCCACTGACCGCTGCGGCTGGCCTCGGTTCCTTGCTGAAACGATTTCTCAAATTCGCCATTTTGAGCGAATAGCGAGGCTATTCCGACGGCTATCGCGAGGCCACAGAGGATCGGTTTCGCGCCGAATACGCTCCGCAAAAAAGCGACTTTTGGCTTGAGAACCAAGGCGATGCGGAGTTTAGTATTAAACAATTACCATTGTCAAGAAATTTTTCCCGCCGCCAGCCATTTCTAGTAAACGTTTACCAGTATCCCGTTTTTTGTAGGTTTAAAAAATGACACCGAAAGCTTCCCCGCCGACCAGAAAACGCGGCCAAAAGAAAGGATTCCGGCCCTAAAAAGCGCCCCAGCCTCGACCCAGCAGCACGCGAACACCCCCCGCCCGGATTCCTTCGTGCCCTTGGTGGTAGCCGGTTTCGCGAACCGAGTCTGGCGGCCTCACCGCAATCCGAACCCTATTTCGCCCCCGCCACAATCCCGCGCCCCTCTTCCACCGGATAATACCGATCCACGGCTGGCAGCCCCAGCCGCTCCACCGCGCCGCTCGGCCAATGAATCTCGACGCCCTCCACCTTAACCGCATCCCCCAGCCCAAAATGTACCCGAAAGTCATTCGACGAAGCGTAGCTTCCGCCGCTGATCACATCGCCCCGCTGCCGCACCCCGCCCGCCGTCAGATAAACCGTCGCGCCAATCGCGTCCCTCGGGCTCTTCGGCCCGCCAATCAGTTTGAGCCCCACCCAATGGTTCTTATTCGAATCCACATTCCGCAGCAGCGCCGGAGCATTGTGTAACTGGTTAATCACCACATCGATCTTGCCATCATTAAACAAGTCGCCAAACGCCGCTCCCCTGGCGGTTAACACCGCTGCCAACCCCGTCCCCCTCACCGGCGGCACGACCTCGAATTTTCCATTCCGCAAATTGTGAAACAGCAGCGGACGCTGCGCAAACGTCGTGCCCCAGTCGCTCTGATCGACTCCCGGATAAACATGCCCATTCGCCGCCAGCAAATCCTTCCACCCATCGTTGTCATAATCGAGAAAACCCGTGCCCCATCCCAGAAACGGGATAGTCACCTCCGCAATTCCCGCCTGATAACTCACATCGCTAAAATTCCCCCCGCCCTCGTTCTTGTAAAGCGGGTTGTAGTCATCCGAGAAAACCGTGTTATACAGATCAAGCCAACCATTGTTGAGGTAATCCCCCACCGCAATTCCCATGGACGCCGTCTCGCGCCCATTCTCATTCAGCGCATAGCCCGACGCATAACTTGCATCCTCAAAAGTTCCGTCGCCCTTATTCACATACAAATAGTTTGGTGTCGAGTCGTTCGCCACCATCAAATCCACCTTGCCGTCGTTATTCACGTCGGCAAACACCGCCGTCAGCCCGTAATAGCGATTCGCATCCGCCACTCCCGCCTTTTCGCTGACGTCGGTAAATGTTCCATCCCCGTTATTGTGAAAAAGGTGATCGCCCTCGCCCTTCAATCCCCGCGGCCCGCACATCACCTTCAACCCGCGAAACTCGCACGTAGAAAATGCCACCACCGACGATCCCGGCACCGGAGGATGCTCGCTGTCGTAATGCACGTATCCCGGAACAAACAGATCGAGCCGCCCGTCTCCGTCATAGTCGCCAAACGTCGCGCCCGTCGACCAGTTCCCCAGCGTCACTCCAGCCTTCTCCGCAACATCGGTAAAGGTTCCGTCGTGATTGTTGTGGTACAGACGATTCTTGCCAAAATTACTCACATACAAATCAGGCCAGCCATCGTTGTCATAGTCCCCCACCGCCACCCCAAAACCCCACCGGTCATTCGTAACTCCGGCCTGTGCCGCCACATCCGTAAAAGTCCCATCATGATTATTGTGAAACAGCGCCGCATGAGGAGCCGTAGCCTTCCCCGACATCGCGTCATATGTCGATCCATTGACGAAATAAATATCCAGCCACCCATCGTTGTCGTAATCGAGCAGCGCCACGCCCGAACCGACCGTCTCCAGAATGAAACGCGTTTCGTCCGTGCCCATCACGTGCCGCCAACGCGTCAGCCCCGCCTTCTCCGCCACATCCTGAAAAATAATCGGTCCGCTGTCGACAAATCCGCCCGCCGTGATCGGCCGCTTCTCACTATCCAGCACCGCCGCATGAGCGCCGCCACTAGATACCGCTCCCTGCGTCTGCCCACCCGGCGCCGCCTGCGCAGAAGCAGAAGCAGATGAATCCGCGGATGACTGTTCGGGGGTTTGCGAAGAAGGGGTTTGCGGAGAAGACGCCGCAGCTCCGCCCTGTGAAAATATCCGGTCCTCCGCCAGCACCACCACCGCAATCACGACGCACGCCGCCAGCGTGATCGAAACTCGATTCCTAATCATCACCGGCCCACAGCGCCCGCCCCCGTCAACTGGCGGATCAATTCCACTTCCTTAGCATCGTAGGGCGTTCCATCCGGGCGGAAAATATCGTGGAACCACACCGCCGGTTCACCGGTATAAGTCTTCTCCCACGAATCCCATGGATAAATCGTCTGCGACTTCCCATTCACAAATCCCCAGTTATCACCGCCGACATGTTCTTTCTTCAACAGCGGCAAAATCGCCGCAAACGTGCTCCCCAGCGGACGCGCCATGTACTCCGTGCACACCACCGGACGCCCAAATCGCCGCAGCGAATCGATCCGCCGCTTCGTCACCTCCGGCAGATCGTAACTATGAAAAGTGATCACGTCGGAATTCTGTAATTGAAACCGCGACATCTGGCTAAGCGCAGCATCATTCGCCCAGTCTCCCTTCCACACTCCGCTCGTAAGCGGCTGCGAAGGATTGACCTCGCGCGCCCACTTCCATTCCTCTTTCAAAAGCTTCAACGCACGCGGCGGTTTATCAGCCAGCTCCGTGCTTCTATACGCAGGATTCTCATTGTCCGGTTCATTCATCAGATCCCACATCAAAACTCGCCGATCATCGCGAAAATGCGTCAGCACTCCCACGATGTAAGGTTTCAATTCCGAATTCCAGCGCGACTCATCTTTCAAAAGATCGGCCCCCGGCGCCTGCACCCATCCCGAGTTATGCACGTGCGGCTTAGGAGCGGGCTGCTTGCCCAGATGCGGCCGCGGATCCCAAACCGAATCGAGCAGCACAAACGTGACCCGAATATGATGCTTGTCTGCAACCTCCACGAACTGATCCATGCGCCGCAGAAAACCCTGCGCATCTTGCTGCCACAAAAGATTGTGGAGAAACACTCGCATCGTGTTCATCCCCAAACCCTGCGCCCATCCCAGCTCGCGATCAATCGTCGGCAAGTCAAATGTATCCGCCTGCCACATCTCGAGTTCATTGATCGCGGTGCTGGTAATGTAGTTGCTCCCCACCATCCAAGCCTGTCGCGCATACCATTGATTGGCCCTATCCGCCGCCCAAGGCCCATTCTGGCCTAAGGCGCAAGCGCAGTCCAAAAAACAAATCACCCCAAGCGCGACCACCCATCGCACAACCCAGCAATAAGTCCGCATTAGTCTCCCCCCATAATTCGACCTACTCGTATTTCGGCTCCCCACTTGGCCCTTGCTTTTGGGTGGCGCAGCGCTTCAGCGCTGCGATAAAGCCGCGTCCTTATTCGCGGCTTCAGCCGCTGCGGGCGACACCCCCGTGCATCTGCGAAATTACTTCCCTCGTCCCTCAAGGTTGAATCTGCGGCCAATCATTCGGCCACTCCAGCGGATTCACAAAAAGGTAAGCCACTCCATCCCGCAACTGAATCGCGTGAACAATAATCTTGGTTCTCCGCTTTTGGCTGGCGCTGCGATCATTCCTCCGCCCTGAATCGCGGCTTTCAGCCGCTGCGGTAAACAGCCGCGACGAATCCGCTATGCCAGCGTCAACGCCAGCTTTGTCACTGAAGCCGGCGCAAAGGTATACCGCAAACCCTGCCCCGCAAACTGCAGGCTCTTGGTCTCCGGGACTACCGCCCGCCGATCCTCGAACGTGTTGTGCGCATGAATGTCAGAGTGAGTCAGGACCGTAGCCGATCCCGCCTTAATCCCCGCGCCCCGCACCACAATCTCCGCCTCGCGTGCGTCGCTCACATGCGGATTCACCACCGTCAAAGTCATCTCCTTGTCCCGCAGCGAAGCCGACCCCTTGAGCCCCCAGAACGACGCCGGCTTTCCATCGCGGTCATAATCAATCGTCGGCGCCGAAAAAATCGTCCGCAATCCCTGCCCGCCCTGATGCGCCGCATACATGGCAAACACGTGTCCCACCGGAGTCACCACAAACTGGTCTTCGTGCGCCAGGTACAAGCTGTTCAAACAATTAATCAGCTGCGCGCAATTCGCCATCGCAATCTTTTCCGGATGTCGATTAAATAAATCCAGCGTCATCCCGCTAAACACGCCATCCCGCAACGTCGGCGTCTGCTCCAGCTGATCTCCCGGAGTCGCCGCGCTCCCCGGCTTGTACCACGGCCCCCACTCATCCACCACCAGTTTCACTGAGTGCTCCGGATCTTCCTCGCCCATCACCTGCCAATGCCCGTTAATCAATCCTTCCATGCGATCGCCTTCGCGCAACAGCTCATACCAATCCACGCTGTCGAATTTCAACGCATCGGCTTTTCCCTGAATCCAATCGCGCGTCTTCCCGCGACTCAAATTCCACGCGTAGTGATGCAACGCCCACCCATACACACTGCGCAGTTGCCAGCGCCCCTTCTTCGCCATCTCCTCAAAAAATCCGCGTGTCCACGCCCAATCGTCCACATTCGGCCCCGAGCCGATGAATGACAACTCGTCCCTTTCCTTCCCATATCGCGGAACCCAAGTCGTAAATCGCCGGAACTCCACCGCATACTCCTGCGCCGTAAAATTCCCGCCGCAGCCCCACGATTCATTCCCCACTCCCCAAAACCGCACATTGAAAGGGTCCTTGAAACCGCCCGCCCCGCGCGCATCCGCCAGCGTTGTGCTTCCCGCCGGAGAATTGCAATACTCCACCCAGCGAAAAAATTCCTCCGCCGGAAGGCTGCGCAAATTCGCCGCCAGGTAAGGCTCTGCCCCAATCAACTTGCAAAAATGCGCAAACTCGTTCGTGCCAAATTGATTGGGATCGTAACTATGGCTAGCCGGAGCCGCGCTCGTCTCGCCGCCATTCCAGAAATTCGTCCGCCGCGGCCTCTTGTCCGCCGGCCCAACTCCATCGCGCCAGTCATAGCTGTCCGCAAAACATCCGCCCGGGAACCGCACCACCGGAGCCTTAATCTTCCGCATCTCATCGATCAATTCTTTGCGGATGCCATCAACGTTCGGCACCTTAGAGTTAGCGCCCACCCAGATTCCGTCATAAATCACTCCGCTAAGGTTCTCGGCAAAGTGTCCGTAAATATTCGGCGAAATCGTTCCCAGCGGCTCACCCGTCAGCACCTCAATCCGAGCATCCACCAACTTCGATTCGCCCCAACCCAGCCGCGAAGCGCCCCCAGCAAGCAGAACGCATGCAGCACTAGCCAAGCTATTGCGAAGAAAATCCCGTCGTCCAATCATCGGCTCATCCTTAAAGTAGCGCAAAAATAATCCCCGCGCCGCCACGCTCTCGCGTAGGAGCAGGTACCCTCACCTGCCCGGCGGGCGAAGCCCGCAACCACCCCGTCGCAACCCACCATGCCGCGCAGATAGTATACGTTTGCTGGAATGAATGCTATATTTTTCCCCGGACTGGTAGCCACGCACGCCACAAGCTCGTGGCATGATTGAGTCAATCTCAGGCTCAACGGATTTGTATCAAGATGATTTCTCTTTCGGCCAGCTCCAACAACTCCGGCGCCCGCCCCATGGCGACCGCAATCTTCAGAGTCTTCCTCTATGCATCACTATTCCTATGCCCGACGAACAACCTCCTACTAGCCCAGGATTCTCCCATCCCCCTCGACCTCCGCATCATCGTAGTCGACTCCCCAGCCAAGGCCGACCACCTCCTCCAGCGCCTCCAAGCCGGCGAAGACTTCGCCACTCTCGCCCGCGAACTCTCGATCGATCCCACCGCCTCCGACGGCGGATACATGGGCCGCGTCGCTCCCTCCACCTTGCGCTCCGAATTGCGTGACGCCCTCAAAGGCCTCGTCCCCGGCCAGATCACCGCCGTCGTCCGCGAACCGTCCGGCTATGCCATCATGAAAGTCATAACCCCCGGCGAGCAAAACGCCCTTCAAAACACAAGTCCCGCCCGCATTCTCCCGTCCGCCGCCACCGGCACAATCCGTTACGCGCCGAACGTTAGCGGCAAAGGTGAAGCCGACTTGGCCTTTCGTGATTTCGTAAAGCCCGAAGGCTGGAGCCAGGACCTCTACGCCCTCTGCAATATTCGTAAAGAGTCGCTCGCCGCGGTCATCGACTCCATCAAAAAAAGTCTCGACCCCGCCAATCCCGAAGGCGTGGCCCACGACGCCCGC